>Ga0209777_10009110_pt1 | contig 10730 bp, 8 predicted proteins | sample FrelakmetHBP12HB_FD_187147 | JGI IMG/M metagenome (GOLD analysis project Ga0209777, IMG submission 187147) | Freshwater lake sediment microbial communities from the University of Notre Dame, USA, for methane emissions studies -HBP12 HB (SPAdes)... | ecosystem: Environmental > Aquatic >... | reverse complement strand
CGGCACTACCTGCGAGTCTCACGCCGCACGACGCTGGTGTGGGGAGGCGTTCTGACGCTCATCGCGCTGGCCGCGCAGCAATTCCACCGCAGCGTGCTGGAGTTGGCGCTCACCATTGCGAGTGTTCCCTATGGCAGTATGCTGGGAATCTTTCTCCTCGGCGTCCTCACCAAACGGGCGAACGGCCGAGGCGCGCTGGCCGGCGCGCTGCTGGCCCTCGTCACGCTGGGCGTGGTGATCGGCTTCACCTCCATCGCCTGGACGTGGTACGTCGCCATCGGAACCGTCACTACCTTCGCGACGGGGCTCCTCGCCAGCCTGGCGGTCAATCGGTGGCAATCGCCTTCCCAAAGGGTATAATGAATCGAGGTCGCCCGAGAGGCGTCTATGACCATTGAACAAGCGGTCCTTGAAAAGCTCCGCGATTTGCCTCCTGAAAAGCAAAAGGAGGTCTTGGACTTCGTGGACTTCCTGACAGTGAAGAACGGGCCGAAAAAGCCCCTCCGCAGTCTGCGCGGACTCTGGGAGGATCTCAACATCGACATCACCGAAGAGGACATCGCCCAAGCGCGCCGCGAGATGTGGGGCAACTTCCCGCGAGACATTTCCTAATGCCTGCCGTCCTCGACACCCATACGGCTGTCTGGTACCTGCTCGACTCAAAGAGGCTCTCCGCGAGGGCCTATTCGCTGATCGACGCCGCGGCTGCCGAGGGCACGCCGGCTTACATCTCCGCAATCTCCCTGGTTGAGCTCGCTTACTTGGTCGAAGGCGGGCGAATTGCGGGCGACGCTTTCGACAGGGTCCTAACAGAACTTAACCGGGACAATCCCGCATTCACCGTTGTTCCGCTGGATTCCCTCATCGCCCTCGCTCTCAGGGGTATTCCGCGGGAGCTCGTTCCCGATATGCCCGACCGCATTATCGCTGCAACCGCGCTCCACCTGGGCCTTCCGCTTATTACCCGCGACCGACGCCTTCAGTCCGCAGGGATCACGACAATCTGGTAGCCGGGAAGAATGCAGCGAACCCCAACGTGTTCAGAATGGACCTAACATGCGGCAAGAGTCGCCTGTTTCATCTTTTGTCGTTTATGCTTTACCCTTCATCCTTTACCCTTTATGCTGGCTTTTTGAATTCACCATTCACAAATCTCTATTCGCAATTCGCCGATGGCACAACAAAGCGATCTGGTTAAAGGTTTAGGGCGTTACGGCGCGACTTCCGTCGTGGCTGGGACCATGATCGGGACGGCCATTTTCGTGGTGCCCAGCGACATGCTCCACCAAGTGGGGACGCCGGCGATGGTGATCGTCGTCTGGGCCTGCGCGGGAGCCTTGAGCCTTCTTGGGGCGCTCGGGTATGCCGAACTGGGAGCGGCGCTTCCCCAAGCGGGCGGCGAGTACGTCTACATCCATCGCGCCTACGGTCCCTTATTGGGTTTTCTTTATGGATGGACGCAATTCATCGTGGCCAAGACGGCCTCTATCGCCGCCATCGCCACCGGGTTCGTCCTCTACCTGGGATACTTCTTCCCCGGCCTCAGTAACGATATTTGGACTTGGACCGCAAACCTCGCCGGCCACGACCTGACGTTGCACCTGACGGGCCGCCAGGTCGGCGCCGCCGTTATGGTGTTGCTCCTCTCCGGCCTGAACGTCCTGGGGGTCCGTCGCAGCGGCGCCGTACAGACACTCTTCACAGCATCGAAGCTCCTCGTTCTTGCCGTCCTCATCGTTTTGGGTCTAACGCTTGGCCACGGTTCATTCGACCACTTCAGGCCCTTCGTCGAGTCCGGTGGGCAAGCGGGATGGTTTGCAGCTTTCGGTATGGCCACCGTCTCAGCGCTCTGGGCCTACGACGGCTGGAATAATTTGAGCATGGTGGCAGGCGAAGTAGAGAATCCGCAACGCAACATACCCGCCGCGCTCATCGTCGGCACGCTGCTGGTGATTGGGGTCTATGTGCTGGTGAACCTCGCTTATTTCTATGTCCTGTCGCCCTCCGCGGTCCTATCCACCAGCACCGTTGCTGCCGACACGGCGCGCTCCTTTCTGGGCAAAGCGGGCGGAGCGTTCATTGCCGTGGGAGTGATGATTTCAACTTTCGCCACCCTCAACGGTTCCATCTTGTCAGGCTCGCGCGTCCCTTACGCTCAGGCTCGCGACGGCCTGTTCCCGTCGGGCCTGGCGGCGGTTCATCCCCGCTTTCGTACGCCCGCCGTTGCCATTCTCGCGCAAGCCTGTATTGCCGGCATCTTCGCACTCAGCGGCCAGTACAAGGGGCTCTACACCAAAGCCATCTTCTCCGAGTTCCTTTTCTACGGGTTGGTTACGGCGGGAATCTTTATCCTCAGGCGCCGCCAGCCCGGCCTCGCCCGCCCCTACCGCACGTGGGGTTATCCGCTCGTCCCGGCAGCTTTTGTTATTCTGGCTGTCTTGCTGCTGGTAAACACCTTCCGCACACAGAGGGTCGATTCCCTCTGGGGACTCGCGTTGATCGGCAGCGGGATCCCCGCCTACTTCATCTGGAGCTTGTGGAAACGCCGAGCCGGACGAGATGGGTAGGGGAGCGCTTGGCGCTCCCGCGGGAGGGCAGCGCCCTCCCCTACCAGTTCGTCCGCGGTGGGTCCGCGGTGCAGCGACTTCCCGCTTCGCTTGACTTGCCTTGCTCTGCACGCCTATGATTCATTCAGTGCAGGGCGAGTCCACAGTTCATCCGGGTTAAGGGATACCAGCCGTGATCGGCAAGACGGTTTCCCATTATCGCATCCTCGAAATCCTCGGCCGGGGCGGGATGGGAGTGGTGTACAAGGCGGAGGACACACAGCTTGGAAGGTTCGTCGCCCTCAAGTTCCTCCCCGAAAAAGTGGCCCACGACCCGCTGCAGCTCGAGCGGCTGGTGCGCGAAGCGCGCGCGGCCGCAGCCCTGAACCATCCGAACATTTGCACCATTCACGAAATCGGCGAACACGGCGGCCAGGCCTTTATCGTGATGGAGTTTCTGGAGGGCGAGACGCTGCGGGGGCTGCTGGCCCAACGGAAACTGGGAACCGGAAAATCGAAATCGGACATATTGGCACCCCTACCCGTCGGCACATTGCTCGACATCGCCATTCAGATCGCCGACGCGCTTGATACCGCCCATTCCCACGGCATCATTCATCGCGACATCAAACCGGCGAATATTTCCCTGACCAAGCGCGGGCAGGTAAAAGTATTGGATTTCGGCCTGGCGAAGTTGATGTCCCAGGCGACACTCCCCGACACTCCGCACCATTCGGCAACCTCCCCCGAGCCCGGCGAAGTCCCGGCGACGGGCCCGAGGGATTTAAGCATCGCCGGCTCCACGGCCGGGACCATGGGCTACATGTCGCCTGAACAAGCGCGGGGAGACAAACTCGACGCGCGGACAGACTTGTTCAGTTTCGGCACGGTGCTCTACGAGATGGCCTCCGGGCGGCTACCCTTCCCCAGGGACACGACCGCCATGATTACCTGTTTCGTTCTGGAGCAGCCGCCGCTTTCCGTACTTCAATTGAATCCGGAGTTGCCTGCCAAGCTGGAGCAGATTATTCAGCGGGCCCTCCAGATGGACCGCGGGAAGCGTTATCAAACGGCCTCCGAGATGCGCGCGGACTTGGAGAGTCTTCGAGAAGGCCCGGCTTCGCTTTCCACTGCGCGCCGGGGCCTCGAGCCCCCCGGGCCATGGGCTCGAAAGCGACGGCCTTGGGCGATCGCCCTTGGCGCGGTGGCGGCCGTCGCGATCCTGGCTGGGACACTGTGGGTGCTCCGGAACAAGGGGAACCTCCCGTCGGCCCCTCCGCGGATCGCGCCCTTCACGAGCCTGCCGGGAGTCGAAGACCAAGCCTCGTTCTCACCCGACGGCCGCTATGTGGCCTATACGTGGCAGGGGGCGAAGGGAGGGCCGGCACACATCTCGGTCAAAGCGCTGGGGCCGGCGAAGGCAGCCCTGTTGACGAACGAATCCCTCCCCGACGGGGACGCGGCGTGGTCGCCCGATGGCCGAACGATCGCCTTTATTCGTCAGTCTCCCCGCAGCGCGAGTGTCGTCCTCGTCATTCCGGCCTCGGGAGGGCAGGAACGCCGCCTCGGCGAAATCAATCGGCCCAGTTTTTGCGCGCGGGATTTGGCCTGGTCTCCCGACGGCAGTGCCGTGGTGGCGGGCAACAAGGGTGACGGCAGCCAGCCGTCAGGCCTGTTCCAATTCTCGCTCGCCGGCGGTGACAAACGCCGCCTCACGTCGCCTCCCCCGGGAGCCTGGGGAGACAGCGATCCCGCCTTCTCTCCCGACGGGCAGACGCTCGCCTTTACCCGCTGGCTGCGAAACGGAGTCAGCGACATCTACCTTCAAGACCGCAGCGGAGGAAGTCCTCGCCAGCTCACCTCGGATGGAGTGTTAACCTGGGGAAACGCCTGGAGTCCCGACGGGCGCAGCATCCTGGTCTCCTCTCAGCGTTCGGGCGTTCAGAACCTTTGGAGGGTTTCGGTCTCAAGCGGAGAGATCGAGCCCCTGGCGGGTATCGGAGGGGATAGCTACACTCCGGCCGTCTCCCTGCGCGGAAGGCTGCTGGGCTATACGGAAGCGAGAAAAAATTACAACATCTGGCGTTCGCCCTTGAGGCCTTCGCGAGGAACCCAACCGCCCGTGGAGGAACTCATCTCGGGCCCGCGCGAGCAGATGAGCGGCGAATACTCTCCGGATGGCAAACGGATTGTGTTTGCCTCCGACCGGACGGGCAATTCCGAGATTTGGGCCAGCAACGCCGACGGCACCGAGCCGGTTCAGATCACTGCCTTCGGAGGCCCGATCACGGGGACCCCGCACTGGTCGCCGGACGGCCGCTGGATTGTCTTCGACTCACGCCCGGGGGGGCATAGCGGGGTTTTCGTTGTGGGGGCCGAGGGCGGATCGCCTCGCCGCCTCACTCCGTCCACCACGGACGGCATCGCGCCCAACTGGTCGAGGGACGGGAAATGGATCTACTTCTGTTCGAACCGCTCGGGAGACATCGAAATATGGAAGACGCCGGCCAGCGGCGGCGCCGTCCTGCAGGTCACCCAAGGGGGAGGTTTCGAAGCACAGGAATCAGTGGATGGAAAATGGCTCTATTACACCCGTTTCGAGCAGCCGGGCATCTGGAGAATCTCGCTGGCTGGCGGCACTCCCTTTCAGGTGCTCAAAACCGCGGTGGGCCGCTATTGGACCGTGAGCGGAGATTACCTTTATTTCCTCGATCTCGCCGCCCATCCGCGCACCACCGTCAACCGGCTCGACTTGCGCACGGAACAGATGACGCGCCTCGCCGAGCTTGAAAAGAAACAGCCATCGGGTTTGTCCGGGCTTTCGGTTTCTCCCGACGGCAACTGGATCATCTATCCTCTGGCCGACGAAGAGACGTCCCGCATCATCCTCGTCGAAAACCTCAGGTGGTGACCAGCCTAAACCCCGGCCGCCCTGCCCGACGAGCCCCAGTTGAAAGGCAACCTGGGTGTGCATGACGTTCTGAAAGGCATCTCCACTTCTGCGCGTCTCACCGCTATCCTGCAAACTCCGGAACAGCATTCTTTGGATGCGGACGTATCGGAATACCAGGGCTGGACAGAAAACGGTTCGAGGTGTGGAATAGAGAGATATGCGTGCCCTCGAGAGGGTTTTGCCGGAACTGCTTCTTGCCGGGCTGATCTCCTGCCTCACCGCCAATTGCCAAGTCCCGGGTGTCGGGTCCCAGGCCGGGGACCCGAACGCCGGACCTCGGGTCTCGAAGCCCGAGACGCCACGCCCCGACGCGCACCCGAGTCCCGAGTCCCGAATCCCGAGTCCCGACTTGCTGAAAGCCCGTTGGCATGTGCTGGGAGCTCGCCCACTGGGCTTGTTTTACTATGCTTCCGACAGCCGTGGACTGAAGTCCCTGGAAACTCACGCCCCCCAAATGACGCTGCTGGGTCCCCAGTGTTTCTGGGTGGACGAGCAAGGCATCGTTCATGGCGAGCTACCGCCGCAAGTCGTCGAGATCGCACGGCAAGCGAACCTCCCTATCATGCCGCTGGTCATCAATCCCGGCTTTGATCGGGCCATGGCCAGGACTCTGCTCCGGAACCCGCAGGCGCAAGAGCGCGCGGCAGCGTACCTGGCCTACCTCGCGCATCGGGACAACTACGTTGGCTGGCAACTGGATTTGGAGTACATCGACCCCGCCGACCGGGATCGCTATTCGCGCTTCGTGGCAAAAGTTGCCGCGCGGCTACATCGCGACCATCGCTTGCTCAGCGTGGCGCTTGTCCCCAGGTTTTCGGACAGATACCCTGACCCACCTGCCCCCCTTGGCCGACAGCCAAGCCATAGCGCCAATGAGTTCCGAACCGGAGAATGGGGTGCGCCGTATGATTTCCGGGCGGTGGGGCGCGCCGCCGATTTCGTGACACTGATGACCTACGATCACCACGGCGAATCCGACCCTCCGGGCCCCGTCGCCGGATACGAGTGGGTGGAAGCAGCCGTCCGTTACGCCGTAGCCCGCATTCCGCGCTCAAAGCTCTTGCTCGGCATTCCTTTCTACGGACGAGAATGGGTCCTGCCAAGCGCGCCGGGCGAGACATTCAAGACCCGAAACTTGGCTTTCCCGGATGCGCAGGAGCTATTGGGCCGCCCAGGAACTGCGTCTCACTGGGACGACCGCTGGCGTACCGGGTGGTTTGAATATCGCGACGCCTCGGGGCAGCACACCGGCTGGTACGAGGATAGCAAGAGCCTGGCGGCGAAACTGCAGGTCATGCGACGGTATCAGTTAAGGGGCTTCGCAGCCTGGCGTTTGGGCGAGGAGGACCCGAAATTCTGGGTGCTCCAGGCCCCTGCCCTGCGATCCGGGCCGCAAAACGCGCGGTCCGGGGCAGGCGCAAGGCCCGCCCCTACGGCGCGACCTAATGATGCGCGCCTGCCATGAAAACACCTTTCTTAAGCAGCGCTCGCACTTTGGACTATAATCCCAACTCCAAAATCTAAAACCGGGTGGCTTACGATGCTTGAATTCACTCGCCGCGAGTTTCTCTCTTCTGCCTTAGCACTTGGCTTCTCCTCCCGCTTGGCATTCGCCGAAGGAACGAAGCTTCGCATCGGCGTAACCGACTGGAACCTGGACAGGGGCGCCAACCCAGACGCAGTCTCGCTGGCAGCCCAACTCGGTTTCGACGGGGTGCAAGTGTCGTTCGGACGAAAGATTGTGAATGACAAGATGCCTGTGGACGATCCGGAGGTGGTGGCTCGCTACCTCAGCCTTTCGAAGCAGAACAAGATCCCCATCGACGGCACGTGCGTCGATCGGCTGCATGACAATGGCCTGAAGAGCGATAAACTGGCTCCCAAGTGGGTGCTCGATTCCATTCGTCTGACCAAGGCCTTGAACGCGAAAGTGCTTCTCCTGCCCTTCTTCGGCCGCTGGGCCTTGAAAACCGAGAACGAGATGATTGACACCGGCGACGCCCTGCGCGACCTGGCGCCGGAAGCGGAAAAAGCGGGAGTGATTCTCGGGCTGGAGGATACGATCTCCGCCGAGGACAACGTCCGAATTATGGATCGGTCCCGCTCCGCGAGCGTGCTGGTCTACTACGACGTCGGGAACTCCACCCGAGCGGGGTTCGACGTGCTCAAGGAGATCCGTTGGCTGGGGAAAGACCGGATTTGCCAGTTCCATTTCAAGGACAACCCGCACTACCTCGGCGAAGGGGATGTTCAGTTTCCAGCCATCATCCAGGCAATACGCGAGATCGGATTCTCCGGCTATGCGAACTTGGAAACCGACGCGCATCCGAACCAGTTGGAAGCGGACATGCGCAGGAATCTGACGTACATTCGCAAGGTCATCGGCCAGGCTGGATAGCCCGCCGGAAAGGTTCGGATGAGTTTCAGGGCGAGGGGTGTCGTGAGGATCAAGATGCGAACCTCGGCTCCAGGCAACCCTCAGGTCGCAGTCGCCATGGGGTTTTTGATCGCCCTTCTGGTCGAGCTCTCCACGTTGGCGTCCCCAGGCTTCGCCAATCTCATGCAGAGTGAAAGCCCGACGCCGCAGGCCTCCTCCACGATGCCAGCCCTTACAGGATTGCGGCCGGGAACTAAGATCGTTGCGGTGTTGCAAACCACGCTGGACGTGCTGGCCACGAAGAGTGGAGACGAGATTGCCGCGCGCGTCACCCAGAACCTCAAGCGGGGAGGCCGGATCATCGTCCACAAGGGTGACCGGCTCGTGGGCCGAGTCATCAGCGTGCAGCCGCAAAAGGTGGGCGAGGGAAAAGAGGACTCAGAGGTAGCTATCGCGTTCGACCGCTTGACGAGCGGCGCGAGCACCTACGGGCTGAACACCGTTGTCCATTCGGTGATTTCGATACCGGGCCGACGACGGGGCAGGTCGGCAGGAACAGAGGGAACGCGACCCACCTCAACGCACGGCATGGGCCTCCGGGGACCGCACCCCGGCCCGAGCGGAGGGCCAGCGGCCTCCGGCTTGCATGGTGGCACACGAGTCTCCGGCTCGCACGCGGGGCCGAGCAGCGGGGGCAACGAGGCCGGAAGTAGCGCAGGCTATCCTCGACAAGCCGCACCGCCCTCAGACTTCATCAAAGCCCGGTCCCACCCGGCAACGGACGGCCGCACGGGCGCTCTCTCGGTGCTGAGTGATCACCGCGGAAATCTGCGCTTGAGAGCCGGCACGCGCTTGGATTTTCGCACACAGAGGTAGTAGTTGTCGCCGGGCGATGTCCGTAAGGGGACCGTAGAGCGGATAGAGTTTGTGCCTTTCAAACTCGACGGCTCTCAATATAATAAAAGTCCTCTTCTTGTTATAAGGACGAACCGCGGAGTCTCAAGGGCAGAGAATCTCGCGTCAAGCCATTTAAGAATGTAACTTTCGTGTATATCGTCGCGCCATCTAAAATGTTACCGAAGACCCGCCGCCTTGTGCTGAGGTTCCGAACCCCTAAGATAAACGGGAACAAGAGAGCTTTGGGCGGTGTCTCACTGTAGAGAGCAGCCGTGAGCACAACCAAAGACGCCTTTCCAAGATTCCGGTTCATCTATCGGAAGCTCGCAGGCCGGGCTGGGAAAATCATTCTGCTGTCGCTTCTGGCCATTCCTCTTGCGACTTGGTGCACGTTGCGCGTGTCCATGAGCATCGACGTCTGGCGTGCGAACACCCTGCTCTTTAAAATCAAACAGCTCCGCGCTCGCGAATCCACATATGAAGACGCGATGCGCCTGGCGCACGAATACAGCAGTCACGTGGACTTTCGGGGTGAGCAGTGTAGTTCCAAAAACTGCAGCTTCGATATTTCCCTGTGGTCCGGCTGGAGCGCTTCGCCACCCTTTGGTTACCAAATGGACTTCCTGCGGGCAGTCGGCATTAGGGTTTCCTGGTTTGGCGGCTTAGTTCAGGTACAAGACGGCCATGTCATCAGCAAAGGATTCGATGTCTGGATAGAAGCAAAGAGGGGCGCGCCTTATGGTCAATGGCTCTATGTGACGACCCAACTCACTGACCACTTCCCCGGGCGCGATTACTACTACGGCCGTATCCGGGGCCTGGAAGAGCATCCAAATTACTACGTGGTGCACCCCCACCTCAGCACTTCCGGAGGCGGACAGGCTTTGAGCGCAGAAGTTACGCCCGACGCAACACCACGCGAGATTGAACGGGCATTCGATTTTCGTCTTTCGTGTGTTTCGAGTCTAGTTGGATGTTCCGAAGTGGCCGACCTTCTGCCCACGGCGTGGGAAGATCACATTGCCTTGGAAAATTCATCGCGGCAGAGCGAGAGCGCCGGAACCTATGGGCCCTGCCCCCTGCGAACCCTGGCTAGGCTGGCGCGCGACATGGAGAACGTCCTTCTGGTCGAAGTGAAAAGGATCTTTCCTGTAGACAGGGCTCAGAACCGCTTCCAGGACGTGGAATATCAATTGGTCGAAATCCTGAAGGGCCAGCCGGGCGAGCACTTGGCGCGATATCCGATGGACCTTGGCGGTGATGAGAGCAATTCAACACATAGATTTGCCCGGCTGCCCGCCAGAGTATTCTCGCCCGGAAAACGAGTCGTGTTGTTCCTCAGAGACTCGGACCTCGACTTCATTCCAGATCCACATTGTGAAGTGGTCCCGGCGACGCAGGAATACCTCGGAGTGGTTCGTCAAACTCTCACGCAGCTTTCGAAGGGAGCACCTATCACCGCGCTGAGAGAAGGCAGCCAGCGACCTTGAAAACAAACTTTGGCATCCGTCCAACTGGCTGCCGCTGCTTCACACTCTGGGATCGGCAACCCGGCTGCATTTTTCCCTTGACAGAGTGGAGGAAATGTGTATAATGGGTCAGTCAATTGTCCCTTGTGGGAAGTACATCCGCTGGCTAACCCGCTACGCCCGGATGCTTTCTTGGAGGCTTTGTCGATGCGTTGTTCCTGCCTTAAAACCCGCGGTTCTAGCCTGCCAGAGGCAGCGGCAAGCAGGAACTGGGCGTCGAATTCCCTGGTCATTCTGTCTGTGCCTGCTCGACACTATGCCCGCCTCACAAGCAAAATAAAAACGCCTAACCCGTCAACAGATTGAAAACAAACCACCTGACGGCTTAGCCATCGTGACAAAATGTCAGAACTCGGAGGGGAGAGGCTTGGGGCTTGGGGCTTGGGGCCTGGGGCTTGAGGCTTGGGGCTTGGGGCTTGGGGCTTGAG
>Ga0209777_10009109_pt1 | contig 10731 bp, 6 predicted proteins | sample FrelakmetHBP12HB_FD_187147 | JGI IMG/M metagenome (GOLD analysis project Ga0209777, IMG submission 187147) | Freshwater lake sediment microbial communities from the University of Notre Dame, USA, for methane emissions studies -HBP12 HB (SPAdes)... | ecosystem: Environmental > Aquatic >... | reverse complement strand
GCCTCAGCAGCGGCGCGGATCTCCTCGTCCATCGGCAAGCGGTACTCCTTGCCGTCCGGGCCGTCGACGACGACTGCAGTCATCACCATTCCGAGCCGGCCGGCGAGTCCTTCCAGGCGGATGTCCTCGGTCGTCATCGCCACTGTCCCTACCTTGCCGCAGCAGGGGCACCAGACACCAGCGCGGCTCATCGTCCCCTGCCCGAGCCGCTTGTCATACTCGCGCCGCTGCGCCGCGTTCCCACCTTGCACCGGCACGCTGGTCTCGATGTCGAACAGGACGCCAGTCCGCTGCTCGTTCGGCACCATCGTCAGCAGCACGCGCTTGGTGGCCTTCTTACATAGCCACCGGGTCTTCAGCAGCGGTATCGTGGCGCGGCAGTTCTTGCACGTGACCGTCCGCGCCCATAAGTATGCGACCGTAGGCTTCATCACCCACCGTGGGTTCCGAGGGTTGGCCAGGTAGGTGGCGTCGAGAGCGCTGTTTGGGTCGACAGGATAGACGGAACCCCTCGCCTGCTCGACGGCAACCCACAGCAGTGGGCGGTGCCCCCATGTGTTGTTCTGCTTGTCGAGGGGTTCGAACTCGGCGAATGTGGGGTAGAAGCGCGCCAGATCCACCTTCGCGCGTTGCAGGACCCACCATCCCCAGGCCCTGACGTGCCAGGCAAAATCCACATCCGGCGGCGAAAACATACAGGACTGGACAGCCAGCAGGTTGCGGCCCAACTGCTTCTTTGTTAGCTTCTGAGTCCCGCGAAAGAACGTCTCCATGAACTCCCAGGACTCGAGGGCGAAGGCAGGTAGTTCGCGGTGCTGCCCAGCCAGTCTCTGCGGGTACTCAAGCGTGCACCTGAGGAGGAGCCACGCCACCGGGTTGATGTCGATCGCTGTCGCCTCGCATCCCAGACGCATCGCCTCCAGGGGAATCGCCCCGCCGCCGGCGAACGGGTCGAGCACCTTTGGCGCCCGGCCGCCGTAGGCCTGGCGAATCCTAGCGCGGAACCAATCGAGGTCGGGGTTCGACTCGCGCCCCCAGTGGAGGATGCCGCCGACCGTCTCCTCGACCTCTTTCTCCTCGACCTTGCCCGACGGCATCCTCTTCTTCTTGGTGACCGTCTTCAGGGTGCCGCCCAGCTTTTCGAGAATGCGCTTGCGTTCATCGGGGTTGCCCGGATCGGGCAGCAGCGTCGCGATCAGCGCCGCCCGGCACGCCGCCAACGGCCGCCTTGCAGGCCAGATGTGCAGCGTCGAGATGTGCCCATGCCGCACGTTCTTCTCATGCACGCTGTCAATCGACGCTTGCTTCAGCGGAAACGCCACCTCAATGAGCCGCGGCCGATCAGTCATGTTCGGATCTCCAGGTTGGCAGCGCGGGGCCTTGCGAAGGGCCGGGTGGAGGGCCTATCTTGTGGGCAGGCAAAGGAAACCGGGATTGGGACAAGCGCCTCGGTGTTATAGTTGTTGTCGGCAGTGGGTTGTGGTCGTGGGCTGAATTGGCGAGGGAGAGCGTGATGACATTCAGGATGTTTGGTCCGCCTCGGGTGACTTTGACCCTATCCGGCACCGAGCGTTCTATGCCGGCCCCAGTCGGGTCGACGTGCCCAACGAATGAACCCCCACCATCGCGGCCGATGGAACACCCGCAGATCATGTCAACGACGATCAAGACTGGATTTCCTCCGTTGGAGCCTTCAAATGGGTCCAGCCTTGTGACAGCATGTCCTCCTGGACTACGCGCTGGCCAGGCTGAGGAAGCTGGACGAGGGTAAGCCTCCGTTTTGTAAGGAAACGGCTCGATAGCCCCCGGCTTTCGACTACAGCGTGAAGCAATTCGTACTCTTTGACGGCTGGGTTCTGCGTCGCTGCCAGTGTGCATAGATCCGGCGTTGGATCGAAGATCTCGCGGTTCCTGAATTCGTCCTCGAAGTCGAGGTAGAGACCCCACATGGCATCCTCGAGCTCCCGGACTGGTTCAGGATCTACCTTCAGCCGCAGGTCGTTCTTGGCTTCGTTACGATTGATCGGGTGCCCGTGGAAGTAGAGCTTTGAGGCCATGTTCTCGACGATATCGTCGATCGTGTGGTCGTCAGCATCACTCATATGCGTGCGCAGGATCTTCTTGGCGATCATCCTCGACTGTGTCAGAAAGCGCTCGACGTTCCCGAGTGCCAGAGGGTGCACCTTCTGGGCAAGGATCTCGATCGCCCGGACCAGCTCGTCCTCGTGCGTGATACCCACAGTGGACTTGATGAAGTTCACGTACGCCTTCACGTCTTCGACACTGATACCGAGCTTGCGCCCGGTGCCCTCTTCGGCAGGGTTGTAGTCGTTCGAAACCGTGGGGTCGATGGGACCCAACTCGGCGAACGGGTGCATGACGATCTGGTCGGCCCCGAGGGCTAACAACGACGCGGCGCTGTAGGCTCGGTAGGGAATCAGGACCGCGAAGGACTTCGAGAACTCACGGAAGAGAGACACAAGCCTCCACGGGACCGTACCGCTGCCCCCGTTGCTGCAGAGGAAGATGTCGAGCTTCTCGATAGGCCGGTGAGGAAGTAGAAGGATGTGATCGAAGAAGACCCTGACCTGATCGTCGGCCATCTGTCCTGGAACGTTCTGGCGAAGCGTTGTGAGGTAGCAGATCATCCGCGATCCGCGCATCCTCTCGATCTGTCTAATCAGCTTAAGCCTGGTCTCAACCGACATCACACGCCTCCTCTTCTAGCCGTAAGATTCCGCTGCTTCTTCGACCTGTTTCGACCCGACGATCAGACTACCTCGTGACCTCGCGATCAGCCTTCCGAACGGGTCCTGCACGCGCAGGAGCCGGGGGTCCGGCGTGGCGCAGTCGTACACGACATAGAGCCAGTAGCGGTCGCGCAGGTTGCACGCCTTTGTCCACTCGTTCTCCTTCATCTCAATGTCGCCGGTGCGGGCCCGGCCCTTGACCTCGATGGCCCGCTCCTCACTGTCCGGTCGCCGCGCGAGCAAGTCGAAGCCCGGCCAGTCGGGCAGCGAGGCGGCGCGGGCAAGGGACGGCTTCGACACGTCGCGCACGGTCGCGCCCTGTGCCTCCTCGTACGCCCAGACAACTCTGACGGCGATCGCCTCCACCTCCGCGTCGAAACGCTGCTTGTCCTCCGGGTCCACCGACGGCACGACGAGGGCGTGCGCAATGAACACGACACCACCCGGCTCGATCCGCTGCGGCTCGTGCCGCACCTCAGCGAGCGTCCGCTCCTTGCGCTCCCCGAGCCGGCGTTGCTGGTCGCGGATGCGCCCCAGCTCGGCCTGCGCTGCGGCGTTGCCGTTGCGCGCCTTCTCACCGAGGCGCGCGCGGCGCAATGCGAGGTCGGCGTCCTGGTAGTCGAAGCCACGGCGGAGGAAGTCCTCGCGCTCTGGCAATCCGGCCACAAGCGCCGCGCGCTGCTGCTCGACGGCGGGCGCAAGCACATGCTGCGCCGCGTAGCTGCTGGCGGCGGCCGCGAGGTCGCGACCTAGTGCGATTAGACCCAGCGAGGAGGCCGGAGGCGCCCCACCCGGACGAAAGAGGCCGAGCGTCTCGACCGGGATCTCTTCGATCTCACCACCCGTCGCTTGCTTGAGGCCCACCAAGCGCTGCTCGAGTATCTCAGCCCCGCCTTGCGCTGGCGCCGCGCGGTCCGCCGCCCGTTGGACCGTGATGCGAGCCAGGTGGAGGAGGTACGGCTGTGAAGCCGCCGGGTCCACGAAGATGGCGCCGCGCATGGCCGGCGCGGCGAAGCGTTCGAGAATCAGGCCGGCCAGTGCGTCGAAGACCACCTCGCCGGGATGGAGGAACACCGCATGACTATCGCTCTCCGGCTTCGCTACCGAGAGCGCATGGCGCTGGGGTTCGGCGTAGCTCTCGAGCGCAGGCCAGATCCGGTCCATCGCTCCAGGCTTCTCCGCGCGGAAGGTGAACGTGGTGTCGAGGTCGCCTTCGATGCCGAGCCCGAGCAGCGGCGTGACGCGCTCGACGAATCGGCGCACGTAGCCGGGCAGCAGCCGGCGATAGACCTCTCGGTCCAGCTCGCCGCGCAGCCGCGGCAACTCACCGCGCACCTCGCCGCCCTCGCCGTAGATCGCGTGCTCCCTCGCGCGCAGCGCTTCGACCTGTTCGCTGGTGAGCGTGCCCTCGATGCGCTGGACTGTGGCGCCCTCGCCACGCTCATCGGTCAGGGCATCATGCATGTATTGGGTAATCGAAACGCCGTCGAAGACGCGGCCGATCACGTCGAAGACCTTGTCGGAGCCAAGCTCCTTCCTGATCTTCTCCAGCTTGTCGAGCAGTGTCTTGAGGACTCGACCCTCGCGGGTCTTGCCGGCGATGAGGTTGAGGATGACCACCGGGTCGTGCGCCTGCTTGTAGCGGTGGATGCGGCCCATGCGTTGCTCGAGCCGAGCCGGGTTCCACGGGATGTCGTAGTTGACCATCAGCCAGCAGAACTGCAAGTTGATCCCTTCGCCGGCCGCATCGGTGGCGATCAGGTACGTGGCGCCGCCTTCGGAGGCCGGCCGGCGAAACAGCTCGACCTGGCGCTCGCGCTCGCGCCAGTCCATCCCCCCGTGAATAGAGGCGATCTGGCCGGTGAAGCCGAGCGCCTCGAAGCGGCGCACGAGGAAATCCACAGTGTCCTTGTGCTCGCTGAAGATGATGAGCTTCTCGTCCCGGTAGGCGGGGTCACGGATCACCTGGCGCAGCCTCTCGAATTTCGACTCCTGGCCGCGTTCGTACACCGCCTGGGCCAGGTCCCGCAGCGATTGCACCTGGATCTGCTCACTCCGCAGCTCGGCGAGCGATGTGGCGACCACACCACCAAGGGTTTGCGTCTCATCCTTGTCGCTCTGCTCCTCACCCTCGCCGGTTTCCTCGTCGTCGGCGGTGCGCTCCTCGAACGGGTCGGTCGCACTTCGGTCGAGCTGGCGCTGCAGGGCGACGAATTGCTCCTCACTAAGCCGCCCCGAGCTGATGTCGTCGATGAGGCCGTCCAGCTTCTCGATCCGCCGCTCGAACGAGCGGAGCAGGGCCCAGGTCGAGCTGGCCAGCCGCCGCTGGAAGATGCTCATCGCGAAGCGAGCCGCCGAGCGGTTGAGCACGCGGGCGCGGTTGTAGGTGGTGCGAATGTACTCCGAGGTCTGGTCGTACAGCGCCTGCTCGCTGACCTCCCCGGCCGTAAGGTCGAAGCTCAGCGTGTCGGAGGTGCGGGTGGGGTACAGCGGCGAGCCGTCCAGCTTGACCATTTCTTCCTTGGTCCGGCGCATGAAGTGGCGTGCGCGTGCCTCCTGCGGGAACGCTGCGAACGCCTCAGGTGTGGTCAGGACGTTCGGCTCGAGGAGCCGCCAGATGTAGAAGTACGGATCGTCCTTGCCCATGTGCGGCGTCGCGGTCAGCAGCAGGAGATGGTTGGGCGCCCAGCCGAGCCGGTGCCGCTGCTGCTTGTCGTTGGCACCCGCCAGGGCTTCGGCGAGGAGGTAGCGGTCGGTGGGACGGAACGTCCCGTCAGGGTCCCGCCGGGCGGAGAGCTTGTGGGCCTCGTCGAAGATTACGAGGTCGTACGGCTGAACCTGCGGCTCTTGGAGGCGGCCGAACATGGAGTCACCGGCCAGGGTGTCCACGCTCACGATCGCCAGATTGCTGCCTGGGCCGGTGAAGGGGTTGCCGCCGCGGGCGTCGAGGCCGCGAACGATCTCGAACGGCAGCCGGAAGAGCGTGTGCATCTCGCGGTACCAGTTGCCGAGTAGGCCTGCCGGGGTCACCACCAGCACGCGCCGAACGAGCTTGCGAGCCAGCATCTCGCGGATGTAGAGCCCGGACATGATCGTCTTGCCGGCGCCCGCATCGTCTGCGAGCAGGAAGCGCAGCCGCGGCTGCGCGAGCATCCGCTCGTAGACGGCGATCCGCTGGTGCGGGAGCGGGTCAACAAGGGAGGTCTCGATGGCGAACGCCGGATTCGTCCGATACCCCTCGGCCAGCCAATGCGCCTCGACGACCGCTCGCACCCCCTCCGGATCGCCCGTGAAGTCGAGCGGAAGGTTCCCGCCCGCCGCATCCGCGTTTGAGGTCTCACTTGTCGTGGCCTCGCGGCCGGCAGGACCGGTTTCGAGGGCAGCCAGCCCGAAGCGCTCGACTGCCTCCAGCTTCTGCCACGCCAGGCGTGTCGGCGTTGACTGGCCGTTCTCCCATCGGTTGACCGATGCAAAAGATACCCCAAGCCTTTCAGCCAACTGCACTTGCGTCAGCTCGAGCCGACCGCGGAGTTCGCGTATCCGTCGCGAGTAGTCAGGCGGCAGGTCGGTGCGTGTTGCCTTCCGAGTCGCCGGGCTGAGGCCGAGCCGTCCCACACCCGTCAAGATAGTGCCTGTCGGGTGCGCTGTCAAGTCCAGAGACGCACGTGCTATATAACAAAAATAAGGTAAGCATTATTAAACAGTTATCACTTGTTATGGCGCTGCTGGCAAAGACGGACGCTCATCCTCTTAACGACAAACAGGCAGCTAGAACGGCGAGAAGCTGCCGGTGGAGAAGAAGTCCTGGCGGACGGAGTTGTAAAGCGTCCGCAGGGCCTCGAGGTGCTGCTTCTCCCAGTCCGCGAGGAACTGGTAGAACCCTTTGACCTCCGTCTCGGTGGCGTTGCCGGCCGGCGATGGGGGCGCGCGCGTCGCCTCCCTTGTGATCGCCGAGCCGCTGGTTACCTGCGCCGGAGCGGTTGGGACCGGGTGACGGCACCACCCTGCCGCCCAACGCGACGCCCACACACGGAGAAGCCGCCAAAGCCGTGTTCTGCACCGGCGCAGCGGGGGAAAAGGACAAGCCGACGGGGACGATGACGGAGAGAGCCACGCGAACCAGTCTCACGGCACACCCGGCGAGCGGTTCGGCTGCCGGGTGTGCCGCTTCCGACGCGGGCGCCTACATCTGCTTGCTGGACGGCGGCACCTGGCCCTTCAGCCGCAGGTAGGTCACGATGTTGCCGTAGTGCTCCCAGTTGTGCGAGGTGTTCATCATCAGCGCGTTCGCCCGGGTGATCTCACGCCCGAAGAAGGTGAACTTCGTCCCGGTCTGAGAGTCGGGAAGCGCGTAGGCCCGGCCGCAGTATTCGTACGACGCCTTGAGCGCGGCCACGAGGTCCGCCTTGGAGGTCTTTGCCTTCTCAATGCCGGGCGCGGGGTTGGCCTCCCCAAGGATCGACGAGCAGAACATGTTGTTCGCGTCGGCGATGTGGGCGACGACCTGGCCGAAGCTGCGCACCTCGGGCGTCGGCTTGTACGCGTAGTCGGCCTCCGGAAGCTGGGCCGCGCTCGCGACGATGAACCCCTGCACGTAGGTGAAGTTCCCCCGGATGGTCTCGACCAGTCCCGGAGCGGGCGCGACCTTTGCCCCTTGCGCGAGGGCCGACGAGGCCGCGACCAGAGCAACAAGCAGGAACGCTGTCTTTTTCATGTTCTTCTCCCCCTTGACACTTGGTAACACGCCTCGCGGCCGCGGCATTCCGGCCGGCCTGCGTCGGACCGCGCCGCGGAGAGGTGCGGCAACTCCCAGGACTGAGTACCGGGTAGCGCTCTGATGGGGCCCCTTCCCCGCGTCGTCAGAACGGCGAGAACGAGCCGGCGGCGAAGAAGTCCTGGCGCACGGAGTTGTAGAGCGTCCGCAGCGCGTCGAAGTGCCACCTCTCCCGGTCCGTGGAGGTACCTGGTACTCGTTACATCGCTTCGAGGCCGGGTGCCTGCCGAGATCGAATGGTTAGATCGCGCAAGCTGGTACCCGTTCTCGGATCTGTCAACTAAGCCGGACCTGGTACTTATCGGGGCTTCTTTGCGCCCCGCTCGACGACGAAACGCGGCGCCGTCACGACGACGATTCCAAGGGATCACACCCTCGCCTCAAGCGACGCACTCAGAGAGACATCGTGTCTCATATGAAGCTCCGACAGGAAGGTGAGATGGCGATACCTGATACCTCTTCGCCGCTCGTCCATGAGCCTATGGGGCTATGTTCGAGTTGAAGCAGTCCCGGAAGATTTTCCACGAGCCGTCGGGCTGCCGTTTGAGGATGGTTTCGTACTTGCCATCTCCGGGAATCTTCGCTCCACCGGCCTTGGGGGCGAGGGTGTACGTGTAATTCCCGTAGACGAAGCCGAACTCATGATCTACGAACGTGCCGGAGTTCGCGATCGCGAATTTCTCGATCCTCACTGCGGCGAATGTGGCGATCATCGACTTCTTGATCGCGGGGACGCCCACGTTCATGGGCTCGTTTGGCGGCAGTTGGACGCCGCCTTCGTCCCACAGCGCGATCCAGCCATCGACATCGCCCGCGAGCAGAGTTGCGCTGTACCCGTCCAAGATTGCCTTCACGGCCCTTTCGAAGGCCTCGGGGCTTGTCTTCTGCATGGTGGAACACCCGACTAGCCCGAGGAGACTTGTCACGAGAACGGCAACTGCCAGGAACACCCATGTCTTTTTCATTTGACCCTCCTTGGCGGTTGAAGTCCTGCATCCATGGATAGGAATTTCCTTATCTCCCGCGAACAAAATGAGCCGCACCTCCTACCCTGGAGGCATTCGCGTGGCCTCCCTCCACGCGTCGCGGCTCCCGAGTGTCTGCCGCCGCTAGCGGACGTTTCTGCGGCGGTCCTGAAAAAGCAAGAAACCGGCAACTTCGCGCGTTGCCAGTTTCACCATTGGCTACCCGATCCCAGGGTGACCAAGAGGCGGGATCAGGTCACGGCCTCAACGCCGCCGCACGCTCGCGCGCTCTCAGGTTCAACTACGCCCTAAGCTTCTCCTTTCGTCCTTTGCCTCCAATGTCGGTTCATGGTCCAGCCCTGTCAAGGTGCCCACTTGGGTGCGCTCGGTGAAGCGGGGCTCGGCCAATGGGAGTCCCCTTTTCCTGTGGGCCGGCGTCACTCCGGCGTAGCGGGTTGTTTTCCCAACTTAGGCCGCGCCAGGCCATGTGCGGGGCGAAAAGGTGCATGAATCCTGATAGGGACACGTAATGGGTGCCGCCGCCTCACGTTCTCGGCGTCACACTGCCCTGCGGTGCGTCGGGTGGCGGCTAGAACGGCGAGAAGGAGCCGGCGGAGAAGAAATCCTGGCGCACCGAGTTGTACAGGGTCCGGAGAGCTTCGAGGTGCTGCTTCTCCCAGTCCGCGAGGAACTGGTAGAACCCCTTGACCTCCTTCTCGGAGGCGTTGTCTGCCGCGGTCGAGAAGTACTTGATGGCGTTGTTCTCCAGGGTCATGCCGATGGACAGCACCCCCAGCTCAAACTCCGCGCCCGCCGCCTGCTCGCGGAATTTGGCCGTGAAGACCGCCTGGTTGATCGCGCGCAGCTCGGGCGAGCGCAGGTTCAGCTTGAACGCCTCGACGCCCTTGGCGTCAAAGTCGCCGGCGACGGTGCGCAGGAACGCCTGGTGCTGGACCTCATCCTCCGCGAGTTTGGTGAAGAGCTCCTCTACTGCGGGCTTGGTCGTCCGCTCGGCGGTCATCGAGTAGAAGGTGTAGCCGTCCACCTCGATCTGGTACGCCTTCCTGAGGATGGCGAGGACCACTTCACGGTCGTTCATCGCGCCGCCTCTGCGGTCACGGCGCGACGCGCCCGGCTTGCCGGTCCGGCGTGCGCCGCCAGGAGCTTCTCGGCCTGCTCGACGAGCTCGTCCGGGCCCATCACCATGCCGCCGACGCGCCCGTAGAACCCTACAGGCTGCCGCCCGGCGATGGCGGCGCGTACGTCCTCCACCATCTGTCCGGTGGAGAGCTCCGACACCAGCACCACCTTGGCACCCTCCGCGGTCTTCGCCAGCGCCTCGCTCGGGTACGGGTACAGCGTGATCGGCCGGAAGAGCCCGATCTTGAGCCCCTTCTCCCGGGCCATGTCAATTGCCGACTTCGTGATGCGGGCCACGGTGCCGTAGGCAACGATCAGCACGTCGCAGCCGCCCTCGACATTGTAGGCCTCGTGCCGGACCTCCTTGGCCATCTTCTGGTACTTCGCGTAGATGCTCCAGTTGTGGGCCTCGAGCAGCTCGGGGTCGAGGTAGAGCGAGTTGATGATGTTCGGCGCGCGGCCGGCACAGCCGGTCGTCGCCCAGGGCTTCTCGGGCAGATCTTCGGGCTTGATCTCCTTTTTGAACTCCACCGGCTCCATGATCTGACCGATCAGGCCGTCGCCCAGAACCATCACCGGGTTGCGGTACTCATCGGCGAGGTCGAAGGCCTCTATCACCAGGTCCGCCGCCTCCTGCACCGTCGAGGGGGCCAGCACGAGAACCCGGTAGTCGCCGTGGCCGCCGCCCTTGGTGGCCTGGAAGTAGTCGGACTGGGAGGGCAGGATGCCGCCCAGCCCCGGGCCGCCGCGCATGATGTTGACCACCACCACCGGCAGCTCGGCCGCGGCGATGTAGGACAGCCCCTCCTGCATCAGGCTGATCCCCGGGCTCGACGATGAGGTGATGACCCGGCACCCGGCGGCCGCGGCGCCGTACAGCATGTTGGAGGCCGCCACCTCGCTCTCGGCCTGGACGAACGTGCCGCCCACTTGCGGGAGGCGAGCCGACATGTACTCGGGGATCTCGTTCTGGGGGGTGATCGGGTAGCCGAAGAACAGCCTACAGCCGGCGTGGATCGCCGCCTCGCCGATCGCCTCGCACCCCTTCATGAGCTTCTTCGCCATCGCCCGCTCCTTACTTGACCGCCACGGCGGCGGCGTG
>Ga0209777_10009108_pt1 | contig 10731 bp, 9 predicted proteins | sample FrelakmetHBP12HB_FD_187147 | JGI IMG/M metagenome (GOLD analysis project Ga0209777, IMG submission 187147) | Freshwater lake sediment microbial communities from the University of Notre Dame, USA, for methane emissions studies -HBP12 HB (SPAdes)... | ecosystem: Environmental > Aquatic >... | reverse complement strand
CGATATCGTAGGCAATCTGAGGATTCGACGAAAACTCCATGCCGTCCCCCTTGACGTTGGGGCAGGAGATATTCAATTCGATCATGTCAATTTCATCGTGACCGTTAAGCTTGTCGATGACATAGAGGTACTCATCAGTGTCGAATCCTGCGACATTAACCACGATGCGTGTGCCAAGGTTACGCAAGAACGGCAGTTTCTCACGGACATAGGCATCGACGCCGACATTGGCCAGACCGATGGCATTGAGCATACCGGAAGCGGTCTCGGCTGTGCGCGGCGGCGGATGACCCTGGCGTTCGTGGCGAGTGATGGACTTGGTGACGATGCCGCCCAGTCGCGACAAGTCGATGTACTCATCGAATTCCTCGCCGTAGCCGAAAGTGCCGGATGCCGTCAGAATCGGATTCTTGAACTCGACACCGCCGACTATCACTTTGAGATTCGGTGCGGTCAAAGCTCCACCTCAGTCGCTTCAAAGACTGGACCTTCACGGCAGACGCGCACGTATTTCTCTTCGCCGTCTTTCTTGACTACGCAACCCAGGCAGGTACCGACGCCGCATGGCATAATTGATTCCAATGAAAGATAACATTTCTTACCATATGCCCGGGCGATTGTCTGTACAGCTTTGAGCATGCCATCTGGCCCGCAGGCACAGATGACTGGGTCGATCCCCAGCGAACCATCATCAAGGCGCTCACGCAGTAGTTCACTTACGATACCCTTGAATCCAAACGAGCCGTCATCAGTCGCGAATTGCAGATTGATGGGCAGTTTCTTCACGCGATCCGCCAACGGTTTTTCCGCAGCGCTTGTCAGACCGCACATATAGCTGATCTTTTTACCATCAAATCCTTGACGTAAATGTGACTTGGCCAGTAGATACACCGGAGGTATCCCGACACCCCCTGCTACCAGCACCAGATGGTCAATCGCCAGAGGCAAATCAAAGCCATTACCGAGCGGTCCCAGAACATCAAGCGTCTCGCCCGGCCGTAACCGCGAGAGAACCTCGGTGCCGCGACCGACGACCTTGTAAAGGATGTCCACAACTCCGGTTGCCTCGTCATAGTCGAAAATTGAAAAAGCCCGACGCAGCAGCGGATCAGTGCCAGTGCTATTCGGCTTGATGTGGAGAAAGGTTCCTGGAATCGGAAAGCGTTCCAATGGCAAGCCGATCGCGAGAAGGAAAACCCCGGAACCAAGAGTACTATTGCCGATTACTTTGCAGTTATGAAAAATGTCACGCTTGTCTATCTGTAAGCCTCCGGTAGTTTGACGTCATAGTAGTAGATAAACCAGCCGGGGAACTTCGACGGGTCAAACTGGATCGGGCTGAAGTAGGTGTCCAGTAGAGCCTTCCTGACCTCGCGATCAATATCGGCATTCCCTGACCCCTTCAGGAAATTGACGTCGCTGACTTTGCCGTCAAACTCGATCTTAATTTTTAGCATCAGTTTGCCCTCCAGCCTTGTTCCAACCGCACTGAGAGGATAAGCGAATTCACCTTTGGTCACTGGCTCCTGAATCGTAATCATTGGTGTGGCCTCGATTTCCGCACGTAGTTTCTCTTCAGCTCGCTGCGATTCCGAGAGAGTGTCGACCTGCGCGAAGACTGTAGTCGTGTCGGGCACAGTTGTACTGTCCGTCTTGGGCTTGCCCTGATCAGTCGGTGCAACTACGGCTTTCGGCGTCCCCGAACCACCCGCCAGTTTTGCCGCCTCCACACCAAACGGCGTTTTGGGATATTTTTCCGCCAATCCCTTGAACAGCAGAATCATTGTGGAGTCGACATAGGTCGAGTCGGCGGCCTCCGTATTCGGAACGAACCTGCTCAGCTCGATCTTCGCAACCGCAAAATCGGCCCGCGGTACGAGCCGCGAATCGGGGTACTCCTCCATCAGTCGCCGGAACAGAGTCAGCGCCGAATCAGCATCGCCCCGGTCGAAGTATTGCTCTTCCGCCAATTCGTAGAGCTTGTCGGCGTAAAGCGAGTCAGGCTCAGAGTCCCGAAGGCCGAGTAACTTGATGGCCTGTCCGTACTCGTCTGACAACGGATACTGATCCAGTATCTTCTGATAATTCTCTTTGGCGCTGGCTGTGTCGTGGTATTGGTTCTCATATAGCCATCCGATCGCGATCAGCGCTCTGGGAGCCAGCTCGCTCCCCGGGAAATCCTCCACCAGGCTCTTGTATTCGCTCAGTGCGGAATCGGGCTGGTTGAGAGTGGTGCGATAGAGTTCGGCCAGTAAGAAGCGATTGTCGTCGACTAAGTCCTCTGCCGAGTCAGAAGGCTCGGCGCGGTACCTCTCTACTTTAGTGATGTCAGCAGATCTAGTCAATGCCAACTGTCCCCACTCGCCCGTGGGCGAAATCTTGACGGCCTGATCATACAAGCTCTTGGCGAGTCCCAGGTCACTCCAGTCATTCTGCACAATCGCGCCCATGCAGTAGTACGCCTCGGCAGCCTGCACCCATCTGGGGTAGCGGGTCGTGACGCCATCATATAGCAGAATCGCCTCGCGCTCATTGCCGGTTAGGTAGTTGCCCTCCGCGATTCGCAGCAGAATATCAGACTGAAAAACGGAGTCTTTGTTGTCGTTTGCGAGTTTCTCGAAAACCGCCAATCCGGCCTTCACGCTGTCGATCAGGAAAAGCGAGCGTCCTTTTTGATATCGCGCCTTAAGACGGACCTTGTCAGCTTGAGCTAACGCCTCAGCTTCGGCAAATGATTTCGCAGCTTCGCCAAACTGCTGGCGCTCAAATTGAATCTGGCCGATCTTGAACTGGACTTCCTGTGCCTTCGGATTGTTCTTGTACTCTTTTACGAACTTCTGGTATTGCTCGACTGCACCCGCGGAGTCATTCTCCAGCAGTGCGGTCTCGCCTGTCAAAAAGATCGCCTCGGCGCGATAAGGGTTACCCTTGGTCTTATCAACGTACTCCTTGAACACTTCCATAGCGAGAACGTAATTCTCCAGATGGAAGCGCGTTTTGCCGAGGAAAAAGCGCGATTCGTTCGCATACTTGGACTTGGGGAACGACGCCAACAACTCGCGGAATTTGCGTTCCGCCTTCGGAAAATCACCAGTATAGTAATACGACTTGCCGATGATGAATAGCGCATCATCCATATAGCTGGAGCCGGGATGCTCACTTATAACTTTCGAACATTTCTTGAGCGCATCCTGATAGAGCTTGATTTCACTGCCAGCAGCAGCGTCGCGATTATCCTTCTGCCGAGTCTTCTCTGCCTGATTGAACCACGCACGCACATGATAGAAGGAGTTGAAGTAGACACAACCGGAACTCAACAACAAGAAGAGCGCAACCAGTACCGACAACGCCAATTGCCGCGACCTGCAATCACTACCGCTGCCGCAGCCATTCGCTTCGTTCGATTGTCGATCTGTGTTAAGCAACTCTTTCATCTCATGCTTCATTCGTTCGCAGGGAAGCTTCCGCGGAAGATGCCTTTTTCGTTGCCGCCTGCCAGATAATCGGCAGAATCTCACCCGACTTCCCGCGGAATACTTCATCAGAATAAGGTGTCAGCGCGGTCGGTTCGGGATTGATCTCCACCAAGTAAGCGCCATAGTTCTTGGCGATTAGCGGTAGGTCCGCGGCCGGATAGACTAATGCCGACGTGCCAATAGACAAGAAAAGTGCCGATTGTTCAGCCATTTTGATCGCAGTTGTCAGAGCCTCCTCGGGGAGCAACTCACCGAACCAGACAACATCGGGTCTGATCTGTCCGCCGCAGGAACAGCGCGGAATGTTGTCGGGATCGATTTCAACCTGATCCATTGGCGAGTCACATTGCCTGCACTTGTTCCGCTGAATGTTACCGTGCAATTCGATCACGTTCTGAGATCCGGCGCGTCGGTGCAGGTTGTCAACGTTTTGAGTTACCAATGTAAAGGCGCTCAGATGCTGCTCCATTTTCGCCAGCGTCTCGTGTCCCATATTCGGTTCCGCCTTGCCGATCACGTCGCGACGGTAAAGGTACCACTCCCAAACGAGCTTGGGATTGCGCATAAAAGCATTCATCGAAGCCAACTCGGTGGGGTCGAATTTGCTCCAAAGTCCGTCGTTACCACGGAAGGTGGGAACGCCCGATTCCGCCGAAACTCCGGCGCCGGTCAACGCCACCGTCCTGACATTATCCCTCAACAACTCGATCAATTTCGCGGTGATGCGCATCGCGAGAATATACCGAAATCGACCATGCTGTCAAGGTCAAGTTGGCAAAGGCCTTGCCTCTATTAGTGCGCACAGTTATTATACAATCCGATGCGTCGATATGTCCTTCTCATTTTTCTGATCCCGTTGCTGGCGATTGCTGCCAGTGTTTCGGCCGATAGCTTGTCCGTTCATGGCGATTCGGTCAGGCGGGTTAAACCGAAACGCGCTCCGATGGGGGCGCTTCTGCGTTCGGTCGCCGTGCCCGGCTGGGGGCAATTCTATAATCGCAAGTATGTCAAAAGCGCTGTCGTGTTTGGCGCGGAGACATTCTTTATTGTCAAGGCTGTCCACTGGTGGAAAAAAACTGAGGACCAGTACAACTCGATTCAGCAGACAACCGATCCATCTCAACAAACCACCCGTTACAACATCTATAGGTCGTATCGCACCAGCCGCGACGATTATCTCTGGGCGGTCGGCCTCACTGTCTTCCTGAGCATGTTTGATGCTTACGTGGACGCCCACCTCGCCGGCTTCGACGTCGATATCACTCCCGATTTCGAGGCGCCCAAAGGCGGCGCTTCAATAAAATTGAGTCTGCGATTCTGAATCACTTTTCGAAGTGAAGTGCTGGTAGGATAGGCATTTCTGCCTGTCCTTTTTTCTTGGTGTTTTGGTCAGGCAAGAATGCCTAACCTACCTCGTTACTGCGAGGGTCTTCTTCACGTCAATTTCAGTTTCAGCGCGAGCGGATGGGAATTTACTCGGACTCCGATTGGTTTGGCTTCACGGATATCGTGTGCCACCACGACAGACGGCCGTGCATCTTCCAATCCGAAGCCACGTCCCGCCAGAGTCTCGCGATAGACGACTGTGTGCAGATCGGTAAACCCTTCTGAGAACTCGATCTCTTGTCCATCGACCGTAATCGAACGAAACGTCCGCTTGCTTTTTTCTTTGGCATCGGCGGGGAGGTCGTTCTGGTTGATGGAGAGATACCATTTGACGTTGGCGTTTTGCAACTCCATGAAGCCACAGGCGCGCTCGGCGGAGGAATGATGCACTTCGTTTTTCTGCACGCCGCCGAACAACCATATCAAAAGGTCAAAGAAATGAATGCCGATATTGGTTGCCAAACCACCCGAACGCTCAACCGAGCCCTTCCATGACACCAGATACCAAGCGCCCCGGGAAGTTATATATGTCAACGTGATTTCGTGTTTGTGAGCGGCGCGTTCTTTCTGGAGCTTCTCGCGCAGAGCCACCAGCGACGGATGTACCCGCAGTTGCAGAATAGTATAGACCCGTCTCCCCGATTCCTGTTCCAGTTCCTGCAAGGCGTCGATATTCCACGGGTTAAGCACCACCGGCTTCTCGCAGATCGCATCAGCGCCGGCACGTAGCGCAAAACGAACATGCGCGTCATGGAGATAATTCGGGCTGCAAACCGTGACATAGTGCACGCGTTCGTCGTCACCCATGCGCCGCAGCTTCTCAATATGCCGGTCGAAGCGCTCGTATTCGGTGAAGAATTTGCAGTCGTCAAAATAGCTGTCGAGCAACCCGACCGAATCATGCGGATCGCACGCCGCCAACAGCCGGTTACCGGTTTCTTTGATTGCCTTAAGGTGTCGCGGCGCGATATACCCCGCTACACCGGTCATTGCGAAGTTTTTAGACATCAAGACTCCGTTGTTTGTCTATCATCGGCATATTCGCGGTTGGCCTAATCAATGCCGTGGCTCCTTTTGAGGGCCGTAATTGAGAGTATCAGAGTCGATCGTGTCACCCCGTAGCTCTCAAGGTTCACAGCCAGACCGATGAACTGTTCAACGAATCGGTCAATGAGATTATACCCGCAGCCGGCCCAAACAACAAACAATTTGAACTAAAACGCCTAAATGAAAAGAGGGTTCCCATATACCCTGAATTGACTGACCTTAATGATTGACAAATGCGCGACGGTCAATAATCTTCCTTAAGTGGATATTGAGAAATATTTCAGCAGACTGGATCGCGTCGACGCTGTTATTAAGATTCTGCTGGCGGCACTCGCATTTACTGGCGTGTTTCTTCTAACAAATACATTCTACAGAAAGGCTGCGTTAGATGTCAGTTTCGATTACCGGTTTGTAGAGGTCGGATTCTCCGGATCTCTTTTTCAGTCTTTCTATTCCGCGAACAACTACTCTTTTCTTGGCAACCTGTCCGCGTTCGTCGAATCTCCCTTGTTCTACGTGGGAGACACCATGGGAGTAGTCAAGTCGCTCGCGACCCTCAATAGTACCCCCTGGGCTGACACAATGATGTATAAGCAGGATGAAGATTGGCTTCTGACAATCGTGGATTCAATCGGGCCACGCTTCGAATTGGGCTTGCCGATTTTCACAAAAGATCATATCGGACGACCGACACAACTGTATATCCCACAGCTCGGGTCCATGCTTCCTTCCATCAAATCGAAAATGAGCCTGCACGATTACGTTGTTTTTCTCCGGGCAATGTTGTATTCCAAAGTATATGGCAATAGGTGCTTTGTTTCCAACACGGGATCCGTCGCTGCCAAGAACGTCAAGGTGTACTTCTACGGATACGAGAAGGGCTATGCGAAAGGTGAGATTCTTGGTGCTGTGTCATTCGATCCCTCCAGCCAGCTAGAAAGATATGACCGGTTCGCCATTATGAACATTCCCTACATTGCACCGAGTGCCACGATGCCGGTATGGGTGTACTCCACGGTAGGCAATCTAAACAAAAATCACGTACGGATTACCTTCGATGACGATAGAGAAGTGAACGTCATGCTTTACGTATTCACTTTTCTTGGGCTGTTTGTCGTGCTACTGTGCCTTCCCCTCGTGCATTCACCGTTGTCAAAGATCCGTGCTCGAAGAGCTCGTCCTAATTGACCGTCAAATAAGCCACTTCTGCGATTAACTATACTCCTGCCAATTCCGCTCGGCATTGACAACTAATCCCAGAAACACCCAACTCACCAGTAGCGATGAACCCCCGTAACTGACAAAGGGGAGGGGCACCCCTGCTACAGGCAAGAGGCCAAGCACCATCCCGATATTGACTAACATTTGAAAGGCCAGCGCCGAGGTCGCCCCAATTGCCACCAACGCGCTGAAACTGTTGCGGCTTTTCATTGCCGCGCGAATGCCCCGATGGAAGATGTATGCGAAAAGTGCTATAATCACAACGCCGCCCAGCATTCCGAATTCCTCCGCGGCCACCGAAAATATGAAATCCGTATGCCGCAATGGCAGAAAGTCGAGCTTGTTCTGACTTCCCGCGAGATATCCTTTGCCAAGCAATCCCCCTGATCCGATGGCAACCTTGGATTGAATGATCTGGTAGCCCGCTCCCAGCGGGTCCTGACCGGGATCAAGAAAGATTTTGATACGCATCTGCTGGTAGTCATGTAGACGGTTCCAGGCAATCGAGCTGAATGCGCCGACCGCCAGATTGATGGCAACCAGTGTGATCGTAAAAGCCAGCGACGATCGAATCAATGGTACCACCGCGAAAATCAGCAGCGCGAAAAACACGATCCAGGCGATCATGCTCGATGAAGCAATCATGCTCGCGACCGGTGTGATAAACAGCAGCAAATACTTGACCGGCATTCCTTCCCAGAACATCATCACCAGAAAGACTACGGCGAAGACAACCGCCGACCCCAGATCGGGTTGGCGCACTACCAAGAGCGTAATCACGCCGCAGATGGCGGAAGCAGCCGCGATCTTCTTGAGACTCGAAATCGGACGGCGGCTGTATGTCAAATAGCGCGCCAGCATAAAGATGAAGGCGACCTTCCCGATTTCCGCCGGTTGGATACTGAAGGCTCCCAAACTGTACCAGCGCTGTGCTCCGAACATAGAAGCGCCAAACAAAATCAATCCGAGCAACATGATGATTGCGATGCCATAATAGATGGGCGCGAAAATCTCGTGCATTCGCAGCGGTATAGCGGTAGTCGCGAAAAACACGCCCGCGGCAAGTACGAACCAAATGATTTGCTTGCCCCAATCGTCTTGTAAACGCGGGTCGGGAGAATTCTGATTGGCTGAATAGACCAACAGAATCGAAATGATCGTCAGCAAAGCACCAGCGACAAACATCGACCAACCGCCGGAAGTAAACGGATTCCTAGTTTGCAGCACCATTGACTCCGTTTCCGGCGGATACCAAGGGTGGCATCGGCGTTGGCGGTGGTGGCATCTTGATAATGCCTTTCTTCTGGAAGAACTTGATGAAGACCGCCTTCACAAAAGGCGCCGCGACCGTCGAGCCATGTCCGGCATTTTCGACAATGACACATCCTAGAATCTGGGGATCAAGCGCCGGCGCGTAGCCGACGAACCACGAATGGTCCTCGCCATGCGGATTCTGCGCCGTGCCGGTCTTGCCTCCCATCGTCACTTCGGGAATCCGCGATCGTGCCGCTGTGCCGCTTTGGACTACTCGATAAAGACCTTCTTTGAGGATCTCCAGGGTCTCCTCGGAGAACGGCAGGCCGCGCGCAATTTCGGCATGGTAGTAATTTGTTTCGCCTTTGGGAGTGCGAAGATAGCGCATCACATGCGGCTTCATTACGACGCCATGATTCACAATACCGGCGTAGAACTGCGCCAACTCAATCGGGGTCACCAGGAATTCGCCCTGACCGATGCCCAAATTGAGCATCACCGACTTGTTCCAGTTGTACTTGCCATAGGTTTTTTCATACCAATTTTCGTCCGGTGCGTGGCCGATCTTCTCGCCGGGAATATCCAGACCGGTGGTCTGATCAAATCCACAGGCTCGCGCATACTTACTCCACTTTTCCAGACCGAGTTTTAGTCCCAGTTGGTAGAAGTACACGTCACACGATTGCTCAATCGCCGCCAACAGACCCAGGCTACCGTGACCACGCTTGTCCCAGCACTTGAAGAATCGATTGCCGAACTGATAACCCCCCCGGCAGGCGCCGAAATGAGTTTCTGGTGTGATGAGTCCTTCTTCCAGAGCGGCCCCCGCGGTAAGAATCTTTGCTGTTGAGCCGGGGGGATACGTGCCGCGGATGGTTCGATCAAAAAGTGGCAGACGCTCATCGCCGGCCAGCGACTGATATTCCGACCGCGACACAAAACCGGCAAAAAGATTCGGGTCGTAAGTTGGTTTCGAGACCAAAGCCAATATCTCGCCGGTCTTGGGGTCGAGAAAAATCGCCGCCCCCGAGAGCGTGTCGCCGAAGCAGGAATCCGCGGCCATTTGCAAGTCCATATCAATGGTCAGAGCCAGTTCGTCCCCCATCAACGGATCTTTGCTTGGCCTGTCATCCAGCGGTCCAATAATCCTACCGGTTGCAGAGACTTCCAGATAGTCGATGCCATCTATGCCGCGCAAAAACTGATCATACTGACGCTCAACGCCGGCACGACCGATAATGCTGCCGACGCGGTATTGCTGATCTTTAGCTTCGCGTTCATCGACTTCGCCTGTGTAGCCAATCAAGTGACAGAGTGATTTGCCGTAGTAGTAGGTTCGCGTTTGATCAAGCTGATAGATGACACCCGGAAACAGCTCGTTGGATTCCTCAATGATGCAGACCGCCGGAAAAGACAAATCGCGTCTGATCGCCACCGGCTCATACTTGCGCGTGCGACGATCAGCGACTTTGCGCACGATTGCCTTCTCATCCATCTCCAGAAGCGGCGCCAATTCTCCCGCAAGATAGTCGATCTTCGAGACTTCGGAGGGAATGATGGAGACGGTATAAGCCGGTCGGTCGGATGCCAGTAACCGTCCCTCCCGGTCGACGATTTTTCCCCGCATAGCTGAGCGTGGCAAAACGCGGATGCGGTTTTCTTCCGATATCTGAAAATAGTATTTGTACTGGAATACCTGCAGGTAGATCAGTTTGGCAAGAATCAGAAGGATAGCGGCAATTAGTCCACCGGTCAGTATCCAGCCGCGAGATGTTTTGGGAACCTGATCAACCAAGGCCGCGCCTCTTGACTTCGATCTTGAACTCTAAGTCTGCCATCGCTAATACTACGAAGCCGACAACTACAGTGTACACCAGCGTCGGCAGAGAGACTTCGAGATAAACCTTCGACAGTGTGCCGAAATCGAAGGAATTTGCCAACGCTTGAAACAGAGTCTGAAAACATACTTCGGAGCCGATCAGCAAGTACATCTGTGCCGGTACCTGCTCGATGTCGATATGCTGTCTGATTTCGCTTACGGCAACAGCGATCGCAAAGCGTACGGCTGTTCCCAGTCCCATCGTCTCGGGACTTATCGCATCAATGATCAACGCTACCGCAAATGATGTCGGCAGCGCAACCTGATACTCTGTCCGCAGGGCGATCAACAGGATGATGATCGTGCCGAAGTTAGGGGCAATGCCGAGGATGGAAGTCAGATTCGACAGGATCGTCTGGCTAAACGTCACCAGATAAGCCAGGAGCAGAAATTTGAAAATCCTAATTACCAAAGCTACCACTCAGCGGTTTCATGACCATAACATTGTCGAGCGACCCGAAATCCACG
>Ga0209777_10009107_pt1 | contig 10732 bp, 18 predicted proteins | sample FrelakmetHBP12HB_FD_187147 | JGI IMG/M metagenome (GOLD analysis project Ga0209777, IMG submission 187147) | Freshwater lake sediment microbial communities from the University of Notre Dame, USA, for methane emissions studies -HBP12 HB (SPAdes)... | ecosystem: Environmental > Aquatic >... | reverse complement strand
CCCCCATATCCCCCCCGCCTCCCCGCATCCCCCCCGCCGCCGGTGCGCCGCGCCGCGCGTCAGTCGAGGGCATGCTGTTATCGGGCAAGTGTTACCCGGACAATTGACTAGGATTGAGGTTTAATATATCTGTGTAAGAGATTTATTAAGAGACCATATTTTTATTGCCATGAAATCTACGGTTATGCATCTAATTATTACAATACCTGGAGAACCATTGCTTCCGGCTGTATCCGGATTTATTATTAGTTTTTTACTTGCGCCACCACCACCACTTCCGTTTCCTGTAGCTGAGTATCCGGCATGCCCGTTAGCTCCGCCATCACCACCTCCGCCGCTACCGCCAGCACCACCTCCGCCGCTACTGCCACTACCACCACCACCTCCTCCACCAAATACCCCAAGTACTCCTACTGCAAAACCAAATATGGCACTATAGTCATGTCCAGCTCCGCCTGCAATACCAACTCCTATAGCATCTGCACCACCACCACCACCTCCTGAGCTGATAGTACCATTTCCGCCATTATGTCCTTGTCCTGGTGTTCCTGTACCCCCTATTTTACCCATACCAGAGCCACCACTTCCAGAACCACCATTTAGACCATTAAGAGTATTTTTAGCACCACCACCTCCCCCAATTGCTGTAAGTAATCCAAATGAGCTATTACCACCATTTACACCATTATAATTACCCGCTGCCCCACCGGCACCTTTATCACCAACTGTAATAAGGTAATTTTGTACTACAGCTACCTTATTCGGATCATAATTTATACCACCTGCACCACCACCACCCCCTCCAACTCCAACTGTTCCTGCACCGGCACCACCACCCCCTCCAGCCACAAGAAAAACAGATACATGTCCAATCTTACCACAGACAAAATTTGTTCCGGATTGTGCTAATAAAAAGGTGTGATAGGTATAGATTGCGTCTTTAGTTATCGTGCCGCCAGAATTTAAATATCCTGGCATTTCTATACCTCATATTCGACTATCATACCCCATTGCACATCGTATAGGAGGAGGTTATTTTGGGCGGATAACCCATTTTCCAGCTTGAGAGTATATGTATTATTAGTATCAACAATAGCTGACACATTCACAGTAAACATTATTACTCTCCCGCCCTCTTTTGTAGTAGCGGGTAGGGATAAAAAAGTACTTGGTAAAGTTAAGCATGTTGTGAAACCACCGGCTCCTTTTTGTATCTTTACATATTGCACGCCGTCTAAGTTATTGACAGCAGCGTTTGTATTTTCGATTGCTCCAATTGATAACCAACCAGTGATATTTTTTACAACACCTCCCACATTAATACCCGCAACTACTATACTTCCCAAGCTTTTATCTGCTGCCGCAGTTGTGATCGTTATTAGGGGAATTATCGCGGAAGCCGGAGGCTTATGAGTCACACTCCTAACCGGAGCAGTAGTGGGAATAGCTGCCAATAATGCCGGTATAGTAACTAATACAGCATTGCTGATTGAGAAGTCAGTTATCGTTAACGTACCGGCATTCATAATCTGTATATTTCCTAATGCGAGTATATTGCCAAATGTGCAGGTAACATCCACAAATACTACACCATTCCCGCTTATAGTAATATATGTAGTAGCATCTACGATATTTATTATAACGATTATACCTTGCAAATCAAGCAAATTTAAACTGTTTTGCACACCATTTGCGGTATGGTGAATTTGAGGCATAGCGACCATTGCACCAAATTCTGCATACGGATGTATTAATATACTATCTCCGGAAGTCTCAAATATTACAGCAGCATTGCCTGTTAATAAGTTATTATACCCGAATATCGTTATAGGGTTTGTGTGTAATCCTATCTGACAATCTATTGCGATAATGCCATCAATAGCTGCACCATATGGCACGCCGCCAATACAACCGCCCTTGATGGTTGACAGGTTGATAGAATGACCCACAACGCAGGTTAATTGGTTTCCGGAGGCTACATTTAAGCCTTCCATAATGAAAGTATAACCTACCATATCAGCATCGACGCTATGAACACCTTTCAGATGTAATACTTTAACATTATGCGCGGCTGCGACTATTCGAGCTTCTGCCAGGGTTTTACAAGGCTGCTCAGGAGTGCCGGCAGGGAATAATGAACCGCCTACCGCCGCCGCGTCTACCCATACCATGTCCCGATATTCCAGAGATTCTATCCACTGATTCATCCCTTGAATCACAGTAACCGGCTCATCTCCGATAGTGTTTGTAGCTTGTATAGCAGGCTTTCTATTCGATAATGCCATTCCCGCAGCTATGCCTGCCAGTCCGGCTGCAAATTCGTTATTCATTTAATGACCGCCTTTCGAGATGAGCTCATATATTACTGCTGCAATAGTAGCAATTAAGCTGACCAAACCGGTACCCGCTACCGCTTTTGTCTGCATAGTCCAACATCTAAAGCCTATACCAGTTTTACAAGGCAATGCCGTTATAGTCTTTTTAATAACGCGGATATCATTTTTCATAATACCCACATCTGTTAATATTTTGATTTCTTCATGCCGATCCATTATATTCTCTAACTAACGTTATTCGGAGCTTCCGCGATCACAAAACCTGATGGAGTCAATTTAAAACGTGGATCAACATATGGCGACCAGGCTTTAATCCAAGCCGCCGTAAATGTAGGTTTACCGTTCACCATGTTTTTATAAGGCGCATCTATGGCGAGCTCGCGGTTAGGAACATATGTAACAGGAGGCTTTCCGGAGTATGGCTGTAAACCGGAAGGAGTACCGGCATAGTTTTTAGGAAGTCCGTAATCGCCTGCCACAGAGACATTATTAGACGTTGCGGGCAATGTAGCCGCAGCGACTTTACTACCGGATTTTTTAGACAATAATAGGATTCCCAGAAATACTCCCCCTATTAAAACCCCTTTATTCATGTATATAACCTTTCTTACCACCCGCCCGGAGGCGGAACAAAACCTCCGGGGGATCGTGTAGTTCTGAAATCTAATAACGCGTCTTTATTCATTGTAATTTGTTTAGGAGTGACAGGAGTGCCGGAAGGTTTTTTCCACATCAGCACCATTGCCAATACCGCAGCACCTATCAGTAAATTGTTACTCATGCTGTAAACTCCTTTATACCATGCTTTGACAGAGCTGCGTCTCCCGATACTACGAAGCTATCAGTATAGATATTTCCTTGCGCTTTTTGCACAAGCGCGTTAAATTCGTATGATGATAACCAATGTTTATTCATGTAATACGGATAGTAATAAGCATACGCCGCGCCGCCGACGCCGCCGTTCGCCGCCACATGAGCTACACCGGCATCCAGCGAGGCTTTGTTAGGTGCTGCGGATGGATTGAGCTTATTGACTAACCAGCTCTTATCGACCGAGCCTATTACTGCCATATGTAAAGTATCAACAACGCCGTACTCTTTAAAGGCGTTCGATCCTTCGTTGTAATCCCGCGTGCCGGTATTATTGCCGAATATCGCATTTACTATCGGCACATCTATACCGCGCCCAACTCCTGTTATGACTCCCCATGATCCCTTCTCTAAACCTGTTGCCGCGCCGCCAATCATATTACCAAGAGTTGCGCCAAAACCCGATAACCCGCCTCCAACTATATCCCCCAAGCTTGACCCCAATTTATTGGGCAAATTGAGCTTGCTTAAGGCATAGAATAAGAGTATGCCACCGCCGATCCATATAGCGGATTTTTCTGCTGCTTTGGCTTTCATTAAGCAAATTCCTTCCTGATAATGATATGGCATACATTGATCGGCAATACGTTCAAGCCGATATTAGTAAATATCAGATTATTGAATGATACACGGAGTTTTCTATTCATTCCAGCCTCTATACGGTACATTTCGCCGCCGGGGGATTCAATGCGCACCGATAGCGCGGTAGTCGAGGGGTTATGTATTTCCACATAATTCATAATACCGAAACGCCTCATGTTCGGCGTATGATAATTCACAGAAAATATATATTGACCGCCGACAGCGATTGACGGCAAGTAGAAATCTTGCGCGCGGGTATCATGCTGTGTCAATTTTGCGGGATATATTAAATTGAGTTTACTCGCGGGAGTAATCTCACCTTTAGCAAAGCCTCTTAATATATCAGATAGTCCCATATTTCACCTCGATATAACTTCCAGCGATACCGTTAAAATTTAACGGTATGACTTGACGTTAAATCATGTAGCGAGTGATCGGTATTGAAAACTCTACATTGCTTGCACCGGCTAACGCTGCCTCAATGGTGTAGCGAAGTTGCAATTTACTGTCCTGGATAACCTTGACACCCTGGACAGGAAGAGGCATTTTTTCGTTAATCGACAGTAGCGGAACAGTGGTCTCATCCGTAGGATCGACACTGTGCAACTGAAGATCATGCATCCGCTTAACCATAGCGATTTTAGTTCTGGCTGCGTTCTGAGCTGCGAGTGAAAGTAAACCGCGTGCGAATTCTGTACCCTTATCATATGCGGCGAACCACATATAACCCTGGTTGACAGTAGCGAATACTCCATGTCCCCATTGGACAAACTGTTGGGCTTCAACAGTTTTCTCCCAGATCACTAAATCTACACCGGCGATTGCGGCGGAGACAAAGGCGGCACACTTTGCGGAAGTGTCATATGCTGCGTCTCCCTGCGTTTCTGTGAGAAAGTCCATATATCCCTGTAATGCAGGCATTATATTGTCCCTTCGTCAGCAGCAGCCGATTTTCCACCGAGTGATCCGATGTTAAGCGCGCCGGATTGAATCGCCTGGAAGCCGAGGATCGTACAAAGCGTTTTACCTTCCTCTTTTAAGAATCCACCGGCAAGCACTGCAGTACCGATTGAGCCGAGTAATGTGTTATTGCCGAGGAATCCGCTTATCAGTTGATAAGCCAGCCCGCCCACTGCGCCGTATGCGTAACCTCTCGCGGCGTTCATGATTGAGGATCTATTGGGAATCCCTATTTCATTTGGCATTTGTTGACCCTTTCTGTTTGTTAAAGCCTCGAAATCGACCACATATTAAACAAATATGCCAGCCTTTCAGAGTAAGCTAGCATATTTACAGGAAATTGTCAAGAGACTATTTTTTTAACTGATTGACGATCTTGCTTCCGGCGTTCACGATCTGCGGCAAGCCGTACATAAAGGTTACTACTGCTATTGTGATCTGTGACCAGTATTCCGGCAAGCAATCCGCCGCCGCCATGACCGCCCAACCGATGAGCATTACGAGGCATACGATCCAACTTATGATTCTTTCGAGCTCCACTTAGTTCTCCTTCCTGATAGTCCAATAATCAAAGCCGTATTGTTTCAAATAATTATATGAAATATAGCAGTACCCGCTATCTCCCCAGGAAATACCCCAGGAATTTCGCACGATAAAACGATGTATATCATCGTTATGACCGACAATAAGCATAGCATGATTGCCGATTGATTGCTTCCCGCATACCGGCTTGACCACGATACCGCTACGCCCTACGTTTTCAAACTGCGGAAATAGTTTTGCGCCGAATACGACAGGATAATTTTCCGATAAGCATTTACGGATTGCGTTAATACTCTTGACGGCGTAGTATGCCGTTATTTGGTGATCTATCGCGTCGACATAGCACTCAACAGGAGGGCGATCAGCAAACTTTTTAACATCGTACTCCCATAATAGCTCGTTGCAAGTACCATAATCCGCGAGAATTTTCATTGCGTGCCGGATCGTGTCGCCGCAGTCCTCTTCTACCTTATTCATATCGGCGCGCCCGCAGTAATAGGCGAATAATCTACTCTTATCTATAAAACTCTCGCCGGACTTGATTTCCAGGTATTCAAGCGCGCCGATTGCCGCGTTATACACGCACGATCCCAATGCGCCTTGATTCTCAATATGTGAGCATTTTACGCGTAGATCGGTTGCCGGAAGTATCGAACCCGGTTGTGCGATTTCCGCGAACAGATAATCGCGTACATCTTTTTCTTGTGGAATACAGCCATTAGTATTATATTTTTGCATCGGTTTGTCCTTTCATTCCTGATTCAACAGGATCAACATAGGAAAGTTGCCCTTCATGAAATAGTATCGAGTGATATTTTTTCAAGTGGGATACTTCGTCGCCGTAACCCGCTTTGAGATCGTTGAGATATTTAATATCGTTCTTGCCGGTAAGTAGAAAACAAAGCACATTATCCGCAAGTCCTATAATATCCGGATGTAATTGCGTCGGACGGCGCGCAATCCAAACCACACCTATTTCATATGGCGGGTGTCTTAATTGATCGTTAAGGTCAACTAATGCCGGATGTAATGACACGCCGCCGCCAGGCGCGAAACGATTGCCCTCGTCGATTAACAGGATTTCAGGCTTTGGAAGTCTCTTATCGACAGGAGTGTTCTTGACGTATCTGTTAATAAACGCAAGAAACTCGACAATAGAATTTGAATCCTGCGGGCGATAAATCGTGTAATCTTTATTGACAGGGTACTCGCGCACAGTATCATAGATAATAGCACGATCCCCATACATATCGGCAATATGTTCGGCGAAGGTTGTCTTGCCAGTACCGCGCAAGCCAAATATCGCAGTAGCCTTTTTCTCAAGTTTCATTTATACCACCTTTTTCAATAAGTCTCTGGCGTCCTGTATAGTGGGATTTTTCTCATGCAGCAAATCAAGGATTTTAAGATCGCCTTTCCCTGCTGTGCAAAGCATTTCCAAGAGTTGATACACTTCCCTGACCGCGCTTTCCGCTTTACAGGGCTGCGTGGGAGTTTGTTGGTAGATCGGCGCGGGATCGCCGGTGCGCCTGGTCTCCTGTATCTGAGGTATTTGTGGTGCTTGACCGCCTTTTGACATGATAATCAACTCCTTGATTCCGGCTATAACTTCCTTGCCGCCCTGTATCGCTTTCATAACGTCAAACCCGCCGCCGACAGGCGCGCCGGGTGCGCTTATTCCGACAGGTTGACCCACGATTAAGCCCATTGTAAAGCCTGCCCGCAGTAGGGACATTTCGGGAATTTCTCCCCGAATATCTTGCCGCACGCGCCGCATTGGTACTCATCGGCGCGCTTTGTTACCTCAATAACGTCCTTCGGCTTGCCGACTATCGGCGCGCCTGCTGCGTCTTTCGGTTTGTTGTGTCCACCGGCTTTTCTTCCCATTTATCCCCCTTTCATTTTAAAGGATTTCAGATCGTGCGTTGGCGTGATCCCTGGAAATTGTTTTGCGTCCAGGCAATGTACCAGGCGTATGATCGTAACATGTTGCTTGCGCATTTTTTCTGCTGTGCTTGTGTCTATCGGTACGCGAAATTGAAACGCACTTTCCCCGCATTCTATTGTGTCTATGTGAATGTCAAGATAAGCTACTGACAATTAGCCTCTCACTTCTGCTATAAAGACTTTTTTAGTCTCCATAACATTCGATAATAGGACTTGTATTTTATTTCCTTTATCTAAATCAATAGTGAATTTTTGTTCGATTTTGCCAATAATGTTTCCTTTTGGATTTTCTGTAATTAATATTTCTACTTTCATAATTTACCTCCATAATTTACCTCTATTCTACCGCATACCGGCGCGGGAGGAATAGGAGTAACCCCCCGCGCCGGTATGCGGCATCTATTCGTTGCTAAAGGTGTAATACTTACCCTTGTTGATCCGCAGCGTTGCTATGATCGGAAAGGCGTTCTCATCGATAAGGCGCTTGCACTTATTGACAATGACCTCGCCGCTTGTAATCGTGGTGAATACATCGCTGCCGGAAGTGAGGCGCGCCTTGATAAGCACGCAATCATGTATTGATTCTACGCCATGAATCTTGGATTTCATTGCGATCATGATTTTTGCGTCCAGAATGAAGAACTCCTGGTTAACTAAATCCTTCCAAGTCTTGCGCGGCAATTCAGGATAGAAATTCGCGCCGTCCTTTCCGAGTACGTCGTCAATGCGCCTTGCATTGACTTCCGGATTCTGATCTTCTGCTGTGTCGCCGGACTTTTTTGCCATGTTACCCTCCAAAAATTTATTTTCTATAAACAAAATAAACTATTATTTATAAATTGTCAATAGTTTATTTAATTAAATCCAACTTTCGTTTATAAAAATTGTTTCCGATGATTGCATACCTTTCGATTTCCGTTTGAAATTCGATTTCCAAATTCTCTTATTATCAAAATTTAGATCAAGGATTTTATCGGTATCTTCGAATTTATTTATATCCTCATGTTGAAAAAGTGCCATTTTCCACGATCTAACCAGGGTTTGCTTGATCTCGATATTATTTCCGATGCTGTTTTTTATCAATTCTATCAGATCGAATTTCTTGCTGTACCCGCGAAAGGCGATCTTGCCGCCAATCTGATAGATACCGCTACCGACGATCACTCCCGCGCCGGACGTCTTGAAATCCCACCCGCCGATTTTTGTTGAGGTCTTAATAGGTATTTTATCGGTAGTAATGATACTATCAGTATGTACGGCTACAACTGATTCGTATTTATCGCAAGCCTCGCAAACCTTGATCCGTGTGCCTTCTGTAATCACACTCGCGTATATGGGATTGAACAACGATCCCGCCATGTAATGTATTTTATTGTCCTTCTCCCGATACATGGGAGTGATTGCAGCGAATTTCCCATATAAACTATTTAATAGTATTTTTATCAATAGATACTTTAATACATCCTTGTGCTTGTATTGCGCTTTCAATCTGTAAAGCCGCATAACTTCCTTTTTATATGGCTGATTTTTATTGGTATAAATCCAATATCCCATTAGAATTGTAACGTCGCAGCCGTGTGAAATCAGATATTCGTAGGTCTTTTTATTTATATATTGCCTGAATTTCCCTTGCGGGTATATGTTCAAGCCTTTCAATTTGTATGGTACAGGGGAATAATTGCACGTTATGAATAATTCTGCGTACATGAAACCGTAATCGGCTTGCGCCTGGTATTCGGTAGATACATCTACGCGGCAATTTGTCAGATCGTAAAGGTTTGCGATCTCATCGGGGTATGCGCTGTTTATATCGTATTCGTATAAAGTATCGCTAAACCCGCGTTTATAAACTTCGAATTTCCCGCCCGCATAACTCTTGAAAGCAAACTCGATGAGCTCAGGAAATTCGTTATATAACTCTCGGATATTACTGTCATGGATTTTTATAAAATGTTGCGCGGATATGTATCCGGTAGAGATCAACTTGCGCGGGTATAGATTCATATCGGCAAGGGTATGTAAAAACAATTCCGCTAATTGCTGCGTAAGCTGCGCGTCCTGGACGCAATATTCGATAATCTTTTTATTATGCTTTTGGACATACGCCGGTGTAAACTTTTTTGTTCGCAGCTTGATTTTATTTTTATCCAGATATTGAGTAGCGGCATTATCGAGAGACATAGCATAGTATGGATATATATCATAAATAACGCGAGAGTGGTGACCATTACTAACCCTAAACTCTTTACGCGGAATAACAGAAATCTTATATTGTTCATAAGTTGTACGTCCTTTCAGGCGCAATTCCTCAAGTTTGTCTTTTGGTAAGTAGTACAGAAGCGCGCCTTCTTCGTATTTCAGATTATAAACAACGAATTTCTTGCCCTCGTATTTCTTTTGAAATAATACCTCGAATATATCTTTACTATGGCAAGACTCGCCGTCCGATATACAAAAAAGAAACGGCTCACCGGTTGTATATGCTTCGCTGTCCAATCCCAAGACCTCAATCGGATCGGAATAAGTCGACGTTGAAGAAAATGGGAAAGCAAACTCCCATTGATCCCAATTACACTTGATTGCAGTCTCCTATATTTAAGCTGATTTATCGCCGGATTCCTTGTCCTCATCCTCTACCACCGGCGAGACGAATTGACCGTCGTCGCTCTCTACATCGTCTAGGTCTTTAACCTTGCTCGCGCCTTTCTGTATGCGGCGCTGTACCTCATCGCGCTTTAATTCCTTTGGTAAGTGCCATTTCTTTCTCTTATCGCCTTTACCTTTATAGTATCTATAACCATGTCGCGCTTTCCAATCTGCCGGATTGCGCTTATAAGCAAGCCAATCGCTATTCCACTTCTGGTAAGTCTTATCGGCAACGCTATTCAACTCGCGGGATATGTCCACGATCTTATCGACATTTCCGCGCCGGTTAGACGATACGAACTTGCCGTGAAATCCCTGTGCCTGCAATTCTTGGGATATGGTATTTCGATGTAAGTTGCGTATAGCCTCATAATCCGATCCTGCGCGCGCCGTTTGATGCCCGATAGCCGATACGCGGCGCGCCGATATGCCGAGGGTTTGAGCCATGCTTTTATAAGTATAGCCGATACTGTGTAACTCGCCTATATAATTACGCAGCATCGTCTATGATCCCGCATTTCTTTAAACCGTATTTGATAGCTAATAGATAATATGACAAATCCCTTTTATCTGTTATATTTGTAAAATCTACGCGACTTAGAAAATTTTCCCAGCCGCCAAGTGGAGTGAAATTCTGCGGGTGTTGAATCCAATTAGGTAAATCTTTGTAAGACATTATGCACACTCCTAATTTTGAGGGTAATTAAAAAGATACCCCTTCGATATTGGGTTGTCAATCCTAGTCAATTGTCCGGGTAACACTTGCCCGATAACAGCATGCCCTCGACTGACGCGCGGCGCGGCGCACCGGCGGCGGGGGGGGATGCGGGGAGGCGGGGGGGATATGG
>Ga0209777_10009106_pt1 | contig 10732 bp, 8 predicted proteins | sample FrelakmetHBP12HB_FD_187147 | JGI IMG/M metagenome (GOLD analysis project Ga0209777, IMG submission 187147) | Freshwater lake sediment microbial communities from the University of Notre Dame, USA, for methane emissions studies -HBP12 HB (SPAdes)... | ecosystem: Environmental > Aquatic >... | reverse complement strand
CCTCATTCTTGATCTTCAATCCCGTCGTCTTTCTTAAAATCTGGAAAATAATTAACGCTATGGCCGGCCCGGAACAAAAAGCGCTGGCCAGAAAACGAGGCGCCAGAATGGAGGCATTCCAGAATGGTCGGGCGGCGAGTCCATTGTAGAGAAAGGCGGTCACGGTATGGATGCCCACTGCCCAGGGAATGGAAAGTAAAACCAGTGGAATGACGAATTTCTTTACCGGTTCCTTGCGGAAGTACGTCTTGATCAGAATATATATCGGAACGATGGCGTTCAGCACCAGATAGACGTTCAGAACGATCACATCCCAGGCCAGAAGCGAATTGGGAAAGGAAAGAATTCCGATAAACGGTATAATATGCCAGAATCGGTCAGGTCTGCCAAGATCGGCCATAACAAACATCAAGGCCATAATGATGGCCGAAGCGGCGAGAAGCTCTCCCAAAACGACGATTTCTTTGATGGGATCGAAGTGATAGATGTACGCCGGAATAACGAGGAGTACGGCCGCGGCGGCGACGCCGACCAGATAAGTAAAGTTACCGATATAGAGACCCCAGGAGACCTGGTCTGTCATATTGGTTACGATCAATCCAGCATCCAGTTGTTTAGCGTAGAAGCTAATCCCCACACCAATAATAGCCAGTAAAAAAGCACACCAGAGGTAGTACACATTCGTCCCGACAAAAACCATTCGGACCGTTCTTTTAAAAAATATCCAAGCTTCCATGCTGTCCTCTAAAACGCTATGCGGAAAAGAAATAATAAAATTTGGGTTCCGCGTTCAAGTCTTCCTTTAATCGAAATACCCTTTTATTTTCAATAAGGTATCTTATTTCGCTGTTTGGATCGAGCAGGTTCCCGAATTTTCTGGTTCCCGTGGGACAGGCCTCCACGCAGGCGGGGTAACGCCCATTCCGGACCCGCTGGACACAAAAAGTGCATTTTTCCACAACATTTTTCATACGGGGCCGGTTCCCCAGATAATGGACATCCGTATTCAACTCTTCCAGGGGAATGTTGGGCTCGCCCCAGTTAAAGACCCGTCCCTTATAGGGGCAGGCAGCAATACAATAGCGGCAGCCTATGCACCAATTATAGTCGACAACCACGATGCCGTCCGGTTCCTTCCACGTCGCCTTAACCGGGCATACACGCACGCAGGGTGGATTTTCGCAATGCTGGCATTGAACCGGCATGTACATGAACCCCGGCTCCGGCACTGTTTCCGGATTATAGTAGTGTTCGGCATTTTCGAGGTTGATCAGACTCCCATTTTTCAATCGGACGACCCTGATCCATTGGAGTTGCGGGTTGACCCGGGACTGATTGTTTTCTTTTACGCAGGCATAAACGCATCTCCGACAGCCGATGCATCGCGACAGGTCGAGACCATAGCCCCAGAGAACCCCAGACTCGGTCGGCCGCGTACTGATCCGAAATTTTTTTCCGTATTTGCGAAGATAGGTCTCCTCTAGCCGCCGGATAACCTGTTTCTTCTCTGTCTCAGACATTTCCCGGAAGTTCTTCTGAAGGAACTCTTCCGCCTTGTCTTTAGTGCACGCCGAGCTTCCCAGGTAAAGCGCGGCCACGGTGCCCATGGACATCATCTTTATAAATTCTCTTCTGGTATGCGATCTATCTTCCATATGTCCGTTCCGGTTTGGTTGGTGGGGGTTCCGGTTTCAGGGGTTTGAATTTAGGGTCATGGGGATTGTGACAATTCACACAAAGGAAATAAACCCTTTTCCCCCCTTTGAAATATCCGATCCTTTTGCCGTGGATGCCAACTTTCCAGTCGCGATAGATATTGCCATGGCACTGTCCGCAGAGCAGGTAGGACTCCGTAAACTTGATGGTGTCCCCATTGGCAAGCTTCAATTTATCCCTGTCTGCGGGATTGTGACAATCAAGACACCAGCGATTATTTTCGGCATGATGCAGTTTGATGTTGGTATGCTCGTCCTTGAGTTTTCTCTTTTTTGCATTGACCTCCAACCCCGCATGACAGTTGCTGCAGGGAAATATCCCCTCCGATAATGGGGGCATTAAAACAGGATATTCATCGTGGTGCAATGCGAACGCGGGCACGCCAAATGCAATAATTGCGAACAAACATAGGAATCTTATTTTCATAGACTTTGCTCGTTATCCTCATTTACCCTTCCTGTATCCTTAACTGCGCTTTTTCAACAATCCGCTACTGCGGATACCGGAAGGGGAAACAGCCAACCTAATAAAGCAATCTCAAATTATTAAATTTCTTTTACTCGGCAAAGATTAAAAATCTTAAGTGATAATTTTTATAGAGTCAAGAAGAGAAAACAGAAGAGAAAAATATTTTTATTTGGTTCATTTATAAACCAGTAATACCGAGGCACTTTCAACCATCGCCCACTTCCTTTCCGTAAAGATTGTCCATAAAAAATCCCCGCCTGTTTCCAGGCGGGGCCGGTTAGATCAGCAGATCAAAAACTGCCGTGGTTAAGATTATGGACGCTCCGGAGAGCTCCATCCGCCGGTTGTGCGACTCCATCCGATCAGATAAAGCATGGCTTCCGTGGTGCCGGGAGAGGGCGTAGTCAGCGTGCTGTCCGTGTAGGCCGCAGTCCCCTTGCCGTACACGGAAGGCGAAGTGGCGATAGCCGTGGCGCCACTCGACATGTTGATCGTTTTATCGTCAAGGAAATCGATGGTATCGTAGACCAGACGGCGGGAGTAAGTACGGGCATGGGCAAAGGCAGCTGGTTCACGGTCGAGGATTTGGATGTTCAGACACGCCCCCATCAACTTCCTCGCTTCAGCCGCAGACAGAGCCGTGACACCGGGAACACCTGTGCGTGTCCAATTCTTGACTTGAGTGGCAAAACCCGGTGCTCCCAAATTATCATCAAAGAAGTATGGGTAAATAGTGTTGTTATAGGTGATTTTGTAATTAGTCTTTAAGAGGGTTGTCGCCAATGTCAAGGCATACTGGAATACCTCGCCCTGCGGATCCACAAAGGCCGATATGAAGTTGTCCCCTGTAAGCGTTGTGGTGCCTTCCGTTGCATGGCAATTGATGCAGACCTCATTAAAGGTGTTAGCATTGATTTCCAAAGTGTGACTTGTTCTTCGGGTGGCCTGGCCTGCTCCCTGCATATGACAGGTTACGCAGGGGCCGTTTGAGTCCAGATTGCCCGGAACAAAGAACGCTGTATTGTGGCTGTCACCGTTGATGAGCGTAGTACCCAATTTTCGGTGGGTGCTGCTGATATTGCCGGCAGGAGTGGTGTCGGATCCATAGTACATGATGTAAGAATCGCCATAAGTGTATCTTTTAGATGGGGTAGGTTCAGCAGGGTTAACTACAGTCGTAGGATCGACAAAGGCGGTAAAGCCGTTCTTTACGTACATTAAGCCTGCAACCGCCATGTAGTGACCGGTAATGGGTACCTGCGTGCCACCCGTTATCTGGGCATCGGTGAGGACCGTGGTATCCGATATGGATTCGCCGCTGGCTCCCATACCGGAATGACAGGCAACACATATGTTTGATGCGCCTACTTCGGGGAATTGAGCAAGGGTGCCTCCGTAATTATAATTTGCCGTTATGGCACCCGGTGCGCGCAGAAGCCCTCTGGCTGCGTTGATATGGCAGCCCCAGCAATAGAGAAGCTCGTTCTGTGGTGACGGCACCGTCGCCCCGCCGCCGCTGGCCTTCACCCAACCGGACAGGTGCGAAAAATCATTATTTGTAAAATCATAGGTTGACGGTCTGTTTAAGTAATTAGAAGCGCCGGTCGCCGTGTGGCAACGCTGACAGGCACCACGGCTGTTGTTAGGGTTTGAATTGACGGTGTCATCCCAGTTGTAGTACACCCAGGCGACTCCAGTAGCCTGAGTGACACCTGCTGCCATGACGGCGTCAGTCATCCCCGTACTGCGGTCATAGGATCCGTCTCCCATCTTCGGATAGGCGTCTTGGGCGGCATATTTCTGGAGAAGGAGTTGCCCGGCATGAGCGGACTTGGCCCAGTCGGTATAGATGGTTGATTGTAAGGCTGTATTGAGAACGTATTGCCCGGCATCATTGCGTATTAGATTGCCTGTATTGGTCTTGGCGTCGTGACCGTGGCAGTCGAAGCAAGCGGTCTCTTTGTTCGTACGGATGACATAACCCTCTATGGTGGTACCAACACCGGTTGCCGGGTTATCGTAGTGGGTGCTGCCGATAATCCGGTACCACGCATCTTCATGATGACCGACTAAAGCGGTACCCGATGATACCGTACCGGAACCCATCAGATAACCTGCCGGATTTGTATAGCCGTGGCATTGCGTACAGAGACGAAACTGGTCATAAAGACTGCTTGTAGCGGAACCAACTGTTATGCTGGGATTCCAGGCAGCATCCACGCGCAGTTTATCAGCTCGATGCGTCACGTGGCAGGTATCACATTTGATCGGCTCTGCATCAGTAATTGCGCCCGGCGCGCCAACGCCCGCCGCCATGACTGTGCCGTCGCCGGTGAAATGAGACACAACGGACAATACGGCGCCCTGATGAGTGTGGCAGCGATTGCAGGGCGCGTCTGCTTCTAATTGGACGCCAAAGTGTTTGGAATTGGAATACGCGGTAACCAATTGGTAGTTGGTCGCGAGAAACACCGTGGAGATATTCGATGTAACCCCCGCTGCGGAAATCGCTACACCGTTGTTGTGGCAATCGGCGCACTGCACGTAGTTCGGTCTGGGGTAGGGAATCGGACCAACGCCGTTGTGCGAACCGCCGGGTCCGTGGCAATCCTGACAACCTATTGAATGGAGATTGTGGACCGACGCCGTATAGTTCGCGACGATTGAATCACCCGACAGCGGTTCAATCGATGCACTGTGGCACGTGACACAGGCTGTATTACTCACGTAGGATACCGTGGTCGCGTCACCATCCCTGTTCGACGAACCGCAGCCGCTTATAAGCAGCAACGACAAGCCCAACGCCATAATCGAAGCGAAACCAACACGTCTTTTTTTGTTCATGGCCGATTCTCCTCACCAGTATTAAATTAATACGTTATATGACATTTTCTACAGGTTCTTCCTTTACTGTCATTTTTATACTTGTTCATGATGGATTTCCAATTTCGGGGATGGGGATTCACCTTCCCACTGCTGTGGCACTGGATACAGACATCCGCATCCGGATGACAAGATTCGCAGGACTGCAGGTTCCTTCGCGCTTCGGACGCGTGATCCGAATTCCAGTTATATATCTGCGAGGTGCCGGCCGGCCGGTGTGATTTTATTTTCATGCTGCCCTTATTCCGTATCTTGGTGTGACAGTCCTGACAGAAACTCGACTCGTGGCAGCGATAGCAATTCTGGGGGTTATCCTTAGCCTTTATAGAATGGATAGAGATAAAATCGGAGCGATGCGTCTTGGGCATATACTCCCCCTTGGTCGACAGACTTTTCTTCAAATCAGGTTCAATGCCTCCGCCTTTGTGGCAATCTAAACAGAAGGATTGTTGATGGCAATCCGCACAATTGTTCCCCGCCTTTTGGGCCAGCAACCGATGTTCTTTCACAAAGAAATCACCGTGATTGGCTATCACGCCAACGCTGCTGTGACAAACCGGGCAGTCACTAAGTGCTACATCCTTGAATTCTCTGTGGTCGGTCCTGGCAAAGGAGAGACAGACGACCAAGAGAAGTAAGGCTGTGGACAACAGTATAATTTTAAATGCCTTATTATTTATCATGGTCTCCCCTCATAAGTTCAATAATTGATATTAATGGCCACAAAGCCTTTATAACTGTTGTTATAGTTGAAATTGATATCGTCCTCAACCTTCACGCTTACAGTTATGATCTTACTGAATTCGTAATTGACACCTGCCCAGTATTTTTCCGCATTTCCATCGCGGGAGTCATACCTTCTGAAATCATCATAATCGATTCCGGCCATAAGAGCCATCTTGGAGATCTTATACTCACCATAAAGTCTGATGCCGCTGAGACCGTCGGTATAACCGCTCCTTATTTCATAGGTCGCATTAATGGTTAGATCTTTGATCGGACGGGCAAGAAAACCAACGTCATAGACATTGGCAATCGCACTATCGCTGTTACCGATATTACCACTAAAATCTTCCCGGGCGTATTTAACGCTGATCCGGTACTTGCTGGTCAATTGATACTCGGCGGAAATGCTCTGTTCCTTGTACTGGTCGACGGCAAAAACACTGTAAAGGGAGGAAGTGTCAAACGTAGGATAACTTTCATAATACTCGCCGCGAAGGGTTAAATCTTGGAGAGGGGTAACTTTTGCGCCAAAAAGCATCTCATTGAACGATTCTGAAATAGTGTCATATTTCAACCGCGCGTAAAAATTAACCATACCACTGATAGGGGTGGTGGAAAAATCCAGACCAACGTTTTCGCGCGCTAACAGGCTGTCGCCATCGGCCTCACAATATTTCCTTCCATAACTCACTTCAACATGCGTATTTTTTATTGTATCCAGATAAACGCTCATTCCGATGAGGCCATCCCCTCGAGTGCCCGTCTCTGTCTTATCTGCAAATATCACATTTCTCCCGCCGAAAAAAGTGATCCCCATCGGACCCAGATTTTTCAGATCCATGTGGATACCATCTATGGTTCCGGAAACCGCCGCTTCATTTACAAAGGTTCTGCCGGCTCTTAAATCGAGATGTTCATTGAAGGCATCCCGGTAATCCAGGTAAAAATAATACAACCTTCCCTGGAAATCTTCATCATGATCCGTCCAGAGTTCTTTGATAGCCCTTCCGTATGCGTAAAAGTTGATCTTCCCTTCCTTGTCCATATTGGTGACATTCACCCGCAAATACTGGGCAAAATCCTGGATGCTCTTCTCCCTATCAACCGCCAACAAATCCTGATACCAAAGGTATTGCGTGGAACTCGTCAGCTTTACCTCTGCCGCATGAGTGAGTAATGGCATGCCAAGAGTTATCAAAATTAAAAAAAAATTCATTCCCTTCATTGCCGGCAACCTTAATTATTTCTAATACTATATCTTTTACATGCTTGTGACCTGCCCCAAATATTTGTACCACATGTTAAATTAGGATTCAGCCATTTTTCAATTAATGTCTTTGGCTTCTTTCAAGATATAGAAGATTTCTCGTATGTCAATGAAATATTGACCACAAAATGTGAAGTGTGGCGTCGTTGTCGGTTTACTCAACGTATAACCTAAATAACCTGAATAACCTGAAGGTCACGCGGGGTCACACGTCGGAATTTTTAAACTAAACTTATACTTTAACACGCTCCACATCACCGGTGATGCAGCCTATATCCATGATAAGCTTGCAATGCGGCATCGGGAGCCCTATCAGCGTTGTTGCGATTAATTCTGATATAATGCCACACTGCCTGATGGTGTCGAGATAGACATACCGGGTTACAGCGGAGCCTTTTGTGGTGATGACGCCGGACTGGAGTACTTCAATGCCGTTTGCTTTCATCTTTTCGAGCTTATCGTCGTAACCCGTCACGGTAAACCCGAGATGATGGATGCTGCCGCCGCTTTTCGCGAGCATATCCGAATAAACGTTCTCCTCTTTACTTTTTACCTGGATAAGCTCGATCTACACGCCGCCCTAAAATGCGAGTACGATATCTGCTTCGGCGTTGATGGTTTTTCCCCGATAGATGGTTTCATGTTTTACAGTGTTCGAGCGGTACCAATTCCCGATGTTGAGGAGTTTTGTATAATAAGCCACCGCTTCAGGGATGTCCTTCACAAGTATGCCGATCTGGTTTACGTTGGGGAGTTTCATTTGGTTGAGTTCGCGAATGTTTGGTTGTTTCATGGATTTCTCCTTTCCTACTCAAAGCTGACAGCGGTTTTCATTGCCCGGTTGGAGTCTTTCTTTACGTTGACCTCGATTAATTCCCTGTATTTTTCCAGCGGGAACTTGTGGGTGAGCATGTCCTCCACCTGTATTTTTTTGGATGAAATCAAATCAATGGCCATTTCAAATGTATGCTTTCTGGCTCCCGCGATATTGTTGTAACGATAGCCGTAACAACCTTTGACGGTCTGCAGCTTGAGCCACAAGGTCGTGAGATCCAGTTTTACCTCCTTGCCGATGCCGATAACGGAAAGCGTGCCGTTTGTGGCCGTAACGCGCAGCGCCATATTCAAAGTGTCGGCGTGACCTACAGTATCATAGACCTTGTCGAAGCCGCCCATCACTACGCGCTCGCCCAACAGCGGTTGGTAGGCACGTCCGCCGGCAATCTCCACGGCGGCGTCAATTATTCCGCCTTTGATGGTCCGGTTGGCGCCACATTGCTTCACATACTCCGCCGCGAAAGTGGAAGGTTCGACAACCGTGATATCACAGCCGCTGTCTAGCGCGCGCATGCACTTAACCACCATGGCGCCGATGACACCACCGCCGATAATCAGCACCTTGTCTGTGTCCTCATGCCGGTTATCCAGCACAGCCTGCAAACCAACAGACAGAGGTTCCGTAAGCGTTGCCGATTCCGGCGATACGCCGGCAGGTACAACGTAGACCTGGCTTTTATGTGCAACGACATACTCGGCAAATCCGCCGTTAATGTCTTTACAGATGCCGATGAACATTCCCGGAGAGAAAACTCCTTCGGCGAAATTCTCGCAATTGGCCGTTAATCCTGCGGCACAGCTTCGGCATATCGGCGAAATGGCGCGTGTATGACAGTTAAGGGCTGGAACAACAGCAACCAGATCGCCGGTTTTGCAATTCTCAACTTCCTTGCCGGTTTCTATGATTTCGCCGCAGAACTCGTGCCCCGGTACGCAGGGAAAAGACGTGAAGGGTGATGCAGTTGGAGAATCCTTCAGGAAAAGGAGGTTTATATCGCTGCCGCAGACCCCGCAGAGTTTTGTCTTTATCTTTACCCACTCCGGCGACCGGAGCGTTGGTTCCGGTATATCGACAAGTTTCACTGTGGAGAAAGGTCCCCGGTAACAGAAGCTTCCGCTGATGGGCCGCAGCGCCTGAATAATTAAAAATTTTGGCACATTAACATTAAATTGAAGTGCTTTCATTGAACGGCTCCTTGGGCATCTCTTGGTGCTATTCCATCTTCAACGCTTGAGAGAATAATACCGTTGCGGGACTGGTGACGGTCGGATCGGTCATCACATTCACACAGGCCGGCTTCCCGGACTCAAAGGCGCGTTTAAGCGCGGGGATGATATCCTCGTCCTTGGTGACAAATTCGCCGTGTCCGCCCAGACCTTCGACCATTTTTTCATAGTGTCTCGTGCCGAGTTCCGAGCACTGAAGCCTTTCGGCGCCGATGGACATCTCCTGGGAGTGTTTGATCATGCCCCAGGCGCAATCGTTATTCACCACGCACACAACCGGAATATTGTGCCGCACCATGGTGTCAAACTCCATGGCGTTAAAACCGAAAGATCCGTCGCCGTTGAGCAGCAATACCTTCATATCCGGCCGTGCCAGCTTGGCGGCCATGGCGAAGGGAATGCCGGTGCCGAGGCAACCTAGAAGACCCGAAGATGAACCAATAACGCCGGCCTTATGCTTGGACATAAACCCGACAAGTCCGAAATAAGAAGTGTCGCCGCCGTCAACAACATAGAGCGCGTCATCGCCGACATATTTCCTAATTTGTTCAACCATGCGGATCGGGTGAATGGGGTCGGATGCCGTCTGACGAATTTTAAGTTCCCCGTCAATCATAGATTTGCTTGCCGCTCTCAGCATTTTTACCCATTCGCCGTGCTCCTTTTTGTTAAGCAGTGGATTAAGCTGGCCCAGCACGGAGCCGCAATCGCCGACAAGTCCGGCATCGGCCTGCCGGTTCCTGTCTATTTCGTGCGGGTCGATATCAATCCGCACGACCTTGGTTGTGGGCGGAATGATATTGCCCGACTGGAACAGCCAGTTGAGGCGAAGACCTGCAACGACAAGCACATCCGCCTGGGCAGCGGTCACCATGATACCGACGCTGCCGCAGTCCCAAATTGAAAGAGGATGGTTGTCGGGAAGCGTTCCCCTGCCATGATTGAGAAGAATGAAGGGTATCCCCGTTTTATCTATGAATTGTCCGAGGCAATCGGTGCAGGAGCTGAACCCTACACCGGTTCCGCCGATAAACAACGGCTTCTTGGCGTTGTTTATGATATCCGCCGCTGCTTTCAGATCGGCATCGTCGGGGTGAACTGAGTATTTCCGTGTGGGCCTGTTTGGCATCGGCGCCAGGGATTCATCAATCTTTATGTTAAGGATATCTGGCGGCAGCTCCAGTAAGACAGGGCCTGGCCTACCCGATGTAGCCTGCCGAAAGGCGATTGCCAGATATTCCGGTATCCGCTTAGTCTCGTAACAGGTGGCTGCCCATTTGGTAATGGGCTTGACTACGTCCATCTGATTCATTTCCTGAAGCGCTCCCTTCAGATCTTCCTTCAGCGGGTGCTTGCCGCAAAGCACCACCAGCGGCGCGTTATCAAGGTAGGCGTTGGCAATTCCCGTAAGACCGTTGGTAAACCCCGGCCCTGCAGTCAGAAAGCATACGCCGGGTTTGCCTGTATAAACATACCATGCATGCGCCATCATTGCCGCAGCCTGCTCGTGCCGAACGTCAATGGTGCGAATCTTGTATTGAGTAAAACCATCCAGAATTGCCTCCAGATGTCCGCCGGAAATGCCGAACACAATTTCAACCTTTTCCA
>Ga0209777_10009105_pt1 | contig 10733 bp, 7 predicted proteins | sample FrelakmetHBP12HB_FD_187147 | JGI IMG/M metagenome (GOLD analysis project Ga0209777, IMG submission 187147) | Freshwater lake sediment microbial communities from the University of Notre Dame, USA, for methane emissions studies -HBP12 HB (SPAdes)... | ecosystem: Environmental > Aquatic >... | reverse complement strand
CGGTGACTTCAGCGTGCTCCAATTGAGCGATCAGAAGCTCTCGCTGCGTTTGGGGGTCTTCGCCATGATGGAACTGGAGAGCGAGGGAAAGTCGAGCGGATTCGACGGCCTCCTGCCCAAGGGCGATATCCATTTTTGGCGAGGATTATATGGCTACTCGGTGGCCGCGTCACTCGACGACTTTGCGAACCGGCACCTCGGTCCGCGCGGGGCGCTCGAGTTCACCCTGAATTTCCGCCACGAGAGCGAGCACTATACCGGATCCAACGACGGCGGCGATGCCATCGACTACAGTGATCGGCCCCACATCGGAAACTTCGTTATGTTGGATGTCGCCGCTCGAGTGCCTCTTGGTCGTTTGGATCTAATCGGCCGCCTGCAACATAAATTCTATATCCCCAACGCAGGCGGGTACAGCCAGGGCCCGGGCGGAGACCTCACCGTCCGCTGGCGACGCTGGAATCATATCCATCCATTTAGCTCGCTTTTCGCCGAGTATCTTTTCGGCAAGAACATCTATCCCGACGCGTACCTCGTGCGCAACCTGACCGGTTTCGTGGTGCCATCCCGGGCAGGCGACATCTATTTATTCATTTCGGCGGACGTAGGCCACCGTAAGGGGTTGGCGGTTTTCACCGAAGAGCGGACCCTGGGGTTCGGGGCGCGATTCGCATTTTATTAGAGCATAAGAAACGCCCGCGCCAGACGAAAGGTATGATCAGGTCTTTCCTTGAAACTCAGGAGGGAAACAATCATGGGAACCTGCCTTTTTTATTACACCGGAACCGGCAATTCACTCTGGGTGGCCAGGCAGCTGGCAGCCCAGCTCCCGGACGCGGAATTGGTTTCATTAAACGCGAAAATAACTGTTCCTGCGGAAATCGATTCCGAGAGGATCGGGATCGTTACGGAAAAAAACCTCGGGCTATGCGAGATATCACCAGCCGGAAGTAAAACTGGCGGACATGCTTCCCCGCTAGTTCACAGGTGATGGGTCGTTGGTCATAGGTAAAACCCAACACCAGTAACCTATAAACCAAGTTTGGAAGAAATTACTGGTCGGCGTGGATGATCAGGAGCTCAGACGTCTTTTCTCCCGAACGCAACCGCCGAATGAATGAGGCCGTCAACGACGGTCAGGAATAATTTCTGGGAGACGTCTTCATGTTCTTTACTCAATTTTTTGGTTTTAAAAATCAGATCGCTCCAGGAGCCCATCCCGCCGAATACCCAGGCTTCCTCGCAGATGGAAAAAAGCTGCCGGACCGATGGTAAATAGCCGATGTCCGGGAGTAAATCGCCCTCCGGATTCCCGGGGGGAAGGGGTTGGGTCAGGCGGGTTAATGCTTTCTGAAACACCTTTTCCCATTCGGGAAGTTTCGCTCTCCGACAGAAAGATTTTATGTTGGTCAGCGCCTCGGCCAGATTTTTCCGGTCTTCGGCGATATCGTTCGGGAGATCTTCCGCTATAAATGCCATATCGGTGTTTTCTCCCAGGTATTGCACGCTCCAGGGCTGCTCGGGATCGACTTTCTTCTTTTGGGATTTCGGGACGGGCGGTTTCTGGCCGGATAATTCCGCGACCACTTCGAGCAGATGGTCACTTGCCCCGCTTTCCCAGATAGGCCGCCAGACCTCATTGGAATTTTTATAATGCACCAAAACGTTCGATAAGCGCGTATTCGCGTAAGCCGTATCCTTGAAGTTCGGACGCGATCCCATGGCATCGGCCACATAACCTAAGAAAAGGTATTGTCCCTGTTTGCGGCGGATGGCGTCAAACCAATCCCTGGTATTGAGGAAGGTATTTTGCAGGGTGCTTTTTTTCTTATGGCCGACAAACTTCAACTCCTGGACAAATTGGAAAGCCGAATGCGTATTGCTGATATCCGCGTATTTCGGGTTGCCGGTTTTCAGATAGGCATTCCCGTAGGTAACAATCGCGATGGTTTGGGCCATATTTCCATTCATGTGATTTTACCTTTCTTTCTCCTTCGGGGAGGAACTTGACTCCGCGGGGATCGCATGGGTTTAAATTTTATTAAGGAAAAGGACTGAATTACTGATTGACATGCACGACCCGGGCGGGAGGGAAGCCGTTGAAGTTGGTCGAGCTCGCGTTCGAATAGGCGCCGATGTTCCGGGTGTAAAGCAGGTCGCCGAGCTTGAGGTCGGGCAGGTTCTCGACGGTGGAAATGGTGTCGAGGGCGTCGCAGGTGGGTCCGAAGACCGAACAGATCTCCGCGGGACCTTTCTGGAAGGACTCCAGGTGATACTGGCAATGATCGAACAGGATTCCCGAATAGGTTCCGTAAATCCCGTCGTCCACGTAGTAGCAGAGCTTCCGATCACGCCGGGCCTTGCCGATGATCTTCACCACCAATGAGGCGGCGGTGGCCACCAGGAATCTCCCCGGCTCGGCCAGGATCGCGATGTCCCGGGGGAAGAGCCGGTCAATCTCGGCGTTGAGCAGGGCGGCGAGTTCCCGGAAGGGACGGACCTTTTCGTCGTAAGGGGCGGGAAAGCCGCCGCCGATATCGAGGTGCTTCAGGCTGTGGTGGCCGCGGAGGCGGGCTTCCTGGAGGATGTCGGCGGAGAGCTGGAGCGCCTGGATGTAATTGTCGAAGTTGGTGGCCTGGCTCCCCACGTGGAAGGAAATCCCCTCAACCGTGAACCCGGCCGCGCGGGCCGCCTCGATCAGGTCCACCGCCTCGCCCGGGGCGGCCCCGAACTTGGAGGAAAGCTCCACCATCGACCCGGTGTTGGGCACCCGGATGCGCAGAACCAGGCCGGCGTGGGGCGAGTACTTCCGCATCTTCCGGATCTCCTCGTAATTGTCGTAGGTCACCAGCGGCTTGTAGGGATCGAGCTCGGAAAGGGTTTCCGTGGCCTTGACCGGGTTCGCGTAAATGATCTTGTCCCAGATGTAATCCTGCCGTTTCTTGGGGGGCAGGCCTTCGATATTCCGGTGGACGATCCGGAACTCCGCGATGGAAGCGACGTCGAAGCTGGCCCCGGCCTGGTAGAGGGTTTTGACGATGGCCGGGTCGGCGTTGGCCTTGACCGCGTAATACACCTGAATCCGGGGCAAGAGTTTTTTAAACTCGGCGTAATTTTTCCGGATCTCATCGTGGTCCAGCACAAAGAGCGGGGTGCCATGCTCCCGGGCGAGCCGTTTCAGGCGGCTTAAAGGGATCATATTAAGAAACTTTTTCTTCGATAGAATGAAACAAATTATTTGCGGATAAAAAAGTTCTTGTCATTCCGGGCTTGACCCGGAATCCATTCTGTTCTTCTGGATTCCCGCTTTCGCGGGAATGACGATAAATATTTAATCATTGCCTTTATGGTGGGCAAAATACTCGCGCTCGACCAGTTTGCGTAACGCCGGGCGCCGATCGTAAAGGCGCTTGAGTTTCCGGGGACGGTGCCGGGCCAGGGCGTAATGGGCGAGGAGGGGAAGGGCCACGGTGGAATCGAGATAACAGACGATCGCCTCCGGAAGCTGGTCGGGATCGATCTTACCCCAGCTCACCGCTTCGGAGGGGGTGGCGCCGGAGAGTCCGCCGGTGTCGGGCCGGGCATCGGTGAACTGGATAAAGTAGTCATGGCCGGCCTCCTTGATCCGGAGAACCTCCTGGATCTGGGGCTCGGTCTGGAGGGTGAAGTTCTTAGGGGAGCCGCCTCCGACCAGGACCACCGCGCTCTTTTTCCCGCGCAGCTTGGTATCGAGGACGATGCCGGTGGTTTCATTCACGTCCAGGGAGGGGTTGATCCGGCAGCGGTTGCCCTCGAGCTCGACGCCGGCCACGTTCATCCCGATGGTGGAATCGCCCGGGGAAGGACAGAAGCAGGGTACGCCCGCCCGGTAGGCGGCGGCCAGGACGGAGACATCTTGCAGGCCGAGTTCCCGTTCGAACTCAGCGCAGTACTTGCCCAGGAGGTGGTGTAACTCGGCGGTGCCCATCTCCTTCTGGAACTCGGGCTGGCGGAGGATTTTCCGGAGGAGGTCGTCGGTGGCCATGAGCACGGTATTGTAGTCGAGCAGAATGTCGTAAATGCGCACCACTCCGACCCGGCGGAGATCCCGGTCGTTGATATGGGGTGAGCCGCGGTAGAGGGGGAAGTTCAAGGCGTGGTGCATATCGTGGTAGAGATTGGCTCCGGTGGAGACGATCCAGTCCACGAACCCGGCCTTGATCAGGGGAATGATCACGCTCGAGCCCAGGCCGGCGGGGGTCAGCGCCCCGGCCAGGCTCATTCCCACGGTAGTGTTGGGGGACAGCATCTTTTCGCTGAAGAGACGGCAGGCGTCGGAAAGCCGCGCGGAGTTGTAGGCCAGGAAAACGCGGTCCACCAGCTCGGGGAGGGTCTCCCGGCCGGTGATCGGTTTGGGGAGGATCCGCCGGCCGCAGAGAAAACGTTCCTTGCCCTGGGAAAATTTGTGGGGATACTTGCTGATGAAGTTGCGCGGGAGCTTGATCTTGCTCATGATGCTATTTTCCTCCTCCGTTTAACTGTCCTCGCGGCAGAGCACAAACCAGTTTTTCATCAATTGACCGTTGCGGGTGGCGCGGCCGATGCTGACGTTTTTACTGACCCCGCGCAGATAGTCGCGGGTATGGTAATAGATGAACCGGGAAAGCCGCGCGGAGTTATCCAGAATCGGCGGCCAGTTTTCCGGCTTGTTCGGCGGAACCTCATAATAATCCACCAGCACTTCGCCCGCTTCGGAATTTTTGCAGACGAAATAGCCGGGCCCGGTGATCAAAGACAAGGGCTGGTGATTATAGCCCCAGCGCTGGTCGATTGCGGTCTTGCGGTCGGGCAGGCAGAAGCGTTTCTGGAAACGGCTGAAGAGCGGCAGGCTGTTTTTACCGTGATGAATGACTTCTTGAAGAGGTTTGCCGGTAGCCGGGGCGTAATAATCCAGATTCAGAGGCATGAACCCCTTGACCGCCTCGAAAAGCCGGGCCTGTTCGGCGGCGGTCATCGTCCCCACCTCGGCGATGCGCGCCTGGTTGTCCAGGCTGTCCAGGTATTCACGCAGGCTTTTGAGGTTAATGGATTTTTCCGCCAGAATCTTATGCATTTCCATATGGCTGCGCTCCTTAGGAATGGTTTCTAACGTTGGGCCGATTATAAATATTCAGCTGGGAATTGGCAACTTAGAAATAGGTCATAGGTGCTGGGTGTTAGGTGTTGGGTTTACCCATAACCCATAACCCAAGACCCATAACCTTTACTGAAAACAGCTTGTCTCCTGAGGGTTTAAAGGCTATACAGGAATAAGCATGACTTACCGGACGAAACTTATCTGGGTGGCCGTCCTCTACTTCGTGGAGGGATTTCCCTTCGGATTGATTCACAATTCCCTGCCCGTATATTTCCGGATCTTCGGGGTGAGCCTGAAGGAAATCGGGCTCATGAGCCTGGTCAGCCTGCCCTGGGCGATAAAATTTTTCTGGGCGCCCGCGGTGGACGCCATCGGCAGGAAAAAGCATTGGTTCGTGACCTGCCAGATTTTTATCGCGCTCACGATCGTTTCGTTCCCGTGGTTGATCCAGACCAAAGCGGTGGGCTCTTTTTTCTGGATCCTCCTGATCGCACTGGCTTTTTTCTCCGCGACCCAGGACATCGCCATCGACGCTTTTACCATCCGGCTGCTCGACGAAAAAGAGCTGGGGATGGCCAACGGGGTGAGGGTGACTACCTACCGGATCGCTCTGATCGCGGCCGGCGGGGTATTTATCGCCGGGGCCGGGTGGCTGGGATGGACGACCATGTTTATGATGGGCGGGGTCCTGATCCTGCTCACCGCGTTGGTTTCGCTCCGGGCTCCCGAGATGCGGGCATCTTCCCCGGGGGAAGGAAAAGATCATTCCCCCCGAACATTTCAGTATTTCGTCATCGTCCCCCTAAAAGAATTCCTGGCCCGCCCGGGATTCATCCAGGTTTTCCTTTTCGTGCTCCTTTTCAAGCTCGGAGATATGGCGATGGGACCGATGATCCATCCCTTCTGGGTCGACCGCGGCTTCACCCTGTTCGAGATCGGGGCGATTCCCGGGACCTTGGGCGTGGTCGCCACCATCGCGGGGGCACTTCTGGGAGGGCACCTGACCAACCGGTGGGGTATATTCCGCGGCTTGTGGATCCTGGGGCTATTTCAGGCGGGCTCCAATCTCGTCTACGCCGCCGCCGCGGCCTTGCCTCTCCATCCCGCGCCGATGTATATCGCTTCTGTGACGGAATCCTTCACCGGGGGCATGGGCACCGCCCCTTTTCTGGCCTTCCTGATGAAAATTTGCAATAAGGATCACGCCGCTACCCAGTACGCCCTGCTCTCCGCCCTCTTTGCCATGACCCGTTCATTTTCCGGGGCGTTTTCGGGCTGGGGTGCGGAGAGACTGGGATATGCCACTTACTTCACCTTCACTTTCTTCCTGGCCTTTCCCGCTTACGCCATGCTTCCCTGGGTCAAACGATGGCTGTCAAATCAGCCCGAAGGTATCAGTTCTAAGTCCTGAATTAGGTGATGGTGTTAGGTCATAGGTGATAGGCAAGTGACAAGAGCTGAGAGCCAAGAGTTTAATAGGTTTTTTTGGTTTTCCAGAAACCCGAGGAGCGAGACCCACCCCCAAAAAAGAAAAACCGAAGGTCGTCGGTCTGTAGTCCGCGGTCGATTATATGGATGAGACAGATGGAACAAATCAGATCAATATGACTCGCTGAACTCAATGAACCCGACAAACTCAACAAATCCGGTATTGACTGCCCGGGTGGCGGTGCATCCGATCTTTGACCTTCTGGAATACTTGATCCCAGAGGATGTCCGGGAAAGGGTCCAACCCGGGACGCTGGTCCGGGTGCCTCTCGGCAAAAGGGAAAGCTCCGGGCTGGTGATCGAGTTAGGCGCGGCTTCCGGCCGAAAAGATTTGCGCCCGATTTTCGGGGTTTTCCGGGAGGATCCCGTCATAAATCCCGAATTGCTCGAACTCTTGAAATGGGCGGCCGGATATTATCTGGCGCCGCTTTCCAGCCTGATCGAACTGGCCCTGCCTCCCGGCCTGGAAAATCCCCCCCCCGGGGAGCCGCGGACACATCTTTTCCGGATGGCCGAGGGCCTGGAAACGGATAAGCTTCTGGCCCAGGTCCTGCACTCGGCCCCGGTCCAGGCGGAGATCTTGCAGCAGCTCGCCGATTCCCGGGAACTTTCGCTTTCCGACCTGCCCCCGGAAAGAAGAACCCAGTACCTGCGGGCGTTGCGGGAGATGAAAAGAAAGGGATGGGTGAAGGGTTTTTACCGGGAAGAGGAACTCCCGGCGGGGGTGAGGGTTAAGGATCTCACCCGCGACCAGGAAAAGGCTTTGACCGCCATCGAGGCGGGTTTGGAAGCCGGGGTTTTCGAGACCCACCTGCTTTTCGGGGTGACGGCTTCCGGGAAGACCGAGATTTATCTCCGGGCGGCCGCCCGTGTCCTGGCCGCGCAAAAAGGGGTGATCATCCTGGTTCCGGAGATCGCGCTGGTGCCCCAGATCGCCGGGAGATTCCGGGCCCATTTCGGAGCCAAGGTGAGTGTGCTCCACTCCGGACTGCCCCGGCGGGAAAGGATTAATTCCTGGATTCGAATCCAGGCTGGCCAGGCCCCGGTGGTGATCGGAACCCGTTCCGCCATTTTTGCCCCCCTGCCGGCCCCCGGGCTGATCGTCGTGGATGAGGAATACGACGAGGCTTACAAGCAGGAGGAGGGGGTCCATTATAACGCCCGGGACCTGGCGACAGTCCGGGGAAAACTGGCGGGAGCCACGGTGATCCTGGGCACGGCCACCCCCGCCCTGGAATCCTTTTTCAACGCGGAGGCCGGCAAGTACCGCCTGCTGACCCTGCCGGCCCGGGTGGATGGGCGCGCCCTCCCCCCGGTTACGGTGGTGGACCTGCGGGCGGCCAGCCTGGGATCGGATTGGACCCGAAACCCGCTCTCCCCTTATTTGAAGGAGCGCATCGCCGCCCATCAGAAAGAAGGGGGAAAGGTAATCCTTTTCCTGAACCGCCGGGGATACTCGAGCTCGGTTATCTGCCAGGATTGCGGCCAGGCTCTCTGCTGTCCCAACTGCTCGGTCAGCCTGATCCTGCACAAGGCGAGAAAGATCCTGCTCTGTCATTACTGCGGCTTCAGTATTCCCCCTCCGGATGCCTGCCCGGCCTGCAATTCCCCTCGGGTCCGGATGTTCGGGGTCGGGACGGAAAGGATCGAAGAGGAAATGACCCGGGACTTTCCCGGCCTTTCCTTCCGCCGGCTGGACCGGGACACGGCGCACCGAATTGGGGCCCCGGCCCGGATCCTCCGGGATTTCGCCTCCGGCGGGGCCGAGATGCTGGTGGGTACCAAGATGGTGACCAAGGGTCACGATCTCCCCGGGGTCAGCCTGGTCGGCGTGATCCTGGCGGATCTTTCCCTGGATCTTCCCGATTTCCGGGCGGCCGAGCGCACCTTCGAACTCCTGGCCCAAGTAGCCGGAAGGGCCGGAAGGGGAGAACACCCCGGGGAGGTGGTCGTGCAGACTTTTCTCCCCGATCACTACGTGATCAAGCTGGCCCGGAGTCAGGATTACCCGGCCTTTTATCGGACCGAGCTCGAGTTCCGCCGGAAATTTTTCTATCCGCCTTTTTCCCGGCTGGTTCAGTTCCTGGTTTCCGGGGTAAACGCCCGGAGGGTGGAGGAATCGTCGGAAAAATTTAAAGAAGAACTGGAAGAAAAACTTTCCGGGAAAATTAAGAAGGGGAGAGAGATCCTGGTTCTCGGGCCCGCGCCCGCCGCCTACGCCAAGATCCGAGGGCGGCATCGCTTTCAGATCCTGATCAAGGTTCCGCCGGATTTCCGGATCCAGGCGCCCCTCGCGAAGATTTTAGAATTGTATCCCCACCGCCAGCTGACGGCGGGGGTGACTTTTTCGGTGGATATCGACCCGCAGAGCTTGCTTTAGCTAGCCAAGAGATAAGAGCAGCATTCCTTGCAGTATACAAGCCACTTTTTCTTTTTTGGGGGGAAGGTTTCGCTCCGTTCACAATAGGTGCCTATCGTAAATGCGGCAGGCTGACCCGCAGGGTCTAGCCCGTATCGAAAAATACTTAGTCATCGGGTTAATGGTATCCGGGTTTACTCAGAGTGCCCGTCGCGAGAACCTTCCCCCCCTCCGGGCTGTAGGCCCTACGGGCCGGAAGCCGGGCTTCTGAAAACCAAAAAAACCAAAGAAACCAGATAAACCTGATTAACGCCGAAGAGAGCGGATTTTTCGTAAGACGGGATTTAGGAAGGTGTTGAGTTCATCGATTTTGAGAAGATAGGCGGTCAGTAAGTAGATTATCCCTCCCATCCCTACCATCGCGGCCAGGGCCAGAATTCTGACTATCAGGCGGGTCTGGGCTGACCATTCGATCTGATGGGCGGCCAGCATCAGTAAAACGCCCATCAATCCGGCGGCCAGGAGCATTTTCAATCCAGCGAAGAGCACGTCGGAAAAATGGAAGGCACCTATTTTTCGATGGAGAAGATAGAAAAGCAGACTCAGGTTAAGGTAGGCGGCAATCGACGTGGAGAGGGCCAGGCCGGCATGTTTCAAGGGGACCATTAAGATCAGATTCAAGGTCAGGTTGGCCAGGAAGGCGATCAGGGCCACGCGCATCGGCGTCCAGGTATCCTTGAGTGAATAGAAAACCGGAACGACGATCCTGACCCCGCCGATTCCCAAAAGTCCAACGGTGAAGGCCAGGAGTGCCCGACCGGTAAGCAGGGTTTCCTCGGGTCCGAATTTCCCGTGTTCGAAAAGGACGTTGGTGATCGGGGTGCAGAGAAACGCCAAGGCCAGAGAGGCAGGGAGGATGATGAAGAGAAGAGTTCGGAGGGAATGGTTAAGAGTGTCTTTTAACCCTTCCATATCCTTTAAGGCGCTTTTCTCCGACAGCGTGGGCAGGACCGCGGTGGCCAGGGCGGTAGCGAAAATGCCCATGGGGACTTCGATCACCCGATCGGCATAGTAAAGATAGGAGATGGAGCCCCGGGGAAGAAAAGAGGCCAGGAGCATGTCGACCAGGATGTTCAGCTGGTAGACGGCCAGGCCGATGGCGGCCGGGGCGAGCAGGATGAAGATTCGTTTGAGCCCCGGGTGGGAGAAATTGATCCGGCCCCGGAAGGTGAATCCGGTGCGCAACAGGAAGGGAATCTGCAGGAGGACCTGGAGAATACCCCCGAGGATTACGCCGACCGCTAGGCCGAAGATCGGTTCCCGGAAAAAAGGATACAGCAGGAGGGCTGAGCAGATCATCCCAATATTCAGAAGGACCGGGGAGAAAGCCGGGGCGAAAAAATGTTTTTGGGAATTCAGGACCCCCATGGCCCAGGCCACCATCCCGACGAGGAGGATATAGGGAAAAACCACGCGGGTGATTTTCACCGCCAGGTTAAAAATCTTGGGATCGTAGGTAAATCCGTAAGCGAAGAGCTTCACGATCCAGGGAGCGAATCCCACCCCCAGGAGGGTTACGACACAGAGGATCAAAAAAGAAACGATCCCGGTGGAACGGATCAGGGTTTCGGCCTCGGAACGGGGGCCCCGGGTCAGGTGCTCGGTAAAAACGGGGATGAAGGCGATGGAAAGAGCCCCTTCCCCGAAAAGGCGACGGAGGGTATTCGGGAGCCGAAAAGCCAGAAAGAAAGCGTCGGTGATCCAGCCGGC
>Ga0209777_10009103_pt1 | contig 10734 bp, 10 predicted proteins | sample FrelakmetHBP12HB_FD_187147 | JGI IMG/M metagenome (GOLD analysis project Ga0209777, IMG submission 187147) | Freshwater lake sediment microbial communities from the University of Notre Dame, USA, for methane emissions studies -HBP12 HB (SPAdes)... | ecosystem: Environmental > Aquatic >... | reverse complement strand
TGCTCTGGAAATCTCACGATCTTCGGGGTGTATGATCTGGAGCACACATTCAAGGGTGGTTGTCTCATTATCAGGGGGCAATCCATGCAGTTCGAAGGCCTTCTGTGAGGCCCTGACTATGCCTGCGCGCATATCGAGGGACCAGAGTCCCGCATCCGCGGATTCCGCCGCCAGGCTGAGGCGCTCCTCGGTTTCATGCAGGGTCGTCTTCACATTCTCGAGCTCTCTGGAATCTATCCCGACCCCCACCAGGTAGTCCTTGCCGTTGAGGTTGGTTTTCACCCCCGTAAGAAAGAAGGGGATTTTCCCGAGATTCTTGGTGACGACACCGGCATACGCCCATGACCGTCCCTTCTCGAAGACTTCATGGATCCTTTCGGCCACCATATCCCGTTCGCTGCCCTCGAAGAAGTTGAGCACATTGAATTCATGTATTTCGTCGGAAGAATAGCCGCTGAGCAGCTCAATATTTTTGTTCCATTTCAGAAACCTTCCATATTCATCGTATACATAAAAAATTGATGGGATGGCCTCGATGATGTCTTCAGTGAATTTTGTTTCCCTGAGCAGTTTCTCCTCGGCAAGCTTCCGGATCTCGATCTCTTTCTTGAGACTCCGATTCGTCTTTCTCAGCTTTTCCGTACGCTCGCGTACCAGTTTCTCAAGGTGGTCCTTGAGTTGTAACACTTCGAGCTGCGATTCCCGTATTTCGGTTATGTCACGTACGATTCCCCGGAATCCTACTGGAGCTTTGCCGTTATCTCTCATCAGGCTTGCAGAGAGCTGGATGATCCTTTTCGACCCATCCTTTCTGACCACTTCTACTTCCTCGGACTTCAAAGGCTTGCCGTTCCGGTAGACACGATTGAATATCGCAACAATTTCTCTGACATCCCTGCTGCCTTTTAATTCCCTGTATGTTTTGCCGCGCAACTCATCTGATGTATATCCTAGAATCCTTGTAAGTGCCTTGTTGAAAAAAGTGATGCGGCCATTAAGATCTATCTCGTAGTAGCCGTCTTCTATCTGATCGAGGATGGTATTTGATTTCTGCTCGCATGTGAACAGCGTATTTTTAACATTCTTGCGGGACAAGAGTTTTTTCATGTATAGCCCTTTCAAATTCAACCGGCCGCAGACGGTGTTTACTTAACTGGCTAGGTGTCGGGTTTGTTGCCGGTTATTGCCTCGACTCTTCGTGTCACTCGATCCTCTGGGCGTCGAGCGTGCGGCGCGTCAGATCGAGACTGATGCTCGACACAGCATCATATTGGGTCAGCTGAACTTTGCCGGTCAGCTCTTCGAGGAAATGGGAGCGTTTCAGACGGTCAATAACCGGCCCCATTACCTCGGACAGGTGGAAAGTGATCGCACTATCCTTGAGCCAGTGGTTGATCCCCTCGAGGCTTTCGAGTGCTGAGGGCGTCGATCGCTTTCTCCACAGGGCATTCGAGGATGAGATGGCGGATCGCCGGGTTGGCTGACCTGTCAGCAAGAGATATACCACATGTTAAGTTAGAGTTCAGCCATTTTTTGATTATTTTCAATTGAAATGTTGTGTGAATTTAGAAAATAAGAAAATAAACATTACAGGAAGTAGTGCTTACTGACTTTATCTACAAAAGAGTAAAATCAAAATTTATTTAGAACCATTGATTTCAGCTAAGCATTACAATTCAAAGCTCAAGCATTGGCAACGAATTTGCGTGTTTAAAATTATTGCATTAATTATTTTGTTCTTTTATTTTACTTAACTCATGATTAATTACAGCATCGAGTATTATCTTTACGCTTTGCCTTGATTTATCTAATGGAAACTTATTACTTATAGGTGGTAGATGAATAAAGCCCAAAGAGTTACGTGTTCTATGCTTATCGCCAAAAGCCATTAAGCTGTAAAATAAATAGTTACATACATAAGATCCTGCATCATTTGAATACTCAACTTTTATATCACTAGCCAGCAATCCATTGTAAATTTTCTCTAGCGGAAGTCTATTCTCATAAATTAATGGCATATTTTTAAGAATATACATGTTTTGTGGAACTTCGCCAATATTGTCCTCATAAGGCCCGGTCCTGTTTCTCGCATTTTTTTCAAGCCTAATGTATTCATCTGAAGCCATGCCGAATGATATTATTATGTCCGGATCATAAGAATCAATAAAGCTCAATAATTTGGTTACAGATTTTTTGTACTCAACAGGCAAGATGAGGGATGTTACGGAATAGTCTCTGATTGTTTGTTTATCAAAATATTTGATTGCTTCCCATGAAGAATTAACCGAATATCCTCCAAATGGTTCAAATCCGGTTAATAAAATTTTTTTTGTTTTTTTGGGCAGATCAACATTAGCAAATATAATAGAATTTGAAGATTCTTTTGTCTGAGATAATATTTTTCCATTCGCTGAAAGTATAATACTACCTCCAGAGAATTTTATGTTTTTTTCTTGCCCCCAGTTGTTAGAAGCAATGAAATTAAATGGTCGTCCTTCCATTGCTTTTAACCAGTTTGAAAATGGCAAATCCTTAGCTATCCAATTTGTTGAAAAGGCAAATATATCAATAGGTATCTCAGAAAAGTAATCTAACATATCTAGAAAATTTATATCGGAACAGATTCCAAGACCTATTTTCCCGAGATCTGTTTCTATATATTTATAGCCTAAATCACCAACTGAAGCCCAATTATGATCTGATCCATACAAATGTATTTTCCGATACTTACCAATTACGCGGCTATTATTATCTATAACAATCTGAGTATTATAATATTTATTGTTTTTTAAGTTTGACTCTGGCAAACCCAAAATAATATGTACGGAATATTCTTTTGCTAATAATGCAAATATATTGGTTGTAGGACCAGGAATAGTTTCTGCAAGAGCTTGCGCTTGTTCAGGTCCACTTATAGTTAAACCGGTTGTGCACATTTCAGGTAAAACAATAATTTGTGCACCTTTAACGGCAGCTTCTTTAATTAAAATTTTCAGGTTACTAATGTTTGCCGATTTATTAAATGGGACAGCATGATACTGTATTGATGCTATTTTCACGGGTGAAGCGAATGTTTCAGAATAGCAATTAATAAAACAAAATGCGGCTAAAATTATAAATGGTGTGATTATATATCTTTTCATAAGTATTATTATAATTTTCAAAATTATAATCTTGTCCAGAGGTTTGTAATTTTGCTGTTTATCATCAGAACATTTCCCGGAGCTTACGTGTTTCTTTGTTTTTAGTTATGTTACTATATCATCCTTAAAACAAGAAGTGTGAGTTTGGTGTGGTGGGAGAGGTCTTCGATGTGAAATGGTTTCCGGATAAATACACAGCAACAGTTTTCTATGATTTCTTTGCCTGATTGTTGATGCTGTAAACTATCGCCAGCATGATCATGATTTGCTCCGTAGCAAAGAGCTATATCAATGATGGATAAAAGCCCCAGGTGATATGTAATGGCTAAAATACTGCCGAATGATACCCCCCCATACTCGTGATGGTATAATTACCGCCAAAAATTTCCAATCTAAATACCCTTTGATCAACACCCGAATCTGTTCGATGCAGCCTATTATTGGGTATTGGTGTATAATGGTATTCAACATTTAGTGTATAAGAACGATCATTAAGCTTTTCGAGTTTAATCCGTATGATAGAATCCATTACAAATATTCCTGCCCATTCTCCTCTAGTCCGGTAAAAAGACATTACCGCTTGTTGTGCTCGCGTAATATCTAGCTCCTCTTCATACTTGACCGTCCAAACTGGAGATGACCCATCTGCTATTTCCATCCATTGCGGATTTATAACCGAGTTGTCTGTGGACAACTGGTGACCTCCGGGCGCAACGCTTGATGTACAAAATCCACTCGGCATCACTGGACCACAGCCAAAGTTGTTATCAATGTAAAGATTCAATCGGAAATTGGTGTTGTTCTGAAGAGAAATCTGCGCCATCGCATGCGTCGTGGATGCCAATGGCAACGAAAGACCGAGCATCAGCAAAACTATCAGTAAAATCTTTGAAACTGTTTTCATGATAATCCTCCGAAACTAATTTAACAGGAATAACCAAAAACATTCACGCCATTGCGGCATAGGCGATCTTGTAAATAGCAATGCCTACCCACCAATTATAATTTTTTTGTAGCGAAAGGAGGGTGCTTTGTCAATAAAATAAATAAAAGGTTTTTTTTATTCTTAAACGATGCAAACGCAGTCTTGTATGTCAAGGAAATCTTAGCCACAAATAGTGTCTAAATTGTTTATTTCCAGATTGGGTTAGGGCAGTTGGCCAGGTTAAAAAACAGTTCCTCAAATTCCATCGGTGGTCTGTATCCAGGAGATGAATGCAAGGAATAAAACCGTAAATTGTAATTCCTCAGTTTTCATCCTGATAGGTTTTCCGTCAGTTACGAATAAGCCGTGACTGCCCGTCGTAAGATCCGCTGCTATTCAGTCTCGTGGCCATATATTTCATAACCATCTCGTTACCAATCACTGTTGCGGTGATCTGGTAGGAGCGAGCCGCTGTCTGGCCTTGGAGCTCTATGGTATTCCGGTTGATTCGCTTCCCTGAGACCGCTACCTCGTCTGTCCAGACACCGCTTAACTTCCCGTTTGAATCCTCTGTGAGAACCAGCGAATCGTCACCCCGCTCGCCCAAACTGTTTGACCATTGCCCCGTCCACTTTCCTGCAAAAGATTCCCGGTCACTCCCAAATGCAGTGCATACCAGAGCCAGTATAACTATTGCCACGATGGAGCTGCTTACCAGACGCATTTCATATCTCTCCATAAGATTAATGTTTGATAAGAACTTCATATTTGTGAGGGAAAGTATAGAAAACTCGGACTCGTATGTCAATTAAATATTAATTACTAATTGAACGGTTGTATAAATTAGGAAAATTAGAAAAACAACATTACAGGCAGGATGATTTACAGGCGATCTTTACACCTGCGGTCAAGATAATTTTGTTTTACTGTGTAATTATATAATATTCTTTTGTGCTTTTTCAAAGATCACCTTTAATTATTCACCATCTTAAATAAGCTTTACTTTTAATAAATAGTATAATTTATAGTCATACTATGAAATAAAAGAATACTTGACAGTTTGACTATGATTATGTATCTTGAAGCTAAAATTACCGGAAGGTGTAATTATGACAGATAAGAGCAGAACAAAGACCAGAAAAGACCGCATCATGGATGCCGCTCTGCAAATCTTTGCCGAAAAGGGCTTCCAGAGCGCGACAATCACCGAAATCAGTAAAAAGTCCGGGGTTTCGGAGGCTACAATCTATGAGTATTTCGGCACAAAAGAAGATCTTCTCTTTGCCATTCCCGAAAAAATATCCAATGAAACCTTTGAAGAATTGTCAAAGGTTATACCCTATATCAAAGGAGTAGAAGGTAAAATAAGGGCCATATTACTGGCCTATGTCCAACTTTATCAATCGAATCCTAATTATTCCGCCCTGGTTTTGCTTCAACTCATGTCTAACAAACGGTTCCGCCAAACGCCGGCCCATGCGGCGATACGCCGGTCTTCTCATGGACTTTTGGACTGCATCAAAGAAGGAATCGCAGACGGCACGTTCAAAAAGGATTCCAATCCTTATTTGATCCGCTCCATGCTAATGGGCACCATCGAACATTTATTTATTCATTGGCATATGCAGGGAAAGCCTCAGAGGAAAACGAGTATCATGGACATGCTCGATCCTTTCATCGAGATTATTTTAGACGGTATCCGTGCTAAAAAAGAAGAGTCCGGACTGACTCTATACCTGAAACCGGAAGATGCCCCTGCCTTCAGAAAACTTCTTCAGAAAAAAGACGAAGGAATATCCTCAAAAAATAAAAACAAATAACCATTTTTAACAAAAAAAGGAGCACTACCATGAGAACTAAAGAAGATTACATCAAGGGTCTGGCAAAGATGAAACGTAATCTTTACTACGATGGCCAATTGCTCGACCGGACGGACGAATTACAGATGGATTGTCTCAATACCATCGGCGTTACATATGATGAAGCAGCCAAGCCGGAAAATCAGGAACTGTGCACGGCAATTTCTCACCTTACAGGCGAGCGTATCAATCGTTTTACTCATATCCATCAAAACAAGGACGATCTGCACAAAAAACAGGATATGACTAGAATGCTGTGCCAGAAAGTCGGCGGCTGTATCCAGCGATGCATGGGGATAGATGGTACGAATGCCATCTACAATGCCTCTTTCGAAGCGGATAAAGCGGACAGCGGTGCCACCCGGTATCATGAAAATTTCAAGAAGTGGCTTATCCGTTTCCAGACGGAAGACCTCGTCGGATGCTGTGCCCAAACGGACACCAAAGGTGATCGGATGCTGCGCCCCGCGGAACAACCTAATCCGGGGGCATATGTGCGGATCAAAGAGAGACTAAAGGACGGTATCGTGGTTGAAGGATGCAAGGTGCATATCTCGGAAGCTTCTGTGGCTGATGAAATATTGGTGTTGCCTACACGGGCCCTGCGTCCCGAAGACAAGGACTACGCTGTGGCCTTCGCCGTTCCGGGAGACTGGGATGGAATGAAACAGGTCGTGACCATTCACAACTTCCGGCCGCGGGAATTTTACAAACGTGGATTTGTGTCGGGCTATACGGATTCTTATCTGATTTTTGATAATTGTTTTGTGCCTTGGGAGAGAGTCTTTCTTGCCGGTGAACATCTGATTGGAGGGGCATGCGCGCTTCTCTTCGCCCTGTTCCATAGGCATTCATATTCCGGCTGCAAACCGGCCATAGGCGATGTCATCCTGGGAATGGCCGCCCTTGCCGCCGAAGTAAATAATATTCATAAACAACCCCATGTCCGGGAAAAACTGGCGGAACTCATCATGACTATAGAACTGGGCTATGCCGCTGGTTACACGGCGTCCGACCTCGGCAAACCGGAAGTCTATATTCCGGGTATGGGTTTTGTTCCTTTCGGTCCCGGTTCCTATATTCCCAATTCGATTTACTGCAATGTCGGCCGATGTCTCTCCGGTGAAGCAGTCTGGCGCGAAGCGGAAATACTCTGCGACCTTGCCGGAGGTGTTGTCGCCACCTTCCCTCACGAGAGGGATTTCAAAAATCCGGAAACCGGGGAACTGCTGCTCAAATACACCAAACGTAATCCGAACATGTCGGCGGAGGATCAGGCCAATTTCTGGAGATTCCTGGGCGACTATCTCTGTTCGGCAACGGGCGGCATTATGAACATCGGCAATTACCATGGCGGCGGCTCACCGATTATGGAGCAGATCGCCATCACGACCCAATACGATATTGAGTCCCGGAAAAAGCTGGTGAAGTACATGGCCGGCATGAGCGGTGGAAACAGGGAAGTCTTTAGCAAAAAATGAAAACTGCAAAGTAAAAATTTTATGGCAGCAAAATTTGTCGCATATTACTATACCATTTCTAAATCAAAGATGATATTGAGGCGATGAGGCGTATTGTACACGGGTGACCCCAAGTGACCTTTAGGTTATTCAGGTTATACGTTGAGGAAGCCGACAATCCCGATGAATCGGGACCAACAAAAATAGCGCTTTGATCTAGAATTGGTATTAAATGTTTTAAGGAGAATAAAATCATGTTCGATATATCCCAATTTTCACTAAAAGAAAAAGTGGCGGTAATCACCGGAGGAGGCCGCGGCATAGGTCAAGCGATAGCCTTCGCTTTCGCCAAAGCCGGAGCTAAAGTAGTCATCACCAGCCGAAAGGCACAGGATTTAGAAGCTACGGCAGACGAAATTAAAGTTTTTGGCGGTGAGGCATTTCCGCTCCCAGCCCACCTCGGCAAAATAGATGAAATAAAAAGAATGATCAACACGGTAATGGAGAAATTCGGCCGGATTGATATTCTGGTCAATAATGCCGGCGCAAGTCCCGCGATGGGTTCCGTCCTCGAATGTGACGACCGCCTCTGGGATAAATTAATGGACATCAACCTGAAAGGAGCTTATTTCGTCAGCCAGGCCGCGGCCAATATTATGGTCAAGCAAGGCGGCGGCAAAATAATTAACATCGCTTCCGTTGACGGACATAATCCGGAACCGGGCTTGAGCATCTATTCCATTTCTAAAGCCGGCATGAGAATGCTGACAAAAGCCTTTGCCAGCGAGCTTATACATAATAACATTCAGGTAAACACTATTTCTCCCGGACCAATCAGCACCAAGATGATGAATTCGCATTGGGGACATCTGCCACCGGAAGAGGCTCAAAAAGTAAAAGAAGCCGTAGAGAAAGCACTGCCCTCCGGCCGTATCGGTAACCCCGATGAAATCGCCGGCGCCGCTCTTTATCTGGCCTCCGACGCTTCCAGCTATACAACTGGATCCGAAATTTTGATTGATGGCGGCTTATTGCTGGGCATTCATTAATCCGGCGAAGAAAAGAAATAACTTTTATGGTGTAGCTTTTTTATGGCAGAAAAACCGATTAGTGAAAGCAACAACTGCTTTATTCCCGACGGTAATCCGCGTGAGGAAGAAATCGCTCTGCTACTCAGAAATGCCCGAACAATCGCTATTGTGGGGCTTTCCGATAATCCAACCCGCGACAGTCATAGCGTTGCCCTGTATCTGATGGAAAAGGGATACAGGATCATTCCCGTGAATCCATCCCGCTCGGAGATACTGGGAGAGAAATCGTATCCCGACCTTCTGTCAATAAAGGACAAAGTCGACATTGTCGACATCTTCCGCAAGACTGAATTCATTCCGGAAATTATAGATGAGGCGATACAAATCAAAGCGGGCGCCGTATGGATGCAACTCGGCCTTTCCCACGATCAAGCGGCACAAAAAGCACGAAAGGCGGGATTGATGGTCATACAGTTAAAATGCATTAAAATCGACCACGCACTGCTGTTAGGATGACATGAGATACCGTTTTAAAAAGGCACGCATGTATTAAATCATAAAAACCAGAGGAAAAAAGAAGGAACGCACTATGAGCCTAAAGGATAAATATGCGATCGTTGGTGTGGGCTATACCCCGCAGGGCAAGATTCCGGCAAGAACCTCCTTGAGCTTTCACCTGGAGGCTTGCGTAAACGCAATTGAAGATGCCGGCCTGAAAAAGAACGATATTGATGGATTGATATGTTACCGGCATTTCCCCGCGTCATCGGACGAGAATGATCTCACCCCCTTCGTGGTAGCCCAGCATATGGGAATAGAGCCGAAATATCTTTACCAGGATGCAAACTGCTCGCGGAGTCATTTGCAGAACGCCATAAGCGCGCTGGATTCCGGCCTGTGCAATTACGTGATAATTTCATTCGGCCACAATGCCCGCTCCAGCGACTCGATGCTGACGATGCTCAACGAATTTACCGGAGATGACGCTGTGTTCGGCCATTTCGGAGCGACAGGCGGATACGCCCTGGCTGCCCAAAGGGCAATGCATGAATATCGGACAGGCCCTGAAACATGGAAGCATATCGCCGTTGGCCATAGGAAATGGGCATGCCTAAACCCGAACGCGATAATGTACGGTAAACCGCTTACCTTTGAAGATTACTTGAACTACAAGTGGTTTGTGGAACCGTTTCGCCTGCCGGATAACTGTCTCCTCAACGACGGAGGCAGAGCCATTGTATTGACTTCCCTCGAACGCGCCCGCGATCTCAAACACCGTCCCGCGGTCATCATGGGACTTGGCGGACACCACCCTTCAACGGACATCAAGTATTCCACATCAATGACCGGCCCGACCGGAGCAAAGAAAGCATCCGAGGACGCCTTCGGAATGGCCGGTATTACGGTCAACGATGTAGATGCGTGCGAGATATACGACTGCTTCACCTACACGGTTGAGATCACGCTCCAGGACTACGGCTTCTTTGCCCCGGGCGAAGGCGAGGACTGGTTTAAGGGCGGCACTATCGAGCCCGGCGGCAGGATACCGGTAAACACCTCGGGCGGACTCCTATCCGAGGCCTACTACATGGGCCTTACACCCTTGAGTGAAGCGGCAATGCAGATTATGGGCAGATGCGGGCAACGCCAGCTCGGTCCGCAGACGAAGACCAAGAATCCGGAAATCATCTTATGCAGCGACAACGGCGGGATACTGCAATCACACTCGTGCTCTATCCTGAGGAGGTTATAATCATGGTATACAATAAGCCATTGCCTAAATTAAATCCCGATGTAAAGCCATTCTGGGACGGATGCAAAAACCACGAGCTAAGATTTCAGAAGTGTCAGGTATGCGGCCATGTGCTATGGCCGCCTTCCATCATATGCCCGAAATGCTATAATAAGGAAACCCAATGGATCATTGCCGGCGGCCATGGAACCATCTATACGTATGCCGTATATCACATCGCGTATCACATCGGGTTTGCAAACGATCTCCCATATGTGGTTGCCATTGTGGAACTGGACGAAGGACCACACATCCTGACGAACATCATAGATTGCAATCCTCAAAAAATCAAATGCGGCATGGACGTGATAGTGGTCTGGGATGATGTCACACCGGAGACCACTCTGCCCAAATTCAAGCCTGGCCGATGACATTGCGGGCCTCGCGCTCTATCTGGCATCGGACGCCTCCAGTTATACAACAGGATCCGAAATTTTGATTGACGGCGGCTTATTGCTGGGCATTCATTAATCCGGCGAAGAAAAGAAATAACTTTTATGGTGTAGCTTTTTTTATGGCAGAAA
>Ga0209777_10009102_pt1 | contig 10735 bp, 7 predicted proteins | sample FrelakmetHBP12HB_FD_187147 | JGI IMG/M metagenome (GOLD analysis project Ga0209777, IMG submission 187147) | Freshwater lake sediment microbial communities from the University of Notre Dame, USA, for methane emissions studies -HBP12 HB (SPAdes)... | ecosystem: Environmental > Aquatic >... | reverse complement strand
GCTGGTCGCGGCATTGGAGTAGGAATAAGGGACCGCCGCCGTTGACGCTCTCCTGAATTTTGTGGTCGAAATCCGGCCGCGCCCGCGTAGAGTCACCTTCCACCTAAGAGGTCAGGGAGGGAAGGGGAATGCCCACAGTCAGCAGTACTCTCGTCGGCAACACTGTTTTTGCCCAATCAGGCGGACCCACAACCGTTATCAACTCATCCATGTGCGGCGCAGTGCTGGAAGCAATGAGATTCCCAAAGCTCTTCAAGTCGCTCTACGGCGCCAAGAATGGCATCCTGGGCGTGCTGCGGGAAGAACTCTTCGATTTCCGCAAGGAAAAGCTCGCGGACATCAAGGCCTTACGCACGACCCCAGCCGCGGCAGCGGGCTCGTGCCGCTACAAGGTCAAGACGGATGCGGACTATGCGCGCATCGTGGAAGTTTTCCAGGCGCACAACATCCGCTATTTCTTCTACGCGGGCGGCAACGACAGTATGGACACGGCTGACAAGGTGGCGCGCCTGGCTCGGGAGAAGTGTTATGAGATGTGCGTGATCGGCATCCCCAAGACCATTGACAACGACCTGGCCTGCACGGACCACTGCCCCGGCTTTGGCAGCGTCGCCAAGTACAATGCCACAATGGTGATGGAGTCCGGCTACGACACGGAAGCCCTTTACACCACCGATACCACCACTGTCCAGGAAGTAATGGGCCGCAACGCGGGCTGGATTGCGGCTTCCTGCGGCCTGGCCCACAGGACCGAGGAAGACGCCCCGCACCTCATCTACGTTCCGGAAATCCACGTCTCGCTCAACACCATGGCCGCGCAGATTCGCGAGGTGCTGGCGCGCCTGGGCCGCTGCGTGATCGTCGTCTGCGAGGGCTGCAAGAACGAGAAGGGCCAATACCTTGCCGAGATAGGCGGCGATTTCGGGAAGGATGCCTTCGGGCACGCGCAGCTTGGCGGCGCGGGCGAGTTCGTTGCCAACCTCATCGAGAAAGAGATCGGCGTCAAGGCGCGGCGCAACAAGCCGGGCACGCTCCAGCGCAACGGCATGCACTGGGCCAGCAAGACCGACGTGGACGAAGCTTTCAGGTGCGGCCAGGAAGCCGTGCGCCAGGCCGCCAAAGGCACAACTGGCTGCATGGTGACACTGGTCCGCAAGAGCAACAAGCCCTACAAGTGCGTCATGGGACTGGCCAGGTTTTCCGACGTGGCCAACGGCGAATCGTTGCTGCCCCGCGACTACATGGACGGGGCCGGCACGCACATTTCCACGAAGTTCCGCGAGTACCTGGAGCCTCTGGTGAAGGGCGAAGTCAAGGTTCCCATGGGCCCCGACGGGCTGCCCCAGTACGTGCGGCTCAAGCGCAAGCTGGTGTCGAGACGATGCGCCGATTGGCGCAAATGATTCGGTCCTTTGTGGGTTGCCGCCGGCCCACCGTGGCAGTATGAAAATGACTGGAGGATGTCCATGGCCACCGTCCGACCCATCCTGCTCGCCTTGGTGCTGTGCGATTCGGTGATCCGCGAACAGGGGAGCAACAAGCTCTCGTTGATCGGGACGTTCAATGGCATATTCAGCACCTCGTTTCCGATGGTGCACCACAGCTTGTGCGTTTACATTGCCATCACCGAAGGCCGCGGGAAAGCGCAGTGCAAACTCAAGATGACCTGCATGGATACGAACACGGTCATCGTCGAATTGCCTGGCCAGATTGACTTCGGCGGGCCGACGAGCGTGGGCGAGATGGTCTTCCAATGGAACCAGGTTCGATTCGAGCAGCCCGGAGTGTACGCCTTTGAATTCTGGGTGAACGGCGAGCTTCTCGGCTCCCGCAAACTGGTTGCCCAGAAGATGGAAAAACCGCCTAAGGCATAGTGGAAAAGTGGAGGGGATAACAATGCTCATGAGAATCTTTGCGTCGCTTGTGGCCGTGCTGGTGCTCGCGGGTGTGGCCGGCGCCAGCGAGCCGCTAACTCTGACCTCGCCCGAGGAGGAGAACAAATTGGGCGAGGACACCTACAAGGAGATTCTGCAGAAAGAGAAGCTGTGCAAGGACACAGAAATGGTGGCCTTTGTCGAGCGCGTGGCCAAGCACATCACCGCCGCTGCCCCAGACAAGGGGTTCAAGTACGAGGTCTCAGTCCTTGACTCGCCGACCGTCAACGCCTTCTGCCTGCCGGGCGGGAAGATCTGCGTTTACACCGGCATATTGCCGTACTGCCAGAACGAGGCAGGCTTGGCGACGGTCATAAGCCACGAGGTTGCACACGCTATTTTACGCCATGGCGGCCAGCGCATGACCCAGGCCACCGTTGTCAACACCATCGGTAGCGGCCTGGGAAAGGTCTTGGAGTTCGAAGGGGTCTCCCAGACTACGGGGAAGGTTGCACTCGGCGCCTACGGCTATGGCACGCAACTGGGCATTCTGCTGCCCTACAGCCGGGGCCATGAAACCGAAGCCGACTTGAACGGTCTGCTGTACATGGCCAAGGCAGGATACGACCCGCATGAGGCACCGGAGTTCTGGAAGCGCTTCTCATCCCTGAAATCGTCCACCCCGACGTTCCTCAGCACGCACCCGGCCGACGAAGACCGCGAGCAGCGCCTCGAAAAGGCGCAGCCGAAGGCTCTAAAGCTCTACGAGCAATCGCCCACCAAGCTGGGCGCCGGCGAGCGCTTGCCTCCTTCGTACCTGGCTCTGCCCAAGGAAGCCGCGGGACCAGCTACGCCCTCCACGAGCGCCGCGCAAAGCAGCAGCGCCGTGTCCAAGCCCGCATCCCAGGACACAGCGGAAAGCGAGGCTAAGCCGAAAAAACGCCAGAAGAAGGACGGCGGCGGCAAGCCCGTTGCGGCAGTTCAGGGCATTGAGGACCTGGCTCAGAACGAGATCAAGACTGGACTGCAAACCGCGCTGAAAAAGGGCTTTAGAAGCGCCATTGCGGTGTTGGGCAAAGAGGACGGTTTCCTCAAGGACGCGCTGGTGAAGATTGCGCTGCCCGAGCAGCTCACGCAGATTGGGAAACTGGCCCAGGCGGCGGGGCAGGGCAAGTACGCCGACCAACTGGTTCAACAGATGAACCGCGCCGCTGAAAAGGCCGTGCCGGGAACAGCGGACATTCTAGCCGAAGCCATCGGTGGGCTGACGCTGGACGACGCGCGTTCCATCCTCAAGGGCTCCGACGACGCCGCGACGCAATACTTCAAACGCACGTGCCGCGGCAGCCTTGAAGAGAAGATTCTTCCGGTCGTCAAGGAGGCCACCGACAGCGTGGGTGTCGCCAGCACCTATAAGAAGCTAGTCGGCAAGGCCGGCCTGGCGGCCAAGCTCCTCGTTGGCGATTTTGATCTCGATAACTACGTGACCAGCAAGGCCGTTGACGGGCTTTTCGTTAAGATCGCCGACGAGGAAAAGCGCATCCGCGACAACCCCGCGGGCCAGGCCAGCGACATCCTGCAGAAAGTCTTCGGCGTCCTGAAGAAGTGATTGTCCGCATTCTGCTCACGCAGCGGACAGCTCGTCACAATCATCTTCCTCTCTGCGCCCCCGCGTGAGACGGTTTGGCGTTGGCGATTGCAGAGCACAGGCCAAAGTGGTATCCTGTTCCTGGATGGGAGGAGCGGCAAGCAAGATGGTTGCGAGAACAGTATTGGTCTTGTTTCTCGTAAGCGCCTCCTATGCCCAGGCACGCCAGGAGCGTGAGCCCACAACTTTCTTTACTTGGATCTGGCCGGTGGAAAAACCACAGCCTCGGCTCCAGGCCCAGCCGCAACAACAGAAGACCGGTGCCGCAGCGCACGAAGCTGCCCGATTCAGAGCCGCGCGGCACGCCATAGAAGAGCAGGAGAAGGAGCAACGAGCCCTCCGGGAACTGTACGTTCGCCGAGCTGCCGCGCAGCCTCCTGTAGAACCAGAGAAGGATAAATATCGGAAGTACCTGGCGGACAAGCGAGAGCAGGAGGAAGCCAAGTACGACCCCATTGTGGCAGAGGTGCGCGCGGAATACATGCGTGATGACCCTGACGAGTTCAAGAAGTGGAAGGCCAGCCAAGCCCCAGCACAAGAGAGACAGCCGCGGGCCTCCCAGCCAGCACAGAAAGAGCTTGACCTACAGAAGTTCTTGGACGGCAACGGGCAAACAAAAGCCAAGTCTAAGGCCAAGGCGCAGGTAGAGGAGGAATAAGGGGCCTCTGCCGGCCGCGGCATTCCTTGCCTGCAATGCGGGCGCGGGGAGACCACATGCGGACACTTACCTCAAGAGGCGCGGCTTTTGTCAGCTTGCGCCGGGCTTTGTCCGCGCTGGCCGTTGCGCTCGCCTCCTCCTGGGCGGCCGAAGCCCCAGCGCCCACGGCGGCTCTCACCTTCGGATTCATGCTCGACAAGCCCGCGACAAGCAGCGCCGGAATCTACGACACTCAGGACCGCCTCGTGCGCGTACTTTGGACCATGTCCGACACGCCAGCCGGCAGGCAGACCCAGGTCTGGGACGGGAAGGACGATGTTGGCAAGGAGGCGCCCTCGGGCGAGTATCGCTTTCTGGTAATCGCCAACCGCGCAACATACCGGAACGTCGGCGCGATCGGCAACAGCGGCCTGCCTCCCAACGCGAAGAACCATACTCCCAGCAATATCGAATCCGTCACCGTGGACGCGGAAGGCGCGATCTATACGGCCAACAATTGGGACGAAGCAGGCGCGGATTTCAAGAAGTGGGACGCCGACGGAAAGTCTGTCCACAATGCCAAATTCCAGATTCGCAACGGCCAGCCTAACGGCGCGCCGTATGCCATCGCCGTGGACGAGACGCACATCTACTGCACCATGTACGGCTGGAACAGCCCGCAATGGAAGCAGAAGGCCCAGGTGCAGAAGTTCACACTCAAGGACGGCAAGCACGTCAAGTTCACCAAGGTTGAGGACAAAGCAGGGCATATCCAGATTTATGAGTTCCCCGGCAAGCAGATGCCTGCAGATGCCCCTAAGAGCGACCAGAATTACTACGATTGCCCTCTGCGCGCTCTGGTCATACAGGGCAGCTCGATTCTTGTGGCCGACTTCCTCGGCAACCGCATCCTGCGCTTCGATAAAGAGACCGGCGAGCCCAAGGGCGAGTTCGCGGTGCAGCATCCGCAGGCTCTGGCGCTGGACAAGAAGGGCCAGATATGGGTGGGGCATCAACATCATCTCGTCAGCGTTTTCTCCGCGGAGGGGAAAGATGGGCGCGAGGCGCTCAGGGTCGAGGAACAATTCTTTGGGCGAGTCTCCGTCGGGGCCAAACTTGAGAGAAGGGTTATGACGCAGGTCCCCACAACCCCGCCGACAGATTACCTTGACAGGTGCGAAATCGAGGCCCTGGCTTTCGATCCGAGGGGAAGGCTGCTCGTTGCGGACAGCGCTGCGGGCAAGGTAAGGTTTTTCGATGTGTCGCAGGAGAAACCGAAGCTGGTGGATGAGCTTGGGCAAAAAGCTGAACCTGGCGACCGCGCTCCGGATTGCTTTTTCCGACTGCGCGGCGTGGCCGCGGACAAGGACGGCAACCTCATCACCATTCAGACGGAACCTCCTTACGGCGGGGCGCGGCTGGCGAAATGGTCGCCGAAGAAGGAACTCCTGTGGGAACATTTCGGGGAAGAATTCGTCTCTCTTGGAAATTACGCGCAGGATGAGCCGGACTTGTTCTACTCGATGAGTTTCCACCGTTACCAGCTCAAGGACCGCGCCGCGGGGACATGGGAATTCATCGGCAATGCGTTTGCCGGCGGGACAAAATATGGCTCGGACGTGCACGGCGTGCCGCGCATCCTCAAGCTGGGGGCAAACCACTTCTACTTCCATCCCAGCGGCGACGGCGTGCAGGTTTACCGCGTTCGCGACACGTGCCGACCTAAGTTCGGCAGCGACGGCATCGTGTACCAGGAAGACTACAAGCTGCTGCGCCTGGCGGCTTTGGTTGGCGGGAAGGATCCGGCCCCGGACGGCACTATTCGCACCGCGGCGCTGGGCCAATGGACATGGCACGACGCCGAGGCGACTGGCGAAGTGGAACCCGAGGACGTGCTGTGGTTCAAGAAGCCAGGCGAAGGCAAGTACGGCTGCTTCGGCATGGACGTGGACCAGGAGGGGAACATCTGGTTCGCAGACCTGCAAACGCGCGGCATCTGGCAGATTCCCATTGGGCCGCTCGACACCAAGGGCAACCCTACCTACGACTGGGCGAACGCGAAGCAGGTGATTCCGCGCGATCAATCGCCGCTGAAGTTCGAGCCCAACATGGTCCAGCGCGGGGAGGATGGTTCGCTCTACGCGTTCGGCTGGAGCGCCAAGTGGCCGCAACCGAAGAACAACCCCTTCTGGATGGGCGGCTCGACGCTGGTCAAGTTTGACAAGAAGGGCGCGTCCGCCTGGGCCGTGAAGCTGCCGGCGACCTGCGTGGGTTTCGATGCCGTGCCGGGCGGCGGGTGCATGGTGGGCAGCGGGGAGAAGGCCAACATTTACCATTACTCGGCGGAAGGCCTGTTGCTCGGCGCGCTCAAACCCGGCGAAGCCATGTGCAAAGAGAGTGGCTGGATGGATAATCACGCCTGCGTGGCGGTCAACCGCGACCCGCGAGATGGCGTTTTGGATATCTTTGCGGAAGACGACTACGTTTTGCGAATCGGCTGGTATAGAGTGAACGACAAGGATGCGGAACGGATTGCGGGAAATCTGGAGAAACCGTGACCGGACTCATATTGATCAAACTTTGCAGACAATATGTGCCTCTGGCGGCCTGCGGCGCTCTCCTGCTGCTCAACGGTTGCCGGCGGGGCAATTCCGAAGCGCCTGCTCCTGGCAGCAGCCAGGAGAAACGCTCAGGCATCGGCCGCTTTTTCAGTCCCGAGACGGCCCCCGGCTACGCCTGGGACGGGCAGTACTCCAAGGCGACGGTCAACCTGGCCATTGACGCTGCATACGACCGTGCGCTGGTAGTCTTCCACGCCATTAACTTTAAGGTCAACGAGAATGAGTCAAGGCGGCAGGGGGCCACTGCGCACATTGTGGCCGCTAACGCGAGCAAGACGGTGGCGCAAGTCGCGCTGGAATCCAAGTCGGCTACGGATACGGAAGTGAAGGTCAAGGTCGGCGCTACCGGCGACCGCGGCGGCAGCGAGCGGATTCTGGACGAGATCCAGAAGGGGCCGCAGCCGCTCCCCGCCAAGAAGAAACCATGAACAGGGCGAGACACTGGACTGCGCTGGCTGTCTGTGTTCTGGCGGCTGGGCTGCCGGACAGTGACCCTGTATCGTGCGCGGAGACGGCCGCGGCGGAGCAGAATCCTGGGGGCCAAACCACACTTCGACTCTCTGGCCTCTGGGGCGGGAACATCCTGCCGGGCAAGGAACCGAAGAACATAAGCGAAAAAGCCGGCCGCGCAGTTATTGACGATTTTCTGAAGAAACATCCAGGGATCCGCTTCGAAGCGAACACGGGCCTGCAGATTCAGGGGGCCGCGGCTGAGGCCGGATTGATGATGGCAATGGCAGGCGGTTCGGGAGGCGACGTACTGTATGTCAACTTCCGCAGCATGGACCAATTCATCCGGCAGAACTTCCTCTACCCGCTTGACGAGTACGTTCTCGATATGGTGCGCGAGGCGCGCAAGCTGCCGAGGAATCAGCCGCTTGCCTTGAAGGACGTCGTGCCGGAAGAGATTGATATCCATCCGCAGATATGGAAGGTCATCTGCCGGCGCGGCGACGATGGCCAGTACCACGTCTATTGCCTGCCTTTTGATCCCTGTGTGACCGCGCTGGCCTACCGCAAGGATTTGTTCCGCGAGGCAGGACTGGATCCCTCCCGGCCACCGCAGACATGGGAAGAGTTGTATGACTACAGCATGAAGCTGACAGACCCGGCCCTGGGCAAGTACGGGTTCGCCATGTATGGCGCCTGGCAGATGACAAATTTCTTGTGGCAGGGCGGCAGCGAGGTCGTGGTCGAGGGCGAGGACGGCGTATGGCACGCGGTCTTCAATGATGACCACGCCGTGAACTCCCTGCGTTTCCTGCGCCGGCTGTTCGTGTCCACAAAGGCTGGCACCGATCCCAAGTCGGGGCGGCAGACGGCCATAAAGATCGCCCGTCTCACCGAGCACTCGGAACTCGATTTCGAGGAACGGCGCAGCGCCATGTACCTGCCCTACACGGAGGAGCTGAAGCTGACCAACCTGATGCTGCCGCCGGAGGTGCTGGGCATGGCCGCCTTGCCTGCCGGTCCGGCGGGCCGCGCAAATGAGATCAACTCAGCGATGTGGGGGATGAACTCACAGATCAATTCCAAGCGCCAGCGCGACGCTGCGTGGGCCTTCATCCGGCACCAGGGTTCGGACACCGCCCGCCGCATCGTGACCAAGACATACGTCAACGGCGGCTTCGCCAGCGTGCTCAATCCCGCCTGGCTGAAGAAATTCGGCTTCACTGAGTATCTCCACCAGGTCTCCAAAGAGTGGCTCGAGGCCAACGAAGAGTGCTTCAAATGGGGACATCCTGAGCCCTATGGCAAGAATTGCCAGACCATCTACCTTGAACTGCAACAGCCGCTGGAGGAACTGATCCAGGACCCGCGCGCCGCGGAAAAGGCAGGATTCAAGCCCGGCACGCCGGAATATGAGGAGGACAGCCGCGAGATCAGACGCATCCTCGACAAGGCAGTGACGGCAACCAACGCCAAGCTGCTCGGCATCGTTCCGCCGGAGCAGCTCAAGCGCCAAAGGGTGATCGCCTGGGGCGCGGTCTTTGTGATCGCCCTCGCGTTCCTGGCCGGGGGCTGGTTCCTGGTCCGCTCTTTCCACACGCCCGTGTCCAGTGGAACGGCACAGGCCGCGGGGACAAGCGGTTGGCGCTACCATTCCGCGGCGTGGGGCTTCATGCTCGTGGCCTTGGGTTCCATCGCCGTGTGGTCCTATTACCCGCTGCTGCGGGGCAGCCTGATGGCTTTCCAGGACTACCGCGTCCTGGGCGGCAGCCGCTGGGCCGGCCTGGATAACTTCATCGAGGCTTACAACCAGGACGATTTCTGGGTCGGCATTCGGGTCACGTTCCTGTACGTGGCCCTGTCGCTGGGACTGGGCTTCTTTGTCCCGATAATCCTGGCGCTGCTGCTGAATGAAGTGCCGCACGGGAAGGTGCTTTTCCGGATCATCTACTACCTGCCCGCGATCATCCCCGGCCTGATCACCATGTTCTTGTGGAAGGCGTTCTACGATCCGACGCCGTATGGAATGCTCAACCAGCTTTTCGTGCCGCTGGGCGGCCTGGCACCCAAAGTCATTGTGCTGTCCATGGCGCTCTTCACCGCGGTGCTTCTGACCGCGATCTACAACTCCCTGCACAAGAATATCGCCAAGCGGGCGCCCTCGGCCGCGGCCGCCGTGGCGGGCGGGGCGCTGCTCACCCTTCTGGCCGGCTGGTGGGCGAGGGCTTGGATCGCGGGCATGTTGCACACCCAACCGCCGTTCGAGTGGCTTAACAGCGCCGACATGGCGCTGCTGTGCGTGATCCTGCCAGGAATCTGGGCCGGCGCAGGCGCGGGCAGCCTGATTTACCTGGCAGCGCTGAAGGCGATTCCCGAGGAGATCTACGAGGCTGCCGATCTGGATGGCGCCGGACCGTTCCGCAAGATCTGGAACATCACGCTGCCCTACCTGCGGCCCCTCATCATCATAAACTTCGTCGGCGCGTTCATCGGTTCGTTTCACGCCATGCAGAACATCTTTGTGATGAGCGGCTCCGGACCGTTGAAAAGCACGCATGCGCTGAGTCTGGAAATATGGATGAGCGCCTTCCTGTACCTGAAGTACGGCTACGCGACGGCCATTGCCTGGATTCTCGGCGCGTTTCTGATCGGTTTCACGGTGTGGCAATTGAGAATCCTCCGGGAGATGAAATTCACGACCGGGAAGTGATCCTGCACTTCAGCGCAGGGCCTTGGAGAGCCCTTGAATGGCGAGGGCGAGTTGCTCTCTCGCCTTCAGGATCACGGCGGCCTCCTGCGTGAACGTCAGGTCTTGCCTGCATATCTCGTCAGGGACGGCGAGCAGCTTCTCGGCCGCGGCGATTTCCTGGGGATTCCCCCCCTTGGCCTTGGCCGCGGCGACAAGCCTGCGCAGGATGGCGAGGTACTCATAATCCTCAAGTCCGTCCCGCAAGGCCTCCAGGCGGATGGAGCTCAAGATGCTCCTATCCGGTCCTGGGTACAGCAGATAACCATCACCGTTGTATTCACCGAAAGCCTTGGCAATCCAAGCGCTCTCGATTGCGGCGACGGGCCTGGTGTTCTTTCCCCAACTTGCCGCCGACCAGTATTCGAATCCCGATACGCCCAGCTTCCACGAGAGCCACCCTATGATCCGGGCGTCTAGCGCAGGATAGTCCAGAAAGAGATTGGGGTGGTCGGAGGGCCAGCAGCACACGCACCACCATACTTCGTCGCCGGCGGCCTGCCTTTGGGCCACCAGCGACTGATGGTACTGGGCCACGTTCACGTCCCAAGTGTCGGCCGAACCGGCAAGCGCCGCGACTCCCTTGGGATCGTTCAGGCACTGCATCACACGCAGGTCCTTGGCTGCAAGCTTGGAAAGCCGGAAATTCGCCTTGCACGCTTCCCACATTGCCGGGGGCGCCTCATCTATGTTGTAGCTATAGGCCATGTCCAGCCAACCTTTCGCACGGAGGTGATCGGCATAGGCCGCCACGCACGA
>Ga0209777_10009101_pt1 | contig 10735 bp, 11 predicted proteins | sample FrelakmetHBP12HB_FD_187147 | JGI IMG/M metagenome (GOLD analysis project Ga0209777, IMG submission 187147) | Freshwater lake sediment microbial communities from the University of Notre Dame, USA, for methane emissions studies -HBP12 HB (SPAdes)... | ecosystem: Environmental > Aquatic >... | reverse complement strand
CTTCGAGCCCATCAGGTCCGGGGCCCGTTATGGGAGAGAGTTTCAACACGATCGATCATCCATTTGTGTTCAATCAGGGCGTGATCACATACTCCGGCTTGATCAGTGGTGTTCTGGATCTTTCCGTGTCGCCGATCGAGGCCTCCGCGGATACCGTGGGCACGATTTCCGTCTCACTGGAAAAAATTGACGGCAATCAGGCAACCTACCGGGTCCGGTTGATCTTGCCCGTGCTCTTCTATCACCAGGACAATCCCGGCAATGGCATAATGGTGACCGTTGCCGGAAGCGGCAGGATCGCGGCGACCGGGACGATTATCATTCCGATTTGCCCCCTTCGTTCGGACCTGGCGGGAGACGATTGCCGGGTGGACCTGGCCGATCTGGCGGCATTCTCAGAGCAATGGCTGGCGTCCAGCGATCAAATCCCCTGCCCGCTCTCGGCCGATCTTGCCGGGCAGGACTGCCTTGTCGGCCTCGATGACCTTCTCGTCCTTGCGGCCGAATGGCTGGCGTCCGAGCAACCCTGAAACGGATTACGGATTGCCCCGGACCGCGCGGAAGCCGAAGTCGTAGTGATTGTAGCTCTCGATGGGGGTTGTCAACCGGTTCGAGACCTTGCAGTCAGCGGCGCTGTTGAGCCAGCCGCCCCCGCGGAGTACGCGCCTGGCGCCGTCCGGGGTACTGGTGTACTCCCAGACATTGCCGGTCATATCGGCCAATCCATACCCGTACGCTCCAAATGCCCCGACAACGGTCGTGCCATCGGGATGGGTTGAGTTGATGCAGTTGACCTTGCTGCTATCCATCGTAGGGCCGTACCCGCAAGTGAAGGTACCGTCAAAGTCCGCCGCGGCCTGCCATTCCCATTCGGTCGGTAGCCGATAGCCGTAATAGTTGCAGAAGGCCGACGCCCCGTACCAGCTCACATAGGTCACCGGGTGATTCTCAAAGCCGCTATCTACGGTGAACCGGTCGTTGATGTAATGGATTCTGGAGGCGCCGCCGTTGGTGGCTCCATAGACCGTAATGCCCGTCCCCGTCGTTGAGTAGTACACCGCGAGTACATAATCATCGCCCGGATTGGATCCGTAGGCCCCTTTGACCAGACTGTTGGAAGTGGAATAGGTGATATCGCCGGTTGCCTTGGCCATGTTGAGGAACTCGCAATACTGGGCGTTGGTCACCTCGTACTTGCCCATCATGCTCCGGAACCCCTCATGGCCGCTAACGCCCGGATCGTTAATCAGGACCCACTCCATATCCAGAATACTTCCGTCGTCCAGCCAGTTCGCCGCCAGCACGGCAAAGTCCGCCAGGTCCACCTGGCAGTCGCCCGTCAGATCCGCCGTTGGGCAGTCCACATCCATCACCAGGCGAATGCCGACATTGCTGCTGCGAAAGGTCGGATCCAGTTGATAGGGGGCGTTGGTCCTGCATTCGTCGGCCGGATAATAGGCGCTGCCGCCGCGGATCACGCGATTGGCCTCGTACTGTTCGCTGGTCCATTCCCACACATTGCCGGTCATGTCATAGCATCCGTAGTAACTGGCGGAATAGACGGTTCCCGCATGGACGCCGTCGTAGAAGCCGACGGGGGTCGTGTCGCCTTTGCAGAAGTCATAATTGGCCCGCGAGCAGTCGATGGAATCGCTCCGATAACCATAGAGCCAGTAGAGGGCCTGCGCCGGGTCCCAGGCAGCGGCCTTTTGCCATTCGTGTTTGGTCGGGAGGCGATAGGTGCGGCCGGTCTCCTGGGCTGTCCATGCGGCGTAGGCCACGGCGTCATAATACCCGATAAAAGTCACCGGATAATTCTCCCGCCCGGGCACGACGGTGAAGGAGTAATGTCCGACATCGCCGAAGCGCTGAATCGACATCCGGCTGTCGTAAAAGAAACTCGAATAGGATTGAGATTTGTTGAGGAATTCGGCGTACTCGGCGTTGGTGACCTCGTACCTGCCGATCAGGTAGTCGGGCATCTGGACCCAGGTATCCCCGTTGTCCGGGCGATAGGCCCCACTCTTCACCAGCACCATTCCGTCCGGGCGATCTTTGCCTGCCATCCACTGGCTGGCCAGAACCGCCAGATCCGACGGATCCACGACGCAATCCCGGACGAGATCCCCCAACGGGCAGGAAGCAAACGCCGGCAGCACAGCAAGAATGGAACAACACAAAGCAAATCCGAATGCCGTTCTCATGTTTCCGTTCTCCCGAATACACGAAAGGGTAGGGTCGCATTCCTGAGCAGACGATAAAATCCTCATTGAAGGGAGAAGCGACAAAACAAACAAGACCCGCCCGGGGCCGGATGGAGGCCATTCCATGATGCGGCCGTAATGTCATCACCTCTCCACGAATCAACCAATCATTATAGCATCAAATACCGACAAAGTCAAGCGTTTTCCGCCCCCAACCCTCCAAAACCGGGGTCCATCCGAGGGTGAAATTGACTATTGACGACTGACTATTGAATATTGGAGTCGAATGCTGTCCGGCTGTCACCAAGTTTCCGGGTCTGGGAGCCGGAGGGTCGTGTCGATTCCCGTTCCCGCTTGCGAGTGAATAATCAATCGTCAATATTCAATAGTCAATTCCCATGGTCAATAGTCACTATTCAATAGTCAATTCCGAATGGATTTTTCTGTCACGCCCTGCGCTGCCCCGTGTCTATAATAATGCCTTTAGGAAACAGACTCTCTGTGCCTGGTGACAGCAGGAAAGGACGCAGCCCAATGGAAAATGGAAAATCGGAAATTGAAAATCCAATAGATCCCGGCCACAGCGGCCCGCTGGCCCTGTTTCGGATTCTGGGACCGGTGATCTTGGGGGTGGGGATTCTGCTCATAATCGTCGGGGGGGTGGACTTCTTCCGCGCTTTCGGCGGCTCTGAGCCGCCCCGGCTGTTCTGGTGTTTCTTTGTGGCCATACCGCTGCTCTTCGTCGGCGGTGTGCTGAGCCAGTTCGGCTACGCCGGCAAGGTCGCCCGCTACATGGCCCAGGAGATGGCCCCCGTCGGCAAGGACACCTTCAACTACATGGCCGACGGAACCAAAGACGGCATCCAGACCGTCGCCGCGGCCGTCGGCAAGGGCCTGGCCGAAAGCGGCGTGGCCCTCGGCGGCGCGATGGGAGCCAAGGTCACCTGTCGAACCTGCAAGGCCCTCATTGACGCGGCCGCCAGGTTCTGCCCCCAGTGCGGCGGGGCGATGACCAAAGACAAGCCGTGCCCCGCCTGCAAGCACCTCAACGACGCCGACGCCAAGTTCTGCGACAAGTGTGGACAGACAATTTGAAATTTTCAATCTTCAATTTTCGATTTACAATGGTGGTGGCGTCAGCGTTTTCCGTATCGGAAGTCTTTCTCGTCCAGATCGCATAAGAGTTTGAATTTTGCCTGGCGGAGCAATCGGAAATTGAAAATTGGAAATCGAAAATCGACTTTGAGTTGGTAGAAATCCTTTCGGATCGGTTATGCGACGCAAAAAAGTCTTCATCGCGATTGTGATCCTGCTGGTCCTGGGTTTGGGCTTACTCATGGAATACCAGCGCCGAACCCGCGACATCGAATTTTCGATTCCTTCTCTAATAATGTTATCCTTGCGTACCGACTTATCTCCCTATTGGGGTTCATTCGTGGATGTGTCCAATCAAAAGGTTGTTTGCCAAGATCCGATATGCGGCGTGAGCGCCTACTCGATTCAAGACCGTACCCAAATCAAAGTTATCGACTATATTTTCGGATTTTGTGTGACGATGGATGACCCTTGGATTGTATGGGCGGATAAGAACGGGGTTTCCGCATTTGATCTGAGGGATTCAGGGAATTATTGCTTGAGCAAAAAAGGGTTGTTGAGAGATGTTCCCGCGATTGATGGAACTACTGCAGTCTGGGTAGAGGAAGATGATGTGATAGGGTATAACCTTGAGACAAAGACCAGGTTTACGATTGTACCGGGTTGGAATCGTCAGGAATATCAAGGCGAAAAGGAGAGCAAGTATGTTTCTCCCGGCTTGATGAATCCCCGGAATCCCGATATTCATGGCGACATCGTTGTATGGGTGGAAGAACACGCCAAGACTACAGTGGTGGGATATAACCTGCGATCCAAGGAGAAATATGTCATTCGAGAATCTCCTTACAAAATACTTCACCCTCGCGTTTCGGACAATTTCATAGTCTGGAAAGAGAAAGAGTCGGAAAAGCCCAACGAACGATTATCCACAATTATGGAGTATGATCTCAGGAACAATACCCTGATGACGATTTGTTCGGGCATCAACAGCGAATTCGATGTCGATATCAGCGGTGATATTGTAGTTTGGGACGATTACCGGGATAAATCCGGTTCGGATATCTTTGGGTATAACCTGTCTACCGGCAAGACCTTTAGGATCTGTTCATCGAGTGGTAATCAGTTTGCCCCCAAAATATCCGGTCATACGGTGATCTGGTGTGATGGTCGGCCTCAAGGATGGTTAGAAAAGGTGCTGAAGAAAGAACCCTGTCCTGTCCGCGGCAAGATCTTTCGTCATTGGCCGGGGGAGGGGAAGGCCACAGCGAATGGCGGAGGAACAAAACAAGAACTTGGGAAGGATTGACGATTGTCTATTCACTCGCCAAGAAAGTTTTGAATCCAGATCCGTAGCGGCGGGTTTCAAATCCGCCCGTATGCGAACAAGACAAAGGGCGGGCAATAAACCCGCCTGTACATCTTTCAAGCCGGGGAATTTGGCCATTGGATCGTATATAATGTGTATGAACGGGGGATCGGGGGGCATCATGTATAGTGGAAACGCGTATGACCGGCCCAGGACGACAAAATGAGGCGGCGCTGGCGGCGGCCGCACGGCAAGGGGACAAGGGGGCCCTGCAGGAGATTCTGCGCCGCAACTGGGGATGGCTCAAGGCCCTGTTATACAGCTATACGGGGCGGGCGGAGAACCTCGACGATATCCTGCAGGATGTGTGCGTGCGGGTCATCGAGAAGATCGGCTCGCTTCGGGAGCCGGAGCGCTTTCGGCCGTGGCTGGCGACGCTGGCCAGGAACGAGGCGACGGTGTTTTATCGCCGCAAGGGCCGGCAGTTGCCCAGTGTGGATCCCAGCGAGATCACCCTGGCCGACGACAAAACGGCGCTGCCGCCGGAACAAGTGGAACAGCGGGAAGCCACGCAACAACTCGTGGGGGCGATCGGCGGATTGCCGGAGAAGTACCGCGAGGTCCTGCTGATGGCCTGCCAGGGCCGGACCAGTTACGACGACATGGCCGCGACGCTCGATGTGCCCGTCACCACGATCCAGATCCGGCTGGTGCGGGCGCGGCGAATGGTGCAGGAGCGACTGGTGGGCAAAGAACAAGTGAAGATTCCGAGAACATGAACATGGCAAACGAAATGCTTGACATATTGATGGGCAAACATCTCGACGGCGAGATCACGCCTGATGAACAACGGCTGCTGGACCAGTTCCTTGCGGACGACGCGGCCGCACGGGAGGAGTTCGGGGCGTTCCGGCGGCTGCACGAGCAGATCCGTTCGGCCGTCGAGCAGGCGCTGGACGGCGGTCGGCCGATGGAAGCGGTCTTCGATGCGGCCTGGCGAAAGTCCTCGCCGGCCCGTCGGATGCACAACCGCATATTCGGCCGGGAATGGGCCCTCACCGCGGCCGGACTGGCGGCGGGATTGATCCTGGGATTTGTCATTCATGGAATGATCATGGCGCCAGGCGAATCCGCACGGCCGACGCCGTCGCCGCTGGCGCAATATCCGACCGACGGCGAACCCCTTTGGCCTTCGAGCTCAACGCCGCCGGCGACTCCCGGCGAGAATCGCAATGTCGATTGGTACACCGTCACCGAACCGTCGGGCGAGCAGTGGCTCCTCGAGGGATACCGCCGCCAGCAGGTTATGCCGGCGATGTATTACGGAGATTTGTAACCTTTCCCTGCAGGAAGGATTTAGGATATAGTCGATAGGATTTAGAAACCGATACGAAAGGAAATGCGTATGAAACTCCAATGGATAACATGGATTTGCCTGGCCGCGGCGCCGTTGGCCGTTGCCCAGCAGCATATCCAGGAACAGATCATCGAAACGCCCTCGCACGAGTCAACGATTCATGCCGGCGCACCCGGGCCTATCGAGGAGAGGATCATCGAAGGCAATGTCCACGACTCGATGCCCCTGATCGGCCATTCATTGACGGTTGTCGGCGCCGATCCCTTTGCCCAATCGGAAGAACCGAGGACCTATCTGGGCGTTCGGCTGGATCCCGAGCCGCTGCCGGAACTGCTGGTCAAGCACCTGCGGCTGGAGCCGGAAACGGGGCTTCGTATCCAGAATATCCTGATCGGCAGTCCCGCCGACACACTCGGTCTGGATCAGGACGATCTGATCGTGGCTCTGGACGGCAAGCCGGTCCGAAAGATTGAGGAATTCGTGGAAACGATCCGCACGCGCCAGGCCGGAACAGCGGTCGAGTTGAAGATCATTCATCTCGGCGAGACCAAGGCCGTCAAAGCGACCCTGGAGACCAGCAAGCCCGGCGACGAGGAATGGAAGTACCCGCAGGAGCCGGAGATCAGCTACTCCTGGAATCCGGGACGGGTGTTCCGTATGCAGCCCGGACAAAAAAACTGGCTCGAAGTGCCGATGGAGAAGATGCCGGATGTCAACTCGTATGTCAAGAAGTTCATGCGGGAGATGTACAGCTTCAGCCACGCTGAAGACGGCAAGAATTACACGGTAATCATCGAAGGCAGCCCCGCCGATCCGCAGACGCAGATCACCGTCAAGTCCGACGAGACGGAGATCAGCACGACCGTCGAGAAAATCGACAAGCTGCCGGAACCGTTCCGCAAGATTGCCAAGCAGGATCTGGACAGTGCCCGCAAGTCCGCCAAGACCGGCCACCAGAACCGGCTGAATCTTGATATTCGCAAGAAGATCACCCCGCCGGTCCCCGTAGAACCGATCGAGCCGTTTTCAGTGCCGGCGCCTCCCAAGGTGGGCGGCGAGTCAATGGACAAACTCCAGAAGCAGATGAAGGACCTCCAAAAGCGGCTGGAACAGATGGAAAATGAGCAGCAAAAGGCGATGGAGAAACTTCAGAAAGAACTGGAGAAGATCAACTCGGCCGAGACCAAACCGGCGGCATAACCGGACACGGCTGTTCAAGAATCGAAGTTGGAAGGGTCCGCCCCATTGGCGGGCCCTTTGCTTGCGCCGGGGCGGCGGATTTCCGTTGACAACCCGAGGGGTTTCTCCGATAGTAATAAGGATGGAAGCGAACCAACCAAGACGAAAACCGCTGACGATAGCGGGTGTGCTGGCCTCGGCCCTCGACATGGAGGACCAGATGAGCCACGGCGTGTACCGCGACTATCTGAACCGGACCCTGTGGCCCAAGCCGTTGTCCGACGAGGCCTTCGGGCAGATTCGTGAGATGCTCACGACCCTGCTCAACGAGACGGCCAAACACGAACGGATGATTACGACCCTGCGGAAGAAACTGACCGACGATGAGCGCACCCAAACCAAAATCTAAAGATCAGATCCTGTCGGAGTTTTCCACGATGCGATTGATCGAGGAATCGGCCCGGGACTTCTACCGCCAGATCGTGATCGATCCCCGGGTGGAAAGCCCCGAGGTTAAGTCGATATTCGCCCGGATCGCCGACGAGGAGCAGCGGCATATCGAGATCGTGGACCGGATCATGCATTGCATCCGGACCTCGCTGTGAGCCCTTCGGGGACGAACCGAACCATGCGGATTCCACTGACCAAATACGGGCTGCCGCAGGTGGCCGTTTTTCCGGCCGTCCTGCTGGCGGTGATCCTGATTGTGGCCTGGGCGATGCACAAAGGGATCATCCAGCCGGTGCCGGGGACGATCGTCGAGATCGTGCTGCTGATCGTGCTGGGCTGGGTGCTGTCGTTCTTCCGCGATCCGCCGCGGGTGATTCCGCAGGACGATGCGTTGCTGTTGTCGCCGGCCGACGGCGTGGTGCGGGATATCGAAATCCTGGAATCCGTGCCGGGCTTTGAGGGCAAGACGCTGCGGATCGGCATCTTCCTGAGCATCTTCAATGTGCACATCAATCGCGTGCCGTGCGCGGTGCGGATCGAGTCGATCACCTACAAGCCCGGCGAGTTCCGTGACGCGCGGGACCCGCAGGCCACGACGCTCAACGAATCCAACGCGGTGGTGATGACGCGACTCTCGGAGCCGAAGGACCGGCTGATGGTCCGGCAGGTCAGCGGGGCCATCGCGCGGCGGATTGTCTGTGCCGCCCAAGACGGCCGGGAGTATCCGGCGGGGGGACAATACGGAATGATCAAGTTCGGGTCCCGAACGGAGCTGTATGTGCCGGTGCGGGATTCGATGCAGACGGCCGTATCGGTGGGACAAGCGGTACGGGCCGGAGAAACGGTACTGGTAAGGTACTCGAAATGAGCGCGATTCAAACCGAAAAACCCAAACGGCGGAAATTTTTCCGGCGGGTGCGACGCCCGCAGGTCCGGTACATCACCCTGTTGCCGTCGCTGATCACGCTGCTCAACGGCGTGTTCGGCTTTGCGGCGCTGTCGTTCGCCGACCGCGGGTCCCAGGACTGGAACTTCCACCGCTTCACGATCTCGCACTACACGATCGCGGCGTACCTGATCTTTCTGGGGATGATCGCCGACATGCTCGACGGGCGGGTGGCGCGGATGAGCCACACGACCTCCAGCTTCGGCGGCCAGCTCGACAGCTTGTGCGATGTCGTCAGCTTCGGCGTGGCGCCGGCGTTTTTGCTGCTCAACTTCCTGCAGGACAAGATGCTCATCCGGCTCGATGGGATGGAGGCGGCCCTGACGCTGGCGACGCGATGGATCTGGCTGGCGGCGGGACTGTATGTGTCGTGCGCGATCGTGCGGCTGGCCCGGTTCAATGTGGAAAACGAAGAGGACGAGACCTCGCATCTGAATTTCTCGGGGTTGCCGTCGCCGGCGGCGGCGGGCGTGATCGCCAGCATGATCCTGTTTTACGAGGACATGCGGGTCACGCTGGGTTCGACCTCGTCGGTGTTCTGGGGGATCGAGACGATGGTCATCTATGTGATGCCGATGTTGTCGATCCTGATCGCATTGTTAATGGTCAGCCGAATCCGTTACCCGCACATGGTCAATCAGTATTTCCGACGGAAAAAACCCGTCGAGCACCTGCTGTGGGTGGCGGCGATTTTCGGCCTGATCTGGCTGTGCGGCCTGCAGAGCGCCTTGGCGCTGGTGTTTGTGGGCTTTGCGTTGTCGGGCCTGGTCCGCTGGCTGATGACCCGGACGAAGATGCCGCGGGTCGCGACGGCGGAGCTGCCCAAGCCGACGGAACCGAACAACGGGGCGCCGACGGTCTAACGCCGTATCTGGATTCATAGGCCCATCGCCCGGATCAATCTGATGAACGACAGGAATCACTCGCCCTTTTCGCCCTCGCTGTATGTGCATATCCCGCTGTGCGTCCGCAAGTGCCCCTATTGCGGATTCTACTCCGAGTCAGTCGCCGATCACAATCCCGCGCGACTGGTCGCGGCCCTGGCACGGGAGGTTCGCCAGGTCGTCAGCGATTCGCAGACCCCGACGGTGTATGTCGGCGGCGGCAGCCCAACCTGCATGCCGATGGACCTGCTGGGGCGGCTGCTCTACGAGATCACCCGGCGCGTCCGCGGATTCGAGGAGTTCACCGTCGAGGCCAACCCCGGGCAGGTGGATCGGCCAATTCTGGAGTTTCTGCGAAACATTGGCGTCAGTCGCCTCTCGCTGGGCGGCCAGTCGTTTCAGCCGGAAGAGTTGCGGCTGCTGGGGCGGTTGCACACGGCCGAACAGATCGTCGAGGCCGTCGAGACAGCCCGGGAAGTCGGCTTCGAGAATATCGGCGTCGATCTGATCTTCGCGATCCCCGGCTCGACGATGGCCAGTTGGCGGGCCAGTTTGCAGCGGGCGATCGAGCTTGGCGTCACCCACATCTCGGCCTACGCGCTGACCTACGAAGCCAATACACCGCTGACGCGGGATCGCGATGCCGGACGGATCGTCCCCATCGACGAGGAGACCGATCGGCAGATGTACGAGCTGGCCATCGACATGCTGACCGATGCCGGCTACGAGCATTACGAAATCTCCAACTTCGCCCGGCCGGGCTTTGCGTGCCGGCACAATCTGGGCTACTGGGCCAACCGGCCGTACTACGGCGTCGGCCCCTCGGCCGGCTCGCACATCGACCGCAAACGCTGTACCCGCATCGCCGACATCCGCCGCTACATCGAGACCATCGAAAACGATCTGGACCCCGTGGCCGAACGGCAGGAAACCACGCCGCTGGAGTTCGCCTGCGAGACGGCCGTGCTGAACCTCCGACGGATCCGCGGCATCGACCGCGCCGAGTTCCGCTCAACCACCGGCTACGATGTGATGGACCTGTTTGCTGGAGTCATCGCCGATGGCGTCGATCGCGGCCTGCTGGATGCCGACGACACTGGCATCCGCCTCACCCGCCAGGCCCTGCCCATCGCCGACAGCGTCCTGTGCGATTTCGCGGCCCTTGATTCATAAACAGGGACGGCCCCCCGTGGCCGACCTGTCCGATTTCCTGTCTCACCTCTGAGCGAAGCGAAGCTCACTTCTTTCGAGCCCCGATGTTGTGTATCGGGATCACCCCGGACTCCGATCCGGGGTCCAGATTTGTACGGGCAC
>Ga0209777_10009100_pt1 | contig 10736 bp, 10 predicted proteins | sample FrelakmetHBP12HB_FD_187147 | JGI IMG/M metagenome (GOLD analysis project Ga0209777, IMG submission 187147) | Freshwater lake sediment microbial communities from the University of Notre Dame, USA, for methane emissions studies -HBP12 HB (SPAdes)... | ecosystem: Environmental > Aquatic >... | reverse complement strand
CGCGGCAATTGCCTCCAACAGGGAATAGCGCTTGCCGCTCAAGACATCCTCGACAATGCCATAGACTTGTGCATAGTTCACCGTATCCGATAGCTTGTCGGTTTTGGCCGGAAGCGTGAGATCGAGGTGCAGATCACAATCGACTTCATAGCGTCGGCCGGTCTCTTTTTCGGCGGCGCTAACACCATGGTAGCCGTAGAAAGTCATATTCTTCAGTCTGATGACATCCATCAGTCGATTCTCCGATGCAAGCGTGATTTGATCGGCTGGTAGGCTCGTACCAGAGCGGTCATAACCTCCCGCAGTCTGTCGGATTCAACATTAGCTGCAATTCTGATCCAGCCTTCACCTTCCTCACCAAATGCAGTGCCGGGCGTAACAAGAATGCCCCGATGACGCAGCAGTCCACGCGCAAAGCTGACCGACAGCCGTCCGCGTCTCAGTTTGGCCCAGACAAAACCTGCGCCAATTGCAGGGTAAAACTCGATGCCGGCGCCTTGGAGCGCCTCGACGACAACATTCATGCGCAAGCTGATCTCTTCTCGGCAACGAGCAATATGATTCGCCAGTGATTCAGCGGAAGCAAAATAGGGAGCCGCATAAGACAGCAACGGCCCGCTGGGAAGCAGGCCAAGAGAACGCGCCAGCGTCGCCAAGGGGTCGATCATGCGTTTGCGACCTACGATTGCGGTGAGTTTCAGTTGTGGCGCTGCCAGATTGGTGGAGAAGCTGAACATCTCGATACCGAGGCGGAGCCTTTTGCGCGATTGGCAGAACAACGGTGGTCGAAAATTGCCTGAATACGAAAGAGCGTATGAAGAATCGGTGACGACAAGAATATTCGCCTCGGCAGCCAGTCGCTGCAAATGCGAATAGAAGTTTTCGTCACAGACGGCGCCGGTGGGATTGTGCGGCGAAGTCAGAAACAACAAGCGCGGTGACTTGGAAGCGATCCGGTCGAATTGCTCAAGATTCGGCAGGTAGTCATTGCGTTGATAGACCGGGCAACTGCGCGGTTTGCCTTCGAAGAGCAAAACCAGTTTGCGGTAGGCATCGTAGCCGGGATCAGGAAGAAGACAAGTCGTTCCTGCGTCAACGAAGTGCGCCGCGGTTAAGAGCAGCGCGGCACGGATTCCCGGCATCAGCAGAATCTCCTGCGTCGGATCGATTTCGATTTGATATTCGCGCGCAAGATAGTCGGCAAACGTCGTGGCAATGGCAGTCCCGTCGCAGGGACCAACAGACGTCTGCGCAGCAAGGGGCACATGGATGGCGTATTTGCCGAGATCGACAATCTCTTTACCTCGGCGTTCCAGAGTCTTACACAATCCCTGTAGTTCGCTCAGGAACGGCGCGGGCAATTGCTGAATTCGCTCCGCAGCACTTACCACCACGCGCTTAGTGATCTTCATCAGTTGCCTCTTGGAGGATGGAATTCCGATTCATCTTCGCCAAAGATTTCGTCATCGTCGGCAAAGGCGCCCTCTTCGTACATCAAAGAGACGTCGGTGAGCACACGCGAGAGATAAATCGTCTTGGCCATCTGTTCAGCCATCTCTACACGGAAGAAAGCCTCCATGAGATTTGATCCAAACGACATGATACCGTGGTCTTCCAACAAGAATGTATGATAGTCGAGGACCAGATTCCCCAAGCGATCGGCCAAGTCCTGTGTGCCCGGTTCAGCATAGGTTATGAAAGGTATCTCACCGAAATTGGCGCGCCCTTCCGGAAGCTCGGAGACATCGATCATAACGCCACCAAGTGCAAAAGCGGTCGCATACGATGGATGTGCATGCACTGCAGCTTGGAAGTCCGCGCGGCGATTGTAACCGTGCAAATGCAGAAGATATTCGGACGATGGAGTCTGTTCGGGATCAACCGGTATGCCGGAGGAACTGATCAGCACGATATCGTCCGGTTGCAGCATGCCTTTGCATCCGCCCTTCGGCGTAATCAAGATCTGTCCGTCAGAAGCCCGACAGGAAAGATTCCCCTGTGTTCCGGCAATTAACCCCTTTTCATAAAGCAACTTACCGACTTGGCAAAGCTGCTCCCTTAGAACTCCGTCTTTGATTGACAATGCGCTTTCCTCCAACCGGGCAATTAGCCTGCGATGGTCGGCTTTGTCAAGGCAATTCTGGGCGCGACGCTTTTGCGATCGGCATCAAAGCATCCACTATCCACAAAACGGTTCTGGGCGTCGGTGTATTCGAAAGACGACTGGTTTGACAACGTGAAGTCATGCACAATCGAAAAGAAGCGTGCAATGCCGGGTTAGCAATGACAAGGAGCAGTAGATTCTGACGGACAGGGCACCTATCGAGCAACCGGCTATGTGTCAAACAGTTGGATAATCCAAATTGAGCGCGCAAACGAGACATATAATGGATTGCGTATATGTTGTGGCCGGTAAGTCGTTGCCGATACTACATATTGTGTTTTTTCAAAATTTTATGTTTGACTGTCTTTCGGCATTCAGCTAACCTGCCCCCCGCGCCGCAACCCGGGTAGGACAGACTTGCACGGCGCGAGAGTTTACAAATGTGATTTCCGACGGGGCCGTTGGAACGTTAATTTGCAAGGAAGCTACGACGATCTGACTAATAGTCCCTTTTATCACGCAGGTGCTTCATAGAGGGAGAGAGAGCTTATGCAGGGATATGCTAACAAGACACTAACCGAAAACGCGTTGCGAGTATTGGAGCGCCGCTATCTGGCGAAAGATGCCGAGGGGCAGATAATCGAGACGCCAGAGCAATTGTTCCGGCGTGTCGCCGGTGCTGTGTCGCTGCCCGACAGAAATTACGGTGTCACCGACGAGCAAATCAAGCAGAGTGCTGAGGAGTTTTTCCAGATGGTCGCCAATCTGGAGTTTATGCCCAACTCGCCGACGTTGATGAACGCCGGTCGTCCATTGGGACAGCTCTCCGCTTGTTTTGTTCTGCCGGTCGGCGACTCGATGGAGCAGATTTTCGAGACGATCAAACACGCGGCGCTGATTCACAAATCAGGCGGTGGCACCGGTTTTTCATTCTCACGCCTCCGTCCGCGCAATTCGGTGGTGGCGTCTACCTCCGGTGTGGCATCGGGTCCAGTGTCGTTTATGCGGGTCTTTAATGCCGCAACCGAGGCCGTCAAGCAAGGGGGTACCAGACGCGGCGCCAACATGGGTATCCTGCGAGTGGATCATCCTGATATCGATGAATTTATTTCCTGCAAAGACGACGTCACGCAGATCACCAATTTCAATATCTCGATCGCCATCACCGACGAGTTCATGCAAGCCGTGAGGGAAAACCGGCATTATGCGCTGATCAATCCGCGTACCGGCAAAGAGTATGTCGTCAACGGTGAAGTGATCACCAAGCATGCGCCGACGGTGTTCAATAGCATTATCAAACATGCCTGGTCGACCGGAGAGCCGGGGATCATCTTCATCGATCGGATGAATCAGCAGTCCCCCTGCCCTGATTACGAAGTTATTGAAGCGACCAATCCGTGCGGTGAACAACCGTTGCCGCCATACGATTCCTGCAATCTTGGTTCAATCAATCTTGGCGAGATGGTGCTGGACGAATTCCCTCGCGATTATGATCCTAAACAAAATCCCGAACAGGGTGTAGAGTGGGACAAGCTGGCGCGGTTGGTGAAGAATTCGGTGCACTTCCTTGACAATATTATCGACGCAAACAAATACCCGATTCCGGAGATCGAAAGCCAGACGCTGAAAAATCGTCGCGTTGGTTTGGGTGTGATGGGCTGGGCTGATATGTTGGTCAAGCTGCGCGTGCCATACAACAGCGAAGCGGCATTCCGGCTCGGCGAAAAATTGATGGAGTTCATCAACAGCGAAGGGCATATCCAATCCAGCGAACTGGCCAAGACGCGCGGCAAATTCCCCAACTGGGAGCATTCGCGTTTTGCGGTCGAAGGTGTCGCCATGCGTAACGCCACGGTGACGACGATTGCGCCGACCGGCACGATTTCGATTATCGCCGGTTGTTCATCGGGGATCGAGCCCTACTACGCCGTGTCGTTTGTCCGCAATGTCATGGACAACACGAAGCTGGTCGAGGTTAATCCTTTATTCGAAAAGATCGCTAAGCAGCGCGGGTTTTACAGTCAGGAGTTGATGGAGCGCATCGCGTTGGACAACTCGCTAAAGAATTTCGAGGAAATCCCTGCCGACGTGCGCGACCTCTTTGTGACTGCTGCTGATGTCAGTCCGAAAGAGCATATCCGGATGCAGGCGGTGTTCCAGCGCCATTGTGATTCGTCGGTATCCAAGACGATCAACATGGATAACTCCGCTACCGAACAGGATGTCCATGACGCCTACTGGTATGCTTATGAACTTGGTTGCAAGGGGGTGACCATTTATCGGGACGGTTCGCGTCCGATGCAAGTTCTGTCAACCGGCAAAACCGGCGCGCAACCGGCAAAACTGGAAGAAACACCACAACTGGAACTTATACCGGAACCACCGAAAGCCGTGACGGCTCCCACGGTGGCGCCGGCTTTAGCCCGAACCAAGCAGATCGAGGCGCGGCCTGATGTGTTGGCCGGTATCACCGAGCGCATCCGCACCGGTTACGGCAACCTGTTCATCACGATCAATAGCAAGGACGATAAGCCGTTTGAGGTCTTCGCACAGATCGGCAAATCGGGTTGGTCGACTATGGCCGACACCGAGGCAATCTGCCGCCTGATCTCGCTGGCATTGCGAGCCAGTGTGCCGGTGGAGGCGATTATCGAGCAGCTTGCCGGTATCGGTGGTGAATCGCCGCTATTCCAAAATGGCGAGTTGATCAAGTCGATTCCGGATGCGATCAGTATGGTGCTGAAGAAGCATTTCGGCAACGGCAAGCAGTACCAACGCCAGTCCAACTACGGCGATGCCTGCCCCGACTGCGGCACCAAGCTTGAGCATGACTCCGGCTGCGTGACGTGCCGAGGGTGCGGGTATAATCGGTGCTGATGAAGCAATCGGGCAAACCGCCAGACGATGACGGCTGGCGGTCACAAGAACTTCCTAAGGGGCTTGCAGAATCCTTCAACGTCTTCCAAGCTACGGTTGCGCTTCTGGCCATTTTCATTGGTTTCGTTTTCACGGCGCTTATGCAGATCCTCGTGACACCCGGTGCAATCCCTGTGAACCTGAGGATACCCGTTTATCTCCTGACTACCGCAATCCTATTCCTTACCATTGCGCTCTTTGCCAATCATCTGGTGGCACACCGGGTTCTGCACGTACGTGGCATCTTCTTCCCGAAGACGCTAGCTAGGTCAGTGATGGGGCTTAGCCTTCCTTGCGGAGTCCTTCTCATGTTTTTCACTCTTGCCCACCTACTCGCAGACAAAGGGTTCTGTCTCTTAGCTTGGTTACTTCTGGGTGGATCAATATTGACTATCGTCTACGTGGGAGTGAGCATCTACTCGCTGAAGAAGACGGGTTGTTATAAGACCAAATTGTGAGCCCTTCGAACGCACGCGTTCAAACAGGTAACCCACTCGCGGAGCAGGGCATCCAGTGCCGTCTCGTACTAGGTCTTGGTGTCTGCCGCCATAATCTTGTCGAAAAGCTGTTTCGTCGACATACGATGCTTGTCTTGAAGCTTTCTCGTTACACGATTACTGATTTCTAGTGCACCAGCCCGACCGCCGAGACCTTTGAAATCCCCCTTCTTCCCCCAATCCCATTCATTGCCGGACCGTAATACTGCAAGCATGTGGCCGACTCTGAACTGATCCTGCTGCAGAGCGCGGTCGATTACCTGAGAACCAATGAAACACACGGCCCACAAACCCGAACCCCGCAGTATGATGTACTCCTTGGGAACACTCCATGCCTTCGGCTGCCATTGTTTTACTGCCTCAAAGTAATTCTTGATGACCCGATATTGGGCCTCGGCATCTTCCAAACGAGGCAACTGCGTTGACCTCGTGAGCATATATTCAATGCCTGTCTTCAGACCGCGAAGTGGAATGTCCACGCCGACTGGTTTCTTTCCCCCTGCAAATATACGACCGTGTAAAGGGCTTGCGGGATCACTACTCAGGCGTTGAGCAATATAAAGCTCCGGCGTGCGGCGTTTCAGTTCCTCTTGGGGAGTCAAACGCACTTCAATTCCATCAAGGTGGCTAGTATTCATCGATTTCTGATTCTTGTTGATATCTTTGAAAAGCTGAATCTCTTCCTCTCGGTGCAGATCGTAAGCCAAACAAAAGGAAATTTCTTTCTCGATTCGGGTGTAACCTTCTTCCTTTCCATCGGCGAAATGCAATCTATGGTTGCCGTCCACGCGTGAAATGGCTATGCTCGCGTTCTTCTTGACAGCCGTAACATCGATTACGAGTTCTCCTACATCGGGTAATTCCGGTGACACGGGATAGAAAGTCACTGCGTCCTTTTTCCTCGCGCACAGAAACACCTCTGGCCAAAAACCGAGATCTTTGGTCTTCACATATTCATACGCATCACGCGCATGCACCCGATTCAAGTCCCGCTGAGTACCTGTAGGGTTCTTCTGTTGGTCATAAATATCTGCTCGGGAGACATCGGCCAAGTCGCACGCGTTAGCGAATCCACGGTACACATTGACCCCCAAGACTTTCGCCCTGACAGCCGGACATCTCAACACAGGCGACTTTTTCTTGACCATCTGACTTATCCTTTCTATCTAGCTGAAATGCTTAGAGCACTCTTGTTGCCAGTCGTTTGTACTACCTTCTTTCGAACAGCCTCAAGCAGAACACAGAGTGTCAACAGAAGACACTGCAATTCCTCTATGGAGGTAAACTGTATACCGTCAAAATACCTGTCCTTTGTCAACCGAAAGGAGTGGCGGACCTGAATTCGCTTCTTGAGTTCTAAGATATGGTCGCGGGCTGGAGAGTCAGTGGCGACAAACCAAATGGAGTGGGCGCTCAGATTGCGAAGGGCTCTTAGCTTTTCAAGACAAAGGTACAATGTCTCATCGATAAGACCCAAACGACGGCACACTTTTATGCGGGCACTAAAGGTCGCCAGGGGAGTCTCACCCTCCAGCAATTCGTCTTGTCTTTTGTCCTTGGCAATTTTGGGCAAGAAAAAGAGTCTCAGAATCTCGAACAACAATTCGTCGACTTTCGAGGCTCCAACTATGATCAGAGGCCGTTCACTCCGTTCTGCCAATAAATCCTCGGCGAACGTGTCGAACTGTTCACTGGTGAGATTTTTCTTGATATTTGGCACCTGTCAGAATCCTAGCATCTCTGCTTCTTAAAGATGGCACACAGCCTTCGATCAATTCATTCTGCTTAACGCATCATCAATATAGAACAAGGGGCTACATGTCAAACAGAAAAACTCTGTACTTCACCCAAAGCCTTGCGTCGTGTGGGTTTTTCTTTGCTGGCTGTGTTTTGTGTTTGACCACCGCCTCTCCGTGCCCTGACGACGTTCACACTTGTACCTCACCCAGCGGGTGAGTTCTATGACTATAGCTGCAGAATGTGTGGCGAGATAACCGTCGATAGCAGCCGATGTTTGGATTTGCGGTATTATTCAGTGCGTCGGTTGAATGCAAAACCCACCCGCTGGGTGGGTTACCAACTGGGAGTTCGTGGCGGGCAAATCGCCAGGCGACCACATATTTGTAGGTCGGCGTTCCGAGTCCCATGCATCACTGTCACTCCGCTTTCAACCACGTCCGCGCCAACCTCACCACCCGCGTTTCCATCACCACGGGGCGAGAAACCCGACATTCATTTGATCTCGCGGCACAACCATGTCGGGTTTCTCACTCCGTGCCAATGCCAAAGGACTCCGTATCTTCGATGCTTGTGCACGATCAAGGAATTGCACGATCAGACCACCGTTCGGAACACCGACCTACGGCAACAGCCTGGATTCCCGCCGAAGTCTACCCCGTGCTTTGACAGGGGGCGGGAATGACAAGTTTTTGTGCGTAACTGCCAACCCCCACCCGCTGGCGGCTACCGTGCATTGCCAAAGCCTTTTCCCTCCGGCCTTTTTCACGGAAGCTTAATTTCTTTGCAACCTTCGGAGCGGATTGCGTATAACAGCATAAGTAGACCTATTTAGACCATAACAGAAAGGACAACACAATGAAATTCCTGGTGAAATTCTCGTTTTCGAATGACGCAGGAAACGAGGCTCTGAGTGATCCCCAATTTGGATCAAAAATGAAGCAGCTTCTGACAGACATCAAAGCTGAAAATGCGTATTTCACGACCGTGAACGGGCAGCGGGGCGCTTACCTCGTGGTAAATATGGATGACGCCTCACAAATACCGGCCATTGCCGAGCCGTTGTTTCTTTGGCTACATGCGGACCTCGAAATCATCCCGGTAATGCTTCCGCAGGATCTTGAGAAAGGTGGTCCCGCGATTGCTGCCGCCGTCAAGAAGTGGGCATAAGTATCTCTGGCACTAACCAATGGTTCGTAAATAGTTCTGTAGGTCCGGTTCGCAGCGAAGCGCCGAACCCGACACTTGTAACTCACCCAGCGGGTGAGTTCCATGGCTATGGCTGCAGAATTTGCATTGAGATAACCGTCGATAGCAGCCGATGTTCGGATTTGCGGCATTATTCAGCGCGTCGCCTGATGCAAAACCCACCCGCTGGGTGTGCTACCGGCTGGCAATCACGCCGACCTACTGCAATGCCTTTGCCCTCCCTCTCCCCTTGGGAGAGGGACCGAGGGTGAGGGCGTTTTTGTAACGCATCACTCCAAAAAACTCACCCACACCAGTTAATAGAACGCTGGTTGCGGCACCGAAGGTCACCCCGGAGTGCTCTGTGGGTCGGGTGATTAGCGGCAGAGCTGTGCGTGGCGCACGAGGAGAGGTTGTCCCATAAGTTTTGGTTGATGGGAGTTGGGAGAGAGAGTAGGGTGATGATGATTCGGAGGAGGAGAGACGATTTTTCGCCGCGAGGATTTACGTAAGTTGGGGTTTTCGTGCCTTCAGGACGAGGACGCGGAGACCGCGGTTTTTGAACAAGAGTTGGCAGCCAAGTTAGCTTCGCCGGAAGGTCAGGCCATCTAAGCGCGGCGTCGCGAATTGGTGGAACCGGTGTTCGGCAATCTCGATTTCAATCTCGGCTTCAGTCATTTTAGTTTGCGCGGTCTGGCGCAAGTCCAAGGGGAACTTCTCTTCCTGTGCATCGCTCATAAATCGAAGAAATTGGCGCAGCGGAGAGGCTACCGCCTGGCGGCGACATTTCCGGCCGTTATCGGGCTCATCACGGCCTGCTTAAACCGCTACTCAGTCAATTTCCGGACCCTGGGAGTCATCAGGAAGAAGAATCAGTTCCATTGGGTCATCGTATGAAGTGTCACGATGACAGTACCAACTTATGGGACAACCTCTCCTTTCCTGACGGCGCTTATTTGCCTGTTATTATGGTTGCAGATTACTCGAAATCGGATTCCAGATAGTCTGAAGTCACTGTTTGACGATGCAACCGTTCTGAAAGACGTTTTGACAATTCGACCGCCGCGTTCTCGCCATAGACTTTGAGCATATGGTTCATCGCAATGACTTCCGAAATCACCGTGATGTTCTTCCCCGGAGAAATCGGAATCACGACCACCGGAATCTCGACGCCGAGAATCGTAGTATAGCGATCTTCCAGCCCCAGACGCTCATATTCAGCGCTGCCTTCCCAGTAAGTCAGTCGCACTTCAACTTCAACCCGCTTTTGCAGACGGATCGCACGGATACCAAACAGCTTCTCGATATCGATGATGCCGATACCGCGAACTTCCATGTGGTGTCCGAGCAACTCATTGGAAGCGCCGAGTATCGTCGTCTGCGTCCTTTTCGTCAGTTTGACCATGTCGTCCGCCACCAGCCTATGACCGCGTTCAACCAGATCAAGCGCGCACTCCGACTTGCCGATACCCGACTTGCCGGTGTAGAGCAATCCGACACCATAGACGTCAACCAGCGTGCCGTGTTTGGTTATTGACGGCGCAAAGAAATTGTCAAGAAACAGCGACATGCGGTTGATCAATTCCGTGGTCGAAAAGCGCGTCGAAAGCAACGGCAGTTTGGTTTTGTTACAGATATCCAATAACTCACGCGGCGGCACGAGCCCCTTGCTGGCAACCATCATCGGCATCTCGAATGCCATTATTCTGGTGAGTGTGGCGATCCGTTGTTCGCTGGTAAGCGACTGAAGATAACTCATCTCCGTTTCACCAAGCACCTGCACCCTCTTATGGGCAAAGCGTTCGGTATAGCCGGTGAGCGCCAAACCGGGCCGGAAGATTTCGTTGGTCTGGATCGGACGCGACATACCGTCGGCGCCCGCCAGCAGCGTAAGATCCAAAAGCTCACGGCGTTCTTTGTATAGCTTATCAACGGTCAGTGACGGCATGGTTCAATCCGATTTTCAGAGTTCCACTTCATCGACAGCGGTCGTAAGTTCAACTTTCGCCTTCTTAGCGGCGACGACTTTTTGTTTGCGATCCTTGATCTTCTCTTTGTGCTTCTTGAGTTGCGATGCCATCTTGTCGGTCACCTCTTCGATCGTCGCAAACATATCTTCAGTAGAGGCTTTCGCCACCAAATTGGAGCGGGATACGTTCATCGTCAGTTCGCCGTCAAAACGGTGCTTATCCTGCGTCAGCACCAGACTCGCCGAGATGATGTTGTCGAAGAACCTGTCCAGTTTCTCAATCTCCGTAGTCGCTCGCCCCTTGATGTCTTCAGAAAGCTCGATC
>Ga0209777_10009099_pt1 | contig 10736 bp, 18 predicted proteins | sample FrelakmetHBP12HB_FD_187147 | JGI IMG/M metagenome (GOLD analysis project Ga0209777, IMG submission 187147) | Freshwater lake sediment microbial communities from the University of Notre Dame, USA, for methane emissions studies -HBP12 HB (SPAdes)... | ecosystem: Environmental > Aquatic >... | reverse complement strand
GTTCAATCGCTGCACATTCACTTGGAGAGACGCAGCACATTCGATACATCAACCTGAAAGAAAACCATGAGTGCGGCAATACAAGCGGCAAACCACGATCCGATATGATTCAGCGTGAAGTAAAGGGGCATCCGTTGCGTGGTCAGCGATCCCACCCATCCACAAAAACGGACCAACCAGAATATAACCACGGCAACGGCCAAGGCGATGGCAATGCGTGTAATAGTTTTCATGTTTCCTCCAAAAGTGGCGGCTGTTCATGGAGGGTCAGCCGCCCAACCCATCGTTCAACCGGACGCTGTAGCCACGATCCGGTTCTCAAGTTTCAACATGGCGCAGGCTACAGCGCCGGTTAACTCCATACGTTGGGCGACTCAATCTTTAATCAGGCGGTTCAATCGCTGCACATCCACTTGGAGAGACGCAGCACATTCGATCAGTTCGGCGGGAATGATCGCGTCCGAGTCGCGCTCGGTCCGGCGGTGGGCATCCGATAAGGAATAGATCCCAGCATCGTCCAAGTGGGTTGTGTAGCCCGCACCCTCGGGTCGCCAAAAAAGGATGCAGTTTCCACAGTAGGATCGATTGTCCTGTATGTAGTAACGGTCGGTCGGGCTTGTTTGCATCGGTGTATTCATCGTTTCCTCCTTGTTGTTTTCGTCGTCGTCGCCCAACCTGGGCTTCAACCCGGACGCCTTCGGCGCCGGTTAAGCCCTGACCGTTGGGCGACCATCAGTAGTTCTGAGGCACCAACCGCTTCCCGATTTCGTGGAAAATGGCAGTGTCTATTTCGTTCATGTCGTAGGGATCGGAATTGCGGATGATGAATGCCTCCAGTTCTGCGACTCTGAAGCGGAGGTTGAGAACATCAATTTTTGACTTGTCGGTGCAAGCGCAGCCATCCCTCCACGTCTGCAACTCGGAACGGAAAGCATCGGCAAGATCCCAGCCCCGCGCTCCCCATTTGATAATCGCGGACGCAGACCGGATGGTTGCTACCTCCTCGCCTATGTGCTTGCCGTTGATGGCTGGAACGATGGTAAATGTTTCCAGTCCTGGCATTGGTAGTTGTGTGCTCATAAATCTCCTTTCATTTCGCCGTGGATCGCCCAACCGGGCGTTCGACCCGGACGCGGTAGCCCGCGCCGGTTAACTCCATACGTTAGGCCGCTCTCATCGCAGCCCGAATTGAATTTCAAAAGGTTCAACCCATTCCGCTGGGCGATAACAGGTTGTTGGGAACCCATACTCCGCACAGCAGCGGCAAGATTCGCAACAGGGCTCCGCTGCTTCTCGGGTTACAAGAATCCCCAGTTCGGTGGCCTTCTCTTGCAACTCGCCTCCGTCTACATCGCCGATGTAATCCCCGTGGGCTTCGTTCATGCACCAAAGGGCAAGGTGGGCTAACCTCAAAAGCTGTCCCTCGCGGTCTAACCCATCGTTCAACACCGCGCTACCGCGCTCGGACGCTGCCTCAACTGGCTTGCTCTCTTCGTTGGTCATTCGGATACCTCGTCTCTCACAATCGCGCCGCTTCGTCAGCGCCGGTTAGCTCCTGAGTTAGGCGGCGCGGCTTCGATAATCTTCACGGAAAACCGCTTGATGTCCTTCCTCCGAATCATCGTTTCTCCCTTTTCCCACCGCATGACGTATGACTCTGAATCCCGACCAAACCACCAGCGATAGAAGTCTTTCCATGGCTCAATGCGTTCCGTGCCGGTCCAAGGTGTTACCCACCATGAGGTTTCATCTCCATTTTCGAACCAGATCTTGAGCTTATTGGTTTTCGGCTTGCCGCCAAACCCGGCGCTCAACGCGGACGCAACCTGCACCGGCTCCATCTTTTCATTCTTAAAGAATTCAAACATTTCGTCTCCATTTATCATTCCGCCGCAGGTTGCGCCGGTTAGCTGGGTTCGTTAGACGGTCATGTTGGTTATCTCCACCAACAGGTTTAGGCCATCGCATATGTCATCAAATTCCAGGCAATCCTTGATACCATTATACCCGTGGTTCTCCATTTCCATCGCGTATACAATGCGTTCCAGCAGATCCTTTTGTTGCTTCGTCAGTTTCATGCGCCATGCCATGTATTTGTGGCACTTGTTCCAGCCGTCCGCATGGATTGTTCGCACCATGTCAATAAAACTCAATGGCAATCGTCGAAAAGTATCACATTCAGTGTCCGTCAATCGGCATAACCCATCGTTCAAATTTTCGGCCATTTTGCTTCTCCCTTTCCATCAAGGTCAATGCACCGTGCACATTCTCCCCGCATGGTGATACGTATTTCTCGGGGACGGCCCCACTCGTTGGGATATTCCTCGGCTAGATCAAGGTCCAAAGCCCATTGATGGCCGCCTCCCTTGCGAAAAACCACCATTGTTTTACCGGGCACTCCGCAAATTTTGCAGCATTTTGGGCGGGTTGGGTCGGACATTAATATCTCCTTTTGTTCTAATTTGCGCCGTATAGCATCATCTATGTGGTATTGGCAGGTGACGCATCCATCCTTTGCATCATTGCAACATCCAGATCTGACACAGATTCCCAGGGATTTACGATAATTGTATGCGTCTTTTAGAGCCGAAAGTTTTCGTTCTCGGTGCTCTGGCTGGCTATACCAATTCCGGTAATACCTGGTTTTGGCGGAAGAGACAGCCATTAGTGGTTGTAAGGGACGACAGTGGAGGACTTCGCGCTCATCCTCGGACAATTCCTTAATCGCGTCGAGGCTTGTCGTGGCTGCGTCCAAGATACACTCGTAAGGTCCATCAGGATCTATCATCGTGATTCTGAATTTCATCGGGTACGTATTTGAGCGCCGACAAATAAACAAGATGTGTTCCCGCCTGGAGTTGGGGAGCATTTGGGAAATCGTTCGAGGATGATAAACCACTAAGATCTAAAAAAGACATGATAAACTCCTAGAGAGAGGTTGGGATGATGGTTTTATTGATGATTTTAATGGTACGAGCAGATTGGGTTTCGTTTTTGGCCACGATGGTTTGGTTGTAAAGACGATCTCGAAGTTTTGTAAATTCTCCCTTTTTCATTCGTGCAAGAGATGGTCCATGAATACCCTTAAGCAGATGCCCGGCCTTGTCACAATAGGCTCGAAGGGCGTTCCTGTCGATTTTATAGGCATTGATAAGCAGATTTAGGGCTTCATATTGTTCGGGGCTGATAGCCTCCGGGTCCATGGCATCAACAAAATCCGAGGCAGCCTGGGAGGCCGGAAGAGGCGTCAGTGCTCCCTTGACGGAAGCAATTTCCGCCAATAGATCGGACAGTTCGGACGGCCCCGCATTGGTCCAGTATTCCACCAGTTTTTTATGTGTAAGATCTTCCATATTGATTGATACGGCTGCCAATTCGGCGATGGCGGAAGTCCATTCGTCGTTAGTAACCATTACAGGTCGGAGGGTTTCAAACGCTTCACCCATATTCTCAGCCAATGGCCCACCCGTAGCCAGCCATGCCGATAATTCGCGCCCCGTGGCCTGTGTGATTTGCTCAATCCGTCCATCAAATAGTCGAGTGCGATCCTTCCCAACTTTATAAGAATGGTCCATTGCGAGTTCGAAAACTGAGGTAAGTTCAAATTCAAAACCCGGTTTCATTTCAGAACCTACACCCATTTTTACCACTTTTTTAGATTCATTCATCTCATGCTTTTCTTTAGCCCTTAAACAGCAAATAATATGAATAGAGGCATTTCTAAGTGAGGCCAAAAATTCTTCATGTTTCTTAGTAAAACTAGCCCAATTAGTCCAATTGTTTCCGCCTCTTGCATCCATAGCTTCCTTATCTTGGAGCGTCTGGAGCCATTCATGGGACGCGCTATCTATGATTAAAACCTTGTATCCAGCCTGTGTGGCTGCATCAATGGCCCCAATAAATTTTGAATGGATATAGGGTGGTGTCATATTGAGCGTATCAAATTCAGTGATATCGCTATAGAGAGAGGCAGAACCATTCTCGGTATCTAAAAGGGCAATGGTACCGTCAGACCCTACGAGCCCTCGGGCTAATAGTAAGGCAGCGGTTGTTTTGCCGGACCCACTAGGACCAGTGATACCCAGTTTTAGGGGAACCTGTGCCCGCGTCGCACGTTTAAATTCAATTGCCATTTTCTTCCTCCTCCTCAGCTTCGTCCTCTTGACAGTTCACACAGAGTCCCAGATCGATTTCCATTTCTCTCGTCAGGGGTTCACTACACACGTAGCAGTTCATGACTTTGTTATCCTCAAGAGCTTTTGGGGTTGTATTTTGGGACATTCGGGGAAATAACGGCGGATGATATCGGATTGTGCTGCCTGGGCTGCTGTCCAGGCTGCTGCCAATATTTGATTTGACAATTCTGCCAGGCAGTCTGGAGGTCGGGTTGGGTTTTGGCCCATATTTTGGCGTCCCCACAAGCATTCATATGCACTAGAATAGTGGATAGTTTAAGCACTTTGGCCCTCCCGGCTGTATCACTAATCAAGTTGTATTCCGTGTGTTTTCTTTACACACACAAGTATGAAGTGCCAAGCCGGAATGTCAAGAAAGAATTTTCAAGAGATTCAATCTCATCTAAGTCGGGCTTGACAAGCCCGACTAGCCACTTCATACTCTATGACATGAGCAAAAAACGGAAATTTCCCCATGGCACAGTGCGCAAACTCGCAGCCATTACCGGCAACTCGGAGACCTGGATCAGCAAATGCATCAACGGCAAATGCTTCCCAAGCTACCTCTTAGCCCTACGCATTGATGAGGCTAGGGTCCTCAATTTTTCAATGGTGGTTACGCTGCGGGCGCACTACGAACGAATAGGAGCGATCCGGTAAATATCCCCGACCTGAAGAACGGGGTTTCCAGGAGCATGTTCGATGAACCACGAACAAAACAAATTCGACAACATAGTTTCGGAGGCTAAATATGCATTCCACGGACAGAATTTTCACCGGGCATCACTGCTCCTAGCTGAGGCTCATTTGATCGCTATCAATGCACATCGGCTCCAGGAGGAGGAGAAAAATTGAACATTTTCAAAGTCCTACGCCTATTTTTCGCTTCCCCTGAAACGCAATGCGAAGCTCTTGGCCACGATTGGCGACCCTTTCACAAAGTTTTTTCGTGCCACGTCCCACCGATGGCTGTATTTGCATGCCAGCGGTGTTTGCTTGTTAGACTGGAGAAAAAAAATGCAGACTGATATTGAATACGCACTGAGACTCACCATAGAGGCTCTGTATTTTGGGGATACGGAAGATTATGAGGATACACTAGGACAAATCTCCGAACTGTTAGGTGGACGTGAAGCCGCCGAATTACTTCGCCATGATCCCGATGCCGCATGGCGGAAATATTGCCCTCGATTGGATTCAGACGAGCCTAAACGAAATTTTTACGTACTGCAGTACGGAATCAATTAGCTGTCTTGCACCTAACGAACTGATTGACTTCTGCCTCCCCCAGACAGATACTGGACTCTCCCCTACCAGCGGACGGAACCCCACATGTCCATCTCGATATCGCCTCCAGGAGTAGATCACGCAACCAGGGAAATGGGCCTGGTGGTAGCGCCTACGGTTCCTTCCTGGAGGTGGCCCTAAAAAGGAAGTCCCCGGCGCGACTCGGGGACTCCTGAACTCAACCACATCTTCACAGGAGATGCAGCATGTCTAAAGATAACAGAAAACGCAGAGACACTCAAACCGAAAAGCGGCATTTCGAGCCAATAGATCCGGCGGATCGGTGGCGTGTTTTTCATCGGGACGGGTGCGCCTGTTTGAACTGTGGAGACAACCTAGACTTACATGTGGACCATGCCGTTCCGAAATCTTTGGGTGGAAGCAACAACATTTACAATCTTCAGACGCTTTGCTGGGCCTGCAATTTTGAGCAAAAAAACTTCAGGTTCAAGCAGTTGTGTGTTGTGTGTTGTTTGTTGTTTGTTGAGCCAGCCTTGGCCACGCATCATTTGTCCGAAGTGATGGGAATTCGTTCATGATCGCCTGTCCTGTCTGCGAACGATCCGATGCAATGCTATGCAAGGACGATCCCAAGTTCTATCGCGACGGCAAGCTATGGGCACGCTGCTTACACAGGAACACTCATCCAAACGGCGGCTCGGTCGATTTCTATGTGGAGACGGGTGAGATCCTTGGCCATATCGAACAGACTCCGGCTGAATCTCTCTATCACATTGCACAATCTGGACCAGCTCACGGATTTGGCGCGGCATTCCTGGCCGAGAAATGCGGGATTTACGTCATTACCAAGGAGGACGTGAGCCGCTCCAACGCCCCGGTGCCCACCGAAAAGTGGATGCTGAACTGGGATGCACAAAAGGTTCCAGTCACCATCACACCGCTCTATAAGGGCGCGGCCCTGGTTGGTCTGGAAGTGCGGGCCATGGCAGAAAAGGCCAGCCCACGTCACGGCGAAGCGGCGCCCAAGACGGATGCCACCCGCAAGACCGTAGGCGATGCTGGCGTTTACATCACATCCACACGGCTCCAGCCGTTCACCGTGGTCGTGTTCACCGGGGTCTGGGACGCTGTGAGCGCCGCATGGGACGCACTCCAGAACGGCAGCGATTACCGCTATGCGTTCGCATCGGTCCCGGACGGGTTCAATCCCATCATATTGCGGGACACCCTAGAGACCATCTTCCCAGGCGTGCCACGGCTGATCGTTTCAGATCAGGACGGCAGTGGGCAGAAGGCCAGGAAGCGGTTCGCCCGGGTGGGCACGCTGGCCATCCTTCCAGGTGTCGGCCTTGCCAAGGATTACCGGGACGCTGATCCAAAAAAGCGCTGGTCGGCACTGCTACAGGGGATTGAGCGGGCACTGGACACAGGGAACCCATCTCAGCAGCGGGAAGACACGGGAATATGGAGGATCGCCCGGCGCGCGATCCTCGGCACCCTTGCGGCCAAAAAACAGGGGCACCGAGACCTTGAGGCATGGCGATTCGGTCAGCGGTGCGCAGGTATGGTCAAGGCTAATCCCGGGGGCCGAAAGTTTTTTAGCATTCGAGCGAACCTCTATGGGCGTCTGGTTACAGCAGAGGGCCAGCACGACTTCGAACCCATCCTATCACATCGGGCCTTTGCCGACATTGAACGGGATTATCCTGATCTCGCTGCGGTGATCCGAGCTGGCGCAACTGAACACTCACTCTCACCCCAATGGCGTCCTCCAGTTTTTCTAGAGGATGGCCGACACTGGAGCGAGATCCCAGCGGATAAGCGAAAGGCATTCGCTCGAGATCACGGTTGGGAACCTTGGACGGGACGAGACCCAGGGAAGTTCCTGGCTACTGACCTTGAGGATGCTCACGACAGTATGAGGCGGGCCTATCTCTACACCCGCATGCCAGGAGCTCCTGATTCAGAAGTCGGCCTTCGGATGTTGATCTGGTGTCTCGCGACAGCTCTGTGTGCTCTCAAGTCTGAAGAACTATGGATCGCGGATCTCCCCACCGGGTTTCTCCCATGGGTTTGGTTTTACGGTGGTCCAGCTACCGGGAAGGGCATTGCTATGAAGATTGTGGCGGCCTGTCTCACGGGAGAACTGCGCACTTTTGGCTCCCAGCGATTCGGAGGAGAGGAGTCCTACGACTGGCTTACGGAATCCGTTCTTCATCTTCCTATCTGTTTTCGGGATGAGCTGGACTGTTACATCAAGAACAACAATCTTGAGGACCTCAAGACATTCCTAGCAGGCGAGGCCCTCCAGTTGCGGAAGAAATTTGGTACTGATATGACGGTTTCCCCCCGGCCCGTGGTGATCGCGTCCAACGAAATGAGAGTAAACCAGGACGATGAGGCTACCATTGAGCGAATCATTCTCGTCCAACTGGATCCTAATCCACTCGCCAGCAAACAGGAACGGAACAATGCCTTTGAGACATTCCATGAGTGGCTTGAGGTCGATGGGAAGGATCTTCTCTATCGGCTCACCCTTGGCCTTTACAAGGAGTTTAGATCCAGTCCAATTGGGAAATCCGTCCATTGCCGATCGGCCATGATGGATTCAGCGGTTGCCTTTGTGGCCAGGAAAATGAGGGTTAGTGCTGCGGAGATATTCCGCCCTAGTGTCGCCGGTAAAGATGAGGCCGTTCTCCATGGTGCCGCATGGTATGCCAGACTCGTGGAATACCTCCAACATGAAATCGGGGTTGCTCTTTTGGGCTCAGCCAAAGTCACAGACGTTTGGGGGCTCTCTCCCAATGATCCAAACCAGAAGCGAACCCTTTACAGATATATGAAACATTTTCAAAATACCATAGATCCAAAAAATAAAACCCTCTTGGTTGGGTGCTTTACGGTAAAGTTGGGATCCTATGGAAACAACATCTCCGAAAAATATTTCATATTTGAAAGATGTGATCCTGATGCGATTTCAGCCCAGTCCGAATAATCTTGCGCCCATCCTCAAATGGCCCTACATTGCCTTGCCGACGCTAAGGAGCCCACGCGATCCAGTGACAAGCAGTGACAACCACCTTTTCCTGGATGTCGCAAAAAACTCCTTGAGAAATAAGGATAGTGTCAAGATGACAAAAATGACACTACGTGCGCGAATACGTGTGAGGGATGTACAAGAACATCATACCCTCCCCCTATATATATTAATTTCTGTACCAGGAATCCTTGCAATTGTGTCACTCTGTCACTCTCCTTATTTATCAACACTATTTTTGCGACACTTCCAAAATGGGCAATGTCACAAGATGTCACAAGCATGATTCTAAAGACTTTACAATTTCTAAATTGCGTTTGAACTGTTTTTTACAAAGGAATTACCCCCAAGATTCCCCCCACTTGGCAAGCCGTCACCGATGCTAAGGACCGCAAATACAAGAGTAAAGCCAAGGTGAAAGCCCGAAAAGCCTCCGGGGTTGTCACTGTCACACTGGCGGATTTTGAAAAAGGGAGAACCGATGTCCATTCCTGACTCATGTAGTCAACAATTCACAATCTACGGACCCCCCGCAAATTCCGGAATGTGTGCACCCAAACCCAAGCGCCGGAAAGCTACCCCCGAGAAGCTGGTGAAACAGGCCATCGTGAAAGCCTTCAGGCTCCGATACCAGGTGGCTCTCGTGCATGTGGATTCCGGGGCCGCTGGCATGCGTCAGGGGCTTGATAAGGGTCAAGGTGGCTACTCTGCCACCCCCGACGGGTTTCCCGACCTGGTGGGGGTGCTGCCCCCCCTTGGACGGGCTGTTTACATCGAGGTCAAAGCCAAGGGTAAATTACCTACCCTCCTCCAATCCCGTTTTTTGGAGCTACTGAGGCTCAAAGGCGCGATTGCCTTTTATGCGGACTCCGTTGATTCCGCACTCTCCCAGTTTGAGCTAGCCGTGGCGTCCAGGATGCCCGTGGAACCCTCCCACGCCCCCCTTGGTAGTGGGAGTGGCCCAGAATACCAAGAACATCACCAGACCCCGCAGGAGCCCCAGCAATGATCAATACCACTCCTCGCAGTGTGTGTCACCCTCGAATCAGAGGCATTCGATGAATGAGCCCATTCCTCTTCCCATCCTCACTATATCCCTCCGTGTCATGGCGGAACTATTCCGCGCGGATGGTGCCGGATGGTGTGCCCAATGTCTCACTGAAACCGCGGATAGGTTGGAGGCCAATGATGCGACGCACTGACCAACCGTGAGCGCAAGCCCCTCCCTTCAGGCATGGGGTGAGCGATTTTCTTGTTCGATGCCATTGTGGAAGATGGCACTTAGCCATATACTATATTCATGTCGAACTACAAGTCGAACGCCAATGTCGTCTACTCTTGCAAATACCACGTTGTGTGGTGCCCTAAGTATCGCCGCAAGGTCCTGGTTGATGGGATAGATACAAGGCTTAAAGCTATCATCCAGCAACTTGCCGAGGAACTTCAGTGCGAAATCATCGAGATGGAGATCATGCCTGATCACGTTCACCTCCTTCTAGAGGTAGATCCTCAGTTCGGGATTCACCGAGCTGTGAAGGCCATCAAGGGCCGAACGTCGCGGCTGCTTCGGAGTGAATTCCCAGGGCTGAAGCGCAAGTTACCGACCCTGTGGACGAACAGCTACTTCGTCTCCACCGTTGGCGGCGCTCCTCTCGCCATCGTCAAGCAGTACATCGAGAATCAAAAGAACGTCTGATGCCCAGAGCCAAAACCCCCAGCTATGTCGCCGAGTTCGAGGTCCAGACGACCTCGAAGGACCGGCGCGTGCTGCGGTCTCGGCTGGAGGCTGGACGGCAACTCTACAACGCGGTGCTGGGTGAAACACTGCGGAGGTTGTTCCGGATGCGCCAGGACCCCGGGTTCGAGCTTGCCAAGGCCCTCCCGAGAGGGGCGAGCGGCGAGAAGGCCACTCCCTTACAGAAGGTTCAGGCCAAGGTCCGGCGGGATGCCTTCGAGGCCCTGCGGGTGAAACATCGTTTCCAGGAATACGACCTTCACAAGCACGTCTCGCTTGCCGAGACCTGTTGGCTTCGGGGGCACCTGGATGTCCACACCGAGCAGAAAGTCGCTTCCCGCGCTTTCAAGGCCGCGGAGCGGTGGTCCTTCGCGGCCAGCGGCAAGCCGCGGTTCAAGCGCTATGGAGAACTGGAGTCCCTAGAAGGGAAGTCGAACGCCGCCGGGATCCGCTTTCGCACGACAGAGGCCGGTGGCGACCGAATCCATTGGGGCGGGAGCTTTGCCAAGCTCTCCCTCTCCCTGGTCGTCGTCCCTGGGGA
>Ga0209777_10009098_pt1 | contig 10737 bp, 9 predicted proteins | sample FrelakmetHBP12HB_FD_187147 | JGI IMG/M metagenome (GOLD analysis project Ga0209777, IMG submission 187147) | Freshwater lake sediment microbial communities from the University of Notre Dame, USA, for methane emissions studies -HBP12 HB (SPAdes)... | ecosystem: Environmental > Aquatic >... | reverse complement strand
TGGTGCAGCCGATGCCCTTGGCGTAGGCCAGGGCAATCTTCTTAGCCTTGCCCGTGGCATCCTGATGAACGGCGATTAAAGCCGGCGCCCCTCCGCCTTCGGTGTAGGTGCGCCGCAGCATAGGGCCCGGACATTTGGGAGCTATCATAGTGACGTCAATGTCCTTGGGGGGTACGATCTGGCTGTAGTGTATGTTGAAGCCGTGGGCGAACATCAGCATCTTGCCCCTGGTCAGACCCTTCTGCATCAGGCGGTATACCGTTGGATGCAGGGTATCGGGCACGAGCAGGGTCATGATGTCTGCCTTCTTAGCTGCCTCTTCTGCGGTCAGGACCTCGAACTTCGCCTTCCTGGCCTCTTTCCAGGGCGGACTGTCCTTGAGTTCACCCACGATGACGTTGCATCCGCTGTCCCTGAGGTTCTGGGCATGGGCATGTCCCTGGCTGCCGTAGCCCACTATGGCGATAGTCTTGCCTTTGAGTAAACCCAGGTCGGCATCCTTATCGTAGTACATTCTCTTGCTCCATCCTTTCTATTTATTGGGCGGGTTTTGTCTTTTTAGCTTTCGGGATTTGAACCTCCGGCGTCTGCTCCTCTTCTACCCTGACCGCTCCCGCTCCGCGTGCCAGGGCAATCCTTCCGGTACGAGAGAGCTCCTTCACTCCAAATCTCTTCAGAAGATTGTACAGGGAATCTATTTTGTCTGTGTCTCCGGTGACCTCCACAATCAGTGAGCTTGGAGCAACGTCTATAATGTTCGCCCGGAAGATATCGACGATCTGAATTATCTCGCTTCTGGTAGAGGAGGTGGCATGAACCTTGATTAGCGCCAGTTCCCGGGCAACTATGGGTTCGTCCGAGATGTCGATTACCTTGACTACCTCGATGACTTTGTCGAGCTGTTTTCTTACCTGCTCCACTGCTGTAGTAGCCCCGTCGACAAGGATAGTCATCCTGGAGAGCCCTGGCTGCTCGGAATGCCCCACGGCGATGCTCTCGATGTTGAAGTTGCGCCTGCGGAACAGGCTGGATACCCGGTTCAGGACCCCCGGTTTGTCTTCGACCAGTGCTACCAAGGTGTGCTTTGTCTTACTATTCATGGTTGTTTTCCTTAATAAGGGAATTCTTTATCAACCCCCTAAATCCCCCAAGATTGGGGGACTTTAAGAACTGGGGGATACCCCCAGACCCCCAGCATACGTCCATGGCGGACTGCACTCCTACAATGCACTTTCTCACAGGTTGCTTGTCTCTTGCGAACCTGTCTGAACCTTGACTTTATGACTGGGTGCCTCGATGATTTCGGCCAGGGTGCATCCCGGCGCTACCATGGGATAGATATTTTCCTCCGGCTCAACCACGAAGTCGATGAGGAACGGGCCGTCATATTCCATAGCTTTCTGGATGGCAGACACGACAAGCTTTTTGTCGGTCACTCTAAGCCCAGGTATGCCATACGCTTCGGCTACTTTAACGAAATCAGGGTTGCTCAAAGGTGTTGCCACGTAGTTCTTTTTGTAAAACAGCTCCTGCCATTGTCTTACCATGCCCAAGAAGCCGTTGTTGATAATGGCAATCTTCACAGCGATATTATCCTGAGCGGCTGTGCCCAATTCCTGGATAGTCATCTGGAAGCCGCCGTCCCCCGCTATAGCCCATACGGTCTCATCGGGTTTTCCTACCTTGGCTCCGATAGCTGCGGGCAACTCGAAGCCCATCGTTCCCAGGCCTCCGGAGGAGATGAGTGTATTGGGCTTGTTATACCAGAAGTGCTGCGCTGCCCACATCTGATTTTGGCCCACACCGGTAACGATAATGGCATCGCCTTTGGTGACCTCGTAAATCTTTCTAACCACAAACTGCGGTAACAGCGCGTCCGTCTCTCGAATGACGACTACCGGGTGGTCACGGCGCCATTCCTCAACCTGTGCTATCCAGTCAACATGCGTCTGGACCTCAACCTGTTTGTTCAATTCACGGAGCACATTCTTCACGTCGCCCACGATGGGTATATCCACTCTCACGTTCTTTCCGATCTCAGCAGGGTCTATGTCTATGTGTATGATTTGAGCGTGAGGTGCGAAGCCGCTTACCTTACCTGTCGCCCTGTCGTCGAACCTCATCCCCATAGCGATAACTAGGTCGGAAGCACTCACAGCCATGTTGGCATAAGCCATGCCGTGCATGCCTATCATGCCCAGGCTGAGTATATGGTCTTCAGGGAAGCACCCGATACCCAACAAGGTGGTGATGACGGGGATTTGTGCTTTTTCAGCCAATTCCTTGAGCTCAGGAAACGCGCCCGATATGATGACTCCTCTTCCCGCAAGGATAACCGGCTTTTTTGACTCGTTGATAAGCTTTGCCGCTTTCTTGATCTGAGCGGGATGTCCCTGCATGACCGTTTTGAAGCCGCTTATCTTAACCTTTTCCGGATAATGAAAATTCGCCTCCTCAACGAACACATCGCGCGGTATGTCAATGAGGACTGGCCCTGGCCTCCCGGTCCTGGCGATATGGAACGCTTCCTTGACCACAGTGGCCAATTCCTCTGCTTTGAGGACGAGGTAGTTGTGCTTGGTTATGGGGACAGTGATGCCCGTGATGTCTATCTCCTGGAAGGCATCCTTGCCGATGAACGGTCTGGCCACCTGTCCCGTGATGGCAATGACCGGCGAGGAATCCAGATGAGCATTGGCGATGCCGGTCACGAGGTTGCAGGCGCCGGGCCCGGAGGTTGCCAGGCAGACCCCTACTTTGCCGGTAGCTCTGGCGTAGCCGTCTGCTGCGTGGGCAGCGCCCTGCTCATGGCGCACCAGGATGTGCCGCAATTGCGGGTATTGGGGCAAGGTGTCATACAAGGGGAGCACGGTGCCCCCAGGGAAGCCGAAGATAACCTCCACTCCCTCTTTTATCAGGCTTTCACACAAGATTTGGGCACCAGTACGTTTCATAACGGGCTCCTACTTGAACACTGCCCCGGTTGATGCCGAGGTGACTTTCTCTATGTAACGTTTTAAGTATCCTGTCTTTATCTTGGGCTTGAATTTGGGCACCTGCGAAAGACGCTGGGCGATTTGCCTCTCGCTGAGCTCGACATCTATTCTATTGTTCGGGATATCTATCTTGATGCGGTCTCCGTCCCTCAAGGCAGCGATAGGACCTCTCTCCGCCGCCTCCGGCGAGACATGGCCTATGGCAGCGCCACGGGTAGCTCCGGAGAACCGTCCGTCGGTAACTAGCGCTACTTCTTTCTCCAGACCCATGCCGGCGATGAGCGAGGTCGGGGTGAGCATCTCAGGCATGCCCGGGCCGCCTTTAGGCCCCTCGTAGCGGATGACTACCACGTCCCCTGCTCTTATCAGCCCTGCCATTATCGCTTTGGTTGCTTCGTCCTCGGAGTTAAAAACCCGGGCCGGCCCTGTGTGTACCATCATCTCAGGGACCACGGCGGCGCTCTTCACCACAGCCCCTTTCGGCGCGAGGTTGCCGAAGAGAATGCTCAGGCCGCCTCTGGGAGAGTAAGGATTGGACAGGGGTCTTATCACATTCTTATCGCTAACCTTGGCTCCTGCGATATCTTTACCCAGAGTTTTGCCCGATACTGTCTTTGCTTCCAGCTTAAGCTGCTTCCTGAGCTGGTTCATAATCGCCGGTATGCCGCCGGCAAGGTCGAGGTCCTCCAGGTGATATTCGCCGGAGGGCCTTATCTTCGAAAGATGCGGGGTGCTCTGGCCTATCTTGTTTATCGCCTTGAGAGAGAAATCAACCTCTGCCTCATGTGCCAGCGCCATGAGGTGCAGCACGGAGTTGGTGCTGCCGCCCAAAGCCATGTCTACCACGAAGGCATTATAGATAGAATCCTTCGTGATGATGTCGAGCGGATGGATATCCTTTGCCAGGAGTTCCATGACTTTCGCGCCGGCCTCTTTAGCCAGGCGTATCCTTCTGGCATCGACTGCGGGGATGGTGCCGTTGCCGGGAAGCGCTATACCCAGCGCCTCGAGCAGGCAGTTCATGGTATTAGCGGTGAACATGCCGGAGCAGCTGCCACAGCCCGGGCAGGCCCTGTCCTCGAGCTCCTCCAACTCGGCCAGGGTCATGTCTCCTTTGGTTACTTTGCCCACCGCTTCGAAGACGCTGTTCAGGTCAACTATGCTCTTGCTGCCGAGATGTCCTGCCAGCATGGGGCCGCCGCTGACGAAGATAGCAGGTATATTGAGCCTGACCGCAGCCATCAACATCCCCGGGATAATCTTGTCGCAGTTGGGGATAAAGACCAGGGCGTCGAAGCCGTGAGCCTGCACCATAATCTCGATGGAATCGGCGATAAGCTCGCGGCTGGGCAGGCTGTACCTCATGCCGATATGCCCCATAGCGATGCCATCGCAGACGCCGATGGTATCGAACTCCAACGGCGTGCCGCCTGCGCCGCGCACTCCAGCCTTCACCGCTTCAGCGATGGTTCTGAGGTGGATATGGCCGGGGATAACCTCATTGAAGCTGTTCACGACACCCACTAAGGGCTGTTCGATCTCCTTCGAGGTCAAGCCCAGTGCCTTGAGCAGCGTGCGATGAGGAGCGCGCTCGACACCCTTTTTTATAGAATCGCTTCTCACATTCTCTCCAGCTTGTGCAATTAAAAAACCGCCCCGTTGGGGCGAAAGCTAGTCCTATTCAAAACTAGTATGGTGATTAAACCATAGGATACTACAAGTGTCAAGTGAAATGCAACTAGGGTAAAGTACACTCTCGCTTGTAGAGAGTGCCTAAAAAGGATATACTGCCTGCCAAGGGAAACGGCAGGAGTAAACAGGTGGGTAGAAGCGAAGTTTTCAAGAATATATGGTCAGTCGTTTCTATGGTTATTGATATATGGAGCATTGTTTTGTTTGTGCTCGGTCTTGGGGGCGGAGGTGGTACAGTGGTAGCCGCCTTGAACCATATACCAATCTATTATCCCGTTATCGGTGGAGTCATTACTCTTGGCTTAATCATACTCGGAATAGTCCGAATCATCGTTCGTTACAACAAGTGGAAAGCTATAAAGAATGACCCGCTTCTACTGAATATCCTAAAGACTTTGCAGGAGTTACACCAAAGATTGGGAGAATTATCTGCGATTATATCTAGGCGTAGGGTTGGCGAAAGAACCCTTGCAAAAGCTGGTTTACATCTTGCGCGGCTACTCGGTATTAACCAAGCCCTAGGTCAAAAACCAACGGAACAGCAATTAGATGAAGTCTTGGAAGACTTTTATAAACGCATAATGAAAGTTTACAAAATAAATCTGAAGGATTTTAGTACCTTGACAGACCTAATGGTTGATGTTGGTATGACGCTGGATAAATATGGAATTGGTTTGTCCCAAATAAGGAAAGATGACCAAACCTACAAAGATTTATACAAGTGCCTAAAAGACTACCAATTGCAATTGAATCTCACTGACCCTAATAATGCCGTTTGGATAGATAAAGCTTATGAATTTTCCTTCGGATTACAAAGTTGGTCAGTATGCGCAAGTTTAATGGAGAAACAAAAAAAATTTCGTGAAGGGTTCCCGCCAACCTATATCAGCCGTATGGATAGAGGAGTTGCCCGCTTTGATGCAGCATATACCTATGTTCTATTAAAGGTAAAACAAGTTATCATAGCTGAGTTGTTGAGGGGGAGGTGACATGAGTTTCATACGTTCAAAACAAATACCGCCACGTACAGGCAACTGGTATGACTATGAAGTCATGACCGTTCACGAGGGCAAGAGGGTTATACAGAAGCACATTCGTTATATTGGGAAATCAGGGTGCTCTTCCTACTCGTTAGGTTTAGATTCAACTTCTCGCGCTATCACTACTTCCCGTACTCCAAAACTGGTTAACCCTTCAACAAATGATATTAGAATCCCGAAGATGAAAACACCTGCTAGGCAAATAGCTTCGGCGATGGGAATGTACTACGGGGGTATGTCCCTTGATGCCATTCAGCAGCAATTCAAACAGGATTATGACCTTGAGATGAGCGAGAGCAACTATTGGAACTGGGTAAAACGGTTTACCAAAGAGGCTATCAAACAGGCAAGGGATTTTAAGCCTGACGTTGGGGACAGTTGGGTAGCAGATGAGACATATATGAAGCTCAAAAAGAGAATAGTCTATTTCTGGGACATCATAGACCCTAAGACTAATTATCTTTTAGCTTCTCATGTCTCATTTAGTAGAGGTGCAAGAGAAGCTAATATCTTGATGAAACTAGCAGAGGAACGGGCGGGTAAGACTCCAAAGGTAGTTATAACCGATAAGCTGAAGTCCTATATTGGTGCAATAGAGGATGCTTACGGAGCAGACACAAAGCATATTCAGGGCGGCCCGTTTAAGTTTTCGGATAGTGGTGAGTCAACTGCTGTAATTGAGAGATTCCATAAAACCCTAGAGCAAAGAACGAAGGTTTTTGAGAAGTTCAAGGATATTGCAAGTATCAGACTTTTAACTGGGGGATGGTTAATCAATTACAACTTCTTCAAGCAAAACGAAGGCTGCGGGAATATACCACCAGCACAAGCTATGAGCAAGGTAGTCCCGTTCAAAGACTGGAATGATGTGGTCAGAAGCAACAAACTACCCGATATTGACTACAAAGTGAGCGTACATCGTAGGCAGTCTGTTAAGAAGGGCAATCCAGTTCTTGATGCTACGTTAACCCCAATAACTCCTACTGGAAGGAGTGCCTAAAGGAAATGGGAAGATTGTACTTTACCGCAACTAGGATAGAGGAACACTATGATACATGGTACACATTTGAGATAGGAGGGGCGTCCGCCTTAGGCGGACGCCCCTACGAGGAATCCGATTTATTTGCGGCTTTTCTTAACTTTCTTCGAAGCCAGCACCTTCTGCATGGTGCTGCCGATCTCGGCGGGGCTCTGGGTCACGGTGACGCCGACAGCGGCTAGGGCATCCATCTTGTCCTGTGCTCTGCCCGAGGCTCCCGTGATAATGGCTCCGGCATGGCCCATGCGCCTGCCCGGAGGTGCGCTGGCCCCGGCGACGAAGGCGACCACGGGCTTGGTCATCTTGTTCTTGATGAACTCTGCCGCTCGCTGTTCCTGATTGCCGCCGATCTCGCCGATGAGCACCACTGCCTCGGTATCGGGGTCTTTTTGAAATAGCTCCAATGCATCAATGAAGACAGTGCCTATAATAGGGTCACCGCCCAGGCCGATACAGGTAGTCTGGCCGATGCCCAGCGTGGTTAGCTGGCTCACGGCCTCATAGGTGAGGGTACCGCTCCGCGAGACCACGCCGACGTTGCCTTTGAGGAAGATGTCGCCGCTCATGATGCCCACCTTGCACTTCCCTGCGGAAAGCAGGCCGGGGCAGTTGGGCCCGATAAGCCTGGCCCCTTTCTGCTTGAGATAATTGCTGACCATGACCATGTCCAGCGTGGGGATGCCCTCGGTGATGCAGACGATGAGCGGGATGCCGGCATCGGCAGCCTCCAGGATGGCGTCGGCTGCGAATGCAGCGGGGACGAAGATGATGCTGGTGTTGGCACCGGTCTCAGCCACCGCTCGCTCCACAGTATTGAACACCGGCACTTCGTCCATCTTGGTGCCGCCCTTGCCCGGGGTGACGCCTGCAACTACTTTGGTGCCATAGTCAATGCAGCGGCGGGTATGGAAACTGCCCTCGCCGCCGGTGATGCCCTGTACCAGAAGCCGCGTCTTTTCATCAATGAGAATACTCATGACAACACCTCGTTAGGATTTTTGGGCTGCCGCCACTGCCTTCTGCGCAGCCTCACGGAAGTTATTGGCCCTGATAAGTTTCAAGCCTGACTCGTCCAGTATTTTATCTCCCTGTGCTACGTTAGTGCCGGCCAGGCGGACGACGACAGGCACTTTAATCTCCATTTTCTTGTGCGCAGCGACCAACCCCTGGGCGATGACATCTGTGCGCGCCATGCCGCCGAAGATATTTATCAGCATCGCCTTGACGTTGGGGTCGGAGTTGATGATTCCGATGGCCTGCACCACGCGCTCGGGGTCATTGATAGTGCCGATATCGAGGAAGTTGGCGGCGTTGCCGCCTTCCTGCTTCAAGAGGTCGAGCACAGCCATAGCGAGTCCCGCGCCATTGACCAGACAGCCGATGCTGCCATCGAGCTTGATATAGTTTTCAATGCCTTTGCTCTTGGCCTCCACCTCGAGGGGGTCTTCCTGGGCGATATCGCGGAGAGCCTCCACAGCTTTCTGGCGGTAGGAGGCATTATCGTCGAAGTTCAGCTTGGCGTCCGCAGCGAGGACTCTGCCGTCGGCGGTGACGACCAGTGGATTTATCTCAGCGAGCGAGCAGTCTTTGGCCTGGAACAGCTTATAGAGGTTTGCTATGAGCTCTGAGCCAGCCTTCATCTGCTCCGGTGCCAGGTTGAGGCCATAGGCAAGTTTTCGCGCCAGGTAGGTGCGAACGCCCTGCCCCGGGTAGATATAAGCCTTCAATATTTTCTCAGGGCTGGTCCGGGCAACCTCCTCGATGTCCATGCCGCCGGCCTCGCTGGCCATGATTACGGGCAAGCCAGCGACGCCGTCGATCACTATGCTCAAGTAGAGCTCCCGTTTAATGTCAATGGCTTCCTCAACGAGGACAGCGTTCACGGGCACGCCCTGAGGACCGGTCTGGTGGGTGACCAGCCTGGTACCGAGCAGCTTCTTCGCGGCCTGCTCTGCCTCGTCCGGCGAAGAGACTACCTTGATGCCGCCGGCCTTGCCGCGTCCCCCGGCATGAACCTGTGCCTTGACCACTACCTTGCCGCCGAGGTCGGATGCTATCTTCCTGGCTTCGGCAGGGGTCTTGGCCACGCTGCCTCGAGGGACAGGGACGCCGAACTCAGCCATGAGTTGCTTTGCCTGGTATTCATGGGCTTTCATACTACGTTCTCCTTTGGGCTATTCGCGAATTGCATAGTCGAGGGATTTCGCATCGAAGTAAATGCTGAGGCTCGGGATTGAATGAGGGTGCTTAATGAGATGAGAGGGTATTTCAGAGAAGGGTTTATCGAAGCGGACAAACACGCTGATATATTAGCACATGCAGTGTCGAGGCGCAATTGAACCGTTGGTCGAGGTGGTGCAGCAATTTTACCTTGACTACAAGCCGAATTCAATGCTACAATTGGCTCGCTTGAAAGGCAGGAAACTGTCTGTTGTGGTGGGCGTAGCCGAGAGGTTTAAGGCGCCAGGTTGTGGCCCTGGAGAACGAGGGTTCGAATCCCTCCGCTCACCCCATTGTCTCGATTCGAATAGAAGGCTTTCCCCTGTAACGATTAGGACGCTCTACAATCAGCACAGCTTTAGACGTTTATGCCCATGTAACGCCCGGGATGCAAAAAGAGGCAGCACTACGGTTTGAGGAAGCCATGAAGCAAGCTAGAGTCGAAGGCGCGATAGGTCGACTTCCTCTTTAGCTTTTTCTCTCAAGATTAGATACCAAAGTATCAAAGAGAGTAGGAGTACTACAGGAAGCCCTGGAAGACCTATGAGGTGGTATAGAGGATAGCAAAGCACAGGAATCCCTAACAGTCCGACACCCCACAACAGTTTTCCCAACAAATTACCCCACGTATAACCTATGAGAAAAATATATACCACCCAGTACACGACTCCTATGGCGAGAAATTTCGGCACCAGGACATACAATGCTATAGTTGCTATTGAGCTAAACAACATTGGCCAGACGATGACACGCAGTCTCTTCTTGTCTATTTTGACTTTCATAGCTTATCTTGGATCCTACATGAATCTACAATTCTTGCGACATTCTACTGCGAAATGTATAATGGCGCAAGAAGGAGATTTGGGTCAGGATGTATTCAGCACTAACAGGGGTACTGGCAGATTTTGAAAAAGATGCATGGAAGCAGTTGGTCAAGGACTTCCCTTGTGACCTTGCTTGTCTGGATGAAGCATTTAGGGTTTTATCGTCAGCCGTGAAATTTTCTTGTGCAAGTCAGATTACATTAGTGAAAAGTATTGATGAAACTGAAGAAATAGATGATAGAATCAAAAGCGCTTTCGCTTGGACAATGCTGGTTTCGGAAGCTCGAGAACGCCTCTTCTCAGCACGCCTCCTTTTATTGACTTCTCATCAAAGTCGTTGCTTATCCTGTCTTCGAGATGCATTTGAATGTCTTAGATGGGCTCATGTATGTTTGGGTAACGCCAAGCAGGCAGACCGATGGCTCAAAGGTAAAAAAGTCATTTCAGCACCTAGTCAGAGTTATCCACCTCAACTGGCTCAGGATATAAGTAATGACATTCAGGCAGTGCTGAGCAAAGTAGGAACACATCCATATATGGAGGCTTGCTTGATTCAAACTGTAGTATTTCCACAAGAAGGCGCAGATATGGGCACGAAGGAGAATCTGCGAAGACACGACTACGAAGTCCTCACACGTCAAACCTTCCTTGCTTTTTTCTCTACCCTAGGTCAAGCTATCGAATATATATTAGACACTAATCTATTCGAAGAAGATACAATCCCAGATTGTCGAGAAGTGTTAGAGCATATTTATGATTTCATGGATTATAATATGAATTTCCTGGGGAAGAATAACTAGGGTAAAGTCTCATTTTAGCCACCAGATTTGTAGCTATTGTGAAGCAGAGCTAAAATGCAATTGATTTGGTCCTTAATTTTCAGCCCCCTGTGATTATACCTCCAGACATACTCCGCAAGATAGAGA
>Ga0209777_10009097_pt1 | contig 10737 bp, 6 predicted proteins | sample FrelakmetHBP12HB_FD_187147 | JGI IMG/M metagenome (GOLD analysis project Ga0209777, IMG submission 187147) | Freshwater lake sediment microbial communities from the University of Notre Dame, USA, for methane emissions studies -HBP12 HB (SPAdes)... | ecosystem: Environmental > Aquatic >... | reverse complement strand
GGGAGCCAGCGGCGAGCGTGGCCATAGGGCGCCGCACACCATGACCCTGCAACGGCAGGGGCGAAACGGCGGGGCGGCTTCATAGGGCCTCCCCCACGGGAACTCAAGAGAAAGGGCAGCGAGTGACTCCATACACCATGCTTGCAGAGGACGCGCCGGCGCCGCCGGCCACCACCACGACCACCCAGGCCCCGGGCGAGAAGACGGGCGACGCGAAGCCTCAGCAGGATGGAGGCAGCCCGTGGAACATGATTCTCATGCTGGTCGCCATGCTGGCCGTGTTCTACTTCATCCTGATTCGGCCGCAACGCAAGAAGGAGCAGGACCGCCAGAAGCAGCGCGGAGAGATGCTGAAGAACATGAGGAAGAACGACAAGGTCATGACCATCGGCGGCATGGTCGGCAACGTCGCTTCGGTCACCGACGAGTTCGTCGTCCTGAAGGTCGATGAGAAGAACGACGTGCGGATCAAGTTCAACCGCGACGCCATCAGCAAGGTCCTCGACAAGGAAGGCGACTCCGGCGAAGGCATCGAGAAGCCGGGCGAGAAGCTGGAAGAAAAGAACTGACCCGTTGTGCCTATGCGCGGGGCAGGACGGCACCTGACGGGGGGATGAATGCAGCGACGTAACCTCTATATTCTGCTGGCGGTGCTCGGATGCCTGGCGCTGCTGATGTTGGCGTTGCCGCTCCTGGGCGTGCTGATCTTCTTCAGCAAAGACATCCTCCGGGCCATTGCTGGATAAGGGCGGTTGGCTGCCACGCACCATAGAGCGGGCGGGCAGGCTTAGCCGATAATAGACGCGGACGGTTGCCGCGCAGGGTCGCCGGGATGCGTGACCGGTCGGCCGATTTGAAATCCTGAGTCTCGGAAAGCACGGGAAGAGAAAAACGAGGCCGCAATGAATCGATGGGTGTATTGGGTCAGCTTGAGCCTGATCGCGCTTGTGATCGGCGTGCCCGTCCTGGGCATCGCGTTGGATCCGCAGGCGCGGTGGACGGACCTTTTCAAGCTGGGCATCGACCTGGAGGGCGGAACGAGCCTCATCTACGACCTCCGGCCGGCCGAGCCGGGCGCCCAGCCGCCCGACGCCGCCGATGCCAAGCGCGTCATCATGGGCCGTATCGACCCGAACGGCACGCGCGGCTACGTCGTGCGCGCGGTCGGCGGGCATCGGCTGGAGATCGTCCTGCCGGGCCGGCCGACGCGCGTCTCGATTGAGGCGCAGCCGATCAACTTAGAGAAGCTCTCGACCCTGGCCGGGGGCAAGCCGGTCCCGATGGCGCCTGAGGAGGCGAAGAAGTTCGAGAGCGGAACGCAACTCGTCTTGGGCGTCAAGCCCCCGATGTTCCTGGAAGACGTCCAGGGCCGCCTCCGCCAGTCGGTCATGGAACGGTTCGGCAAGGAGGCCGTGGCGTTCAAGGCGGTCGGCCTCAAGCAGGTCGGCGACCAGTACGAAACGCTGGCGGTCCTGGTGGCGGTTCAGCCGACCGACAAGAAGGCGGCCGGCGACTGGTCGGAGATGGTCAACAATTCGCTGGCCACCCAGCAGGACGTGAGCCGCGTCAAGCGCCTCGTCAAGCAGGCCGGCCACCTCGAGTTCCGCATCGTCACCGACAAGGTCAAGGACGGCGAGCGCGCCAACTTCGAGCGCATCCTGGCCCTCAAGAAGGCCGGGCGCCCGCCCGACAACGCGGCGTTCCGGTGGTACCCGATGCGCAACGGCTACGCGCGCGCCAAGAGCGGCGCCCTGGACCAGTGGGGGTACATCTACGTCGCGGACGACGAGTCGAAGACCGTCGAAGTGCTCGTCAACGTCGATGACAACCAGAACGTGACGGGCATGGACCTCCGCAACGCCATGTTCGACCGCTACGACGGCAAGCCCATCGTGCGGTTCAACATGAAGGCCGACGCCGCCCCGCGATTCGCCGTCCTGACGAAGCCCGAGAACAAGGGGCGGTACCTGGCGGTCATCCTGGACGGCACGATCCAGACCTCGCCCGTCCTCAGGGCAACGCTCTCCGACGGCGGCATCATCGAGGGCTACGACAAGCCGCGCGAGGCCGAGGAAGTCGTCACGATCCTCAACTCCGGCCAGCTCGCCGCCAGCCTCGGCGACCCCGTGACCGAGCGGACCGTCGGGTCGGAACTCGGCGCCGACAACATCCACAAGGGCGTCTGGGCGGCCGTGATCGGTTTTGCCCTGGTCATCCTTTTCATGGGCGGCTACTACCGGTTGGCGGGCATGGTCGCCGACGTCGCGATGACGCTGAACCTGGTCCTGACCGTCTGCGTGATGTCCTGGATCGGCGCCGTCTGGACGCTGCCCGGCATCGCCGGCATGATCCTGTCGCTGGCGATGGCGATCGACGCCAACGTGCTCATCAACGAGCGCCTGCGCGAGGAGAAAGGGAAGGAGGGCAGCCTCGCCTTTGCCCTCAAGAAGGCCTACGAGCGCGCGTTCACGGTCATTCTCGACTCGAACCTGACCACGGTGATCCCAGCGTTCGTCCTCCTGATGCCCGGCCTGGCCACCGAGGAAGTCAAGGGCTTCGCGATCGTCATGGTCATCGGCATCGGCATCTCGATGTTCACCGCCGTCGTCTTCACGCGGATGGTCCTGGAGACCGGCATCCGGAAGGGCTGGGTCCGCGAGCTCACGATGTTCCACCTGTTCCAGACGCCGAAGTTTGACTGGATGAAGTTCGCGAAGGTGGCCCTGATCGTCTCCAGCGCCTTGAGCTTCTCGGGCCTGCTGATATTCCTGGCGCGGGGCGACGACAAGTACGACATCGAGTTCACCGGTGGCACGCAGGTCGAACTGGCGCTGAAGATGCCGGAGGACCTCAAGACCGAGGACGCCAAGATCGCCGAGGTCCGCCGCCGCGTGGACCGGGCAATGGGCGGCGGCGGGACGGTCCAGGAACTCTTCCTGTCGGGCCAGAAAACCAAGGAAGAGATCGACCGGTACCTCGTGACCATCGCGTCGTCGGGGCAGGCGAATCCCGCGGTCTCCGACGAGAAGCACGTGACGGCCGCACTGGCCGAGGCGTTCGCCGACCTGAGGCCGGCGTCGCAGTCCAGCACCGTCACTGTCAAGGCCGACAAGATCACGGAGGCGATGGTCCGCCATCGCCTGGAATCGGCGTCTCCGAAGGCCGAGGCCGCGCCGCCAGCCGCCGCGGAGACGCCCGGCGCCTCCAAGTACATTCCGCCGGAAGAGCGGCAGTTCCTCGATGGCGTGGCCGTCGAGGTCGAGGTCAGCCCCGCCATGACGGTGCCCGAGGTCCAGCGGCGGATCGACCTGTTCCTGCGAGACCGGTACCCCGAGTTGGCCGACACGCTGCATCGCGTCGAGGGCCAGAAGCCCGCGAGCGCGGCCGGCGAGTTCGAGTCGTTCCAGGTCTGGATCCGCGACGACTACAACTCCAGCCATGGCGAGAGCAAAGCCCCGGCGCTGTGGTCCGACGTCATCAAGCTGTCGCTCGGCGGCAAGGAGCAGTTCTCGTCCACGACGAGCATCGAGCCGTCGATGGCCGGCGAAATGTGGCACAAGGCCGTCATCGCGGTCGTCTTCTCCCTGGCCGCGATGATCATCTACATCTGGTTACGGTTTGCGCGGTTCTCCTCCGGCATGGCGTGTGTCGTCGCCACGATCCACGACGTCCTGATCACGCTGGGCGGTGTGGCGATCGGCGCGTACATCGTCAGCCTGTGGCCGGGCAACTGGTTCGAGATCGTCGACATGAAGATGAATCTGCCGATGGTCGGCGCCTTCCTGACCCTGGTCGGCTACTCCGTGAACGACACGATCGTCGTCTTCGACCGGATCCGTGAGAACCGCGGCAAGTACGGCGACTTCACCGTCTCCGTCATCAACCAGAGCATCAACCAGACGCTGTCGCGGACCGTGCTGACCAGTTGGACGGTCTTCGTGGCCGTCCTGGCGCTCTACTTCCTGGGCGGCAAGTCGTCGACGATCCACGGTTTCAGCTTCGTCATGCTGATCGGCACGTTCGTCGGGTGCTGGTCCTCGATTGCCATCGCCAGCCCGATCCTGGCGATGCGGGACTACCTGTTCCGCGTCTACAACGTCGTTTACCCGATCCTGGCGGTGGCGGTCGTCGCGTACTTCGGGTTCTATTGGACGAGTCCCCTGGAGTTCTTCCTGACGCCGGCCTACCTGGTCGGGACGGTGCTCGGGTTGGCCTTCGTGGCCCTGAGCGCCTGGGCGACCCAGTGCCACACGCACCACCGGCCGTGGCCGCTCCAGCGGTCCGCGCCGGCCCTGGCTTCGATGCTGGGCGTGATCGGTATGCTCGCGCCGCTGGCGTTCCTGGGCTTGGCCCTGGTCATGCTGGGCTGGCCGACGGAAACCCGGTGGGCCGGTCCGCTGGCGTTCGGCATGTTGCTCGTCTTCCCCGCGACCTTTGCCCTCTACCACGCCGTGTGGGGTGAGAACGCGGTGAAGCGAGCGCAGAATGGAAATGCTTGATGGAATGGGCCCCGCGAGCCGATAGAATGAGGTGGGGAGAAGATGGTGCGCCCGTAACGCGGTGAAGCGGGGGTTCTTGCCATGCGCGTCGCTGCCAAGGTCCTTTTGGTGGTGTCGGTGGTCGGCCTGGTATTCGTCGTCCTGGTGGTCGTCGGCCTTTGGACCGGCAACCAGAAGGGCGCCGGCTCGTCCAACGTCACGCTGCCCTACGACGAGCAGCACAAGGAAGCCGCCGAGCCCGCGCCGAAGTACAACGATCCCATCACGCGGTTCCAGCACCTCCACGAGCCGCCGCCCTCCGAGCCTGCCGACACGCATGCCAAGGGGCCTGAGAAGCGCGACCTCGCGTCGACCTCGGAGCGCGAAGGCAATCCGGCCCTCCGCGGGAGCGAGGAGCCCGTCTTCGGCGCCGACCCGCCGGGGCCGACCCTGAGGCCGCACGGGTCGCGCGGCACCGTTGTGACGGACGCCTGGAAGCCGGTGATCGGCTTTGCCGACGGCGGCAACATCTATACGGTGCAGCAGGGCGACACGCTCTACGGCATCGCCGTCCAGCGCTACGGCGACGCCAAGTACGTGCCGATGATCCAAGCCGCCAACCCGGGCCTGACTCCGAAGAGCCTCCAGGTTGGCCACAAGCTGACGCTGCCCGCGCCGGAGCCCGCCGAGAAGCCGGCCCCTTCGGACGGCGGGACCGCCGTGAAGCCGACCGAGGACAGGCCTGCCGATGCGGGCAAGATCTACATCGTCCGCCGGGGCGACACGCTCGTGACGATCGCGCGGCGATTCTACGGCGACGCCTCGATGTACCGCAAGATCTACGAAGCCAACTCCAACACGCTCTCCTCCGTCACCGCGCCGCTCTACGTCGGCCAGCACCTGCGGATGCCCGAGAAGCAGTAGCGGCTTGCCATTTTCGCGGCGGCTCAGGGTCAGGAGCCCTATCCGTTAGGCTCCTGACCCTTTTGCCCCTCGCACGCGGGACGGCACGAAGGGGTCAGGAGCCTCACACATAGGGCTCCTGACCCCGGCGTTGCGCATATTGACAATCGTTCCCTTCCGTGGGATGCTGACGGTCGGAGGCATTGCCCGGAGTCACGGCCATGGTCCTTGACGCCGCATCCCGCCCGTCGACCGGCACGGTCCACGTGGGGACTTCCGGCTGGTCCTATGTCGACTGGGAAGGCCGGTTCTACCCTCACGAGAAGCCGCGCGGCTTCGACGAGCTTTCATACCTGGCGCGGTACTTCGATTGCGTCGAAGTCAACTCGTCGTTCTACCGTCCGCCGACCGCGCGGATGACCGAGTCGTGGCTGCGGCGGACGCCGCGCGCGTTCACGTTCACCTTCAAGCTCTTCCAGCGGTTCACGCATGATCGCACCAAGCCCTGGATGCCTGCCGAGGCGGCCGAGTACCGCGACGGGATCGCGCCGGTTCAGCAGGCCGGGCGCCTCGGCGCGGTGCTCGTCCAGTTCCCGTGGTCCTTCCGGGCCGACGACGAGGCGTACCGCCACCTGGAGGCCGTTCGGAAGGATTTCGGCGACCTGCCGCTGGTGGTCGAGGTGCGGCACGCAAGCTGGACCACGCCGCAGGCGTTCCGCTTTCTCAAGGACCGCGGCATGGGCTTCGCCAATATCGACCAGCCCGCCAGCCGCGGGAGCGTCCCGCCGATGACGCTCGTCACGTCGCCGGTCGGCTACGTCCGCCTTCATGGCCGCAACGCCGACGCCTGGTTCAAGAAGGACGCCGGCCGCGACGAGCGGTACAATTACCTGTACGGCGAGGCCGAGCTCGACGAGTGGATCGAGCGGATCCGCGAGATCGCCCGCGCGAGCGAAAAGACGTATGTCTTCACGAACAATCACTACCGCGGACAGGCGCCCGCCAACGCCCTCCAGCTCCTCTCGAAGCTCTCCGGCGGCCTCGTCCCCGTCCCGCCGGCGATGATCGACACGTATCCGTTCCTCGAATCCGTGGCCTCACGGGACGCGCCTGCCCCGGGCGAGCAGGGCGAGCTTTTTTGAGGCCGTTTCTTCTTTCGAGCCCGCTTCATAAGCAGCGGTTTGCTCCTGAGCCATGATCAGTCTCAAATCGCTCACCAGGAGCGAGATCGCTCCCAGGTGGTCCTCGACTGTGCCGGTCACCAGGTACGGCCCGCGCGTCGTGATCCGCGCGCCGAGCCGCTGGTAGGCGTCCGGCAGGAGCACCGCCTCGACGACGCCCCACTCGTCCTCCAGGCTGATGAACTTCATGAATTCGCCGGTCTTCGTGCGAGCCCGTCGGTCGGCGAAAAGGAGGCCGGCGATGGCGACCGGCCGGCCGGCGAGTTGCGGCAAGTCGATTGTGCGGACGACACTCAAGTGCGGAGTGCGGAGTGCGGAGTGCGGAGTAAAAGGCCGGGTCTCGTTAGCCGCCCCGCTTGCGGGGCGCGTGTTGCTGGCCGTCCACTCCGCATTCCGCACTCCGCACTCCGCACTATAGACCGCCATCGGGTTCGCCGACGGTGTCATGCCGAGGACGTGCTGCTCGATCTTCAATTTCTCGATAGGCGAATAGTCCGGCAGGTCGGGGCAGGGCGTCGGCTCGGCCCGCGCGGCCATGTCGCCGAGGAGCGGCCCCGGCTGACACGCCGCCGGCGAGAACGTGTGGGCCTGCCAGAGCGCCTGCGGCCGCGTGAGGCCGAACGCATCGAACGCCCCCCCGAGCGCCAGGTTCTCGGCCTCCTCCCGCGATGGCCGCGCGCGGCACAGGAAATCCGCGACCGACGCATACGGTCCGTCGGCGGTGCGCCCGGCGACGATCGCCCGCATCGTCCGCTCCGCCAGGCCACGCACGTCCATGAGGCCCATACGCACGGCCACACTTCGGCGGGCAAGCCCGCCGGCGAAATGTTCAAGCCACTCCGTCGCCGGCTCGACGCCTGACGCGTTGACGTCCGGCCCCAGGATCGGGCAGCCGCGCCGGCGGGCGTCTTCCAGGTAGGTCCGCCGCTCGTAGTATCCCGCCTGGTTCGCGAGGACCGCGGCGGCGAACTCGGCCGGGTAATGGGCCCGCAGGTACACGCTGCGATACGAGATCTCGCCATAGGTGCAGGCGTGGGCCTTGCAGTAGGAATAGGCGGCGAAGTTCGCGACACGTTCCCAGAGGGTCTCGGCCTGCTCCCGCCGGGCGCCGCTGGCGATCGCGCCGAGGACGAAGCGGTTCCGCCAGGACTCAAGCTCGCTCGGGGCCGCGCCCTTCGAGAGGACACGCCGCAGGCGGTCCCCCTCGGCCAGCGTGAACCCCGCGACCGCCTGGGCCACGCGGATCACGTCTTCCTGGTAGAGCATGACGCCGTACGTTTCGCCCAGGACGTCCCGGAGCGCGGGGTGCAGGTGCTCGGGCGGCTCCAGACCCCGGCGCCGCTTCACGAACTTGTCCTTCATGCCGCTGGACGCCGGGCCGGGCCGGATGAGCGACAGGCCGAGGATCACGTCCATCCGTTGCCGCGCGCCCATCATCTTGAGGAGGTTCCGCATCCCGGGCGACTCGATCTGGAAGCAACCGAACGTGTCGCCGCGCGCGAGAATGGCGGCCGACGCCTCGTCGCCGTCCTGGATCGCCTCGGGGTCGATCCGCACGCCGTGGTTCTTCTCGATCTCGCGGACCGCCGTCTGGATGATCGAGAGCGACCGCTGGGCGAGGATGTCCATCTTCACGAGGCCCATCGCCTCGACCGCCTCGGCCTCGTACTGGGCGATGACGATCCCCTTGGCCGCCACCTGCAAGGGCAGGTAGTCGGTGAGCGGCCGGTCGCCGATCACCAGGCCCCCCACGTGGACGCTCAGGTGCCGGGGGAACGAGTCGATGGTGGCGGCGAGTTCGAGAATCCGCGCGATGTCGGGCCGGCCGACCGGGAAGTCCCGGCATTCCGGGAACGAGAGGACCGCGTCGCGGATGCCCGTGGCCGAGTAGTACGGCAGCCGCGACGACAGCCGGTCGACCTCCTCGGGCGGCAGGCCGTGGGCCTTCGCGACCTCGCGGAACGCACTCTTGGCCTGGAACGTCTGGTGTGTCGAGATCATGGCCACGCGGCCGTTGCCGTAGGCCTGGTAGATATGATCAATCACCTCGTCGCGCGACTCCCACGCGATGTCCAGGTCGATGTCCGGGCAGTCGGGCCGCTCGAGGTTCAGGAACCGCTCGAAGAGGAGGCCGTACGCCAGCGGATCGACCGCCGAGATCCCGAGTGCATACGTCACGAGGCTCCCGGCGGCGCTGCCGCGCGCCACCACCGGAATGCCACGCCCGCGCGTCCACGCGACGATCTCGTGGATAATGAGGAAGTAGTCCGAGAAGCCGAGCTGATCGATGACCGAAAGCTCCATCTCCAGCCGCCGCACGGCGTCGGGCCGAAGCGGGCGGTATCGTCGTTTCAGGCCCGCGAAGGCGAGCTTCGCCAGGTGCGAGTAGGCCGTCTCGCCCTCGGGCAGGGTCGCCTTCGGGAAGATCGGCCGGCCCAGGGGCAGCTCCAGGTTGCAGTCGGCCGCGATGCGGATCGCATTCGTGACCGCCTCGGGACACGCGCGGAACAGGGCGGCCATCTCCTCGGGGCCCTTAAGCCAGGCCTTCGGATGCGCCAACTCCCCGCGCGGCACGTCGGCCACGGTCATGAGGGTGGCGATGGCGCGAAGCGTCCGGTGGGCCTCCCATCGGCCGGGGACGTGGAAGGCGACGGCGCCGCTGGCCGCCAGGGGGATATTCCGTCGCGTCGCGGACCGCGCGAGGCCGTCGTTGTACAGGCGCGTCGAGCGGTCGCCGAACTCTTCGAGCAGCGCAAAGAGCCGCCCGCCTTCGATGCGGCCATCGAGCTTCGCCAGCAGCGCCGCGTCGGGCACGAGGACGTAGATATCCCCGTGGTCGGCGGCCACGGCCTCCGCCAGATCGAAGCCCGGGTTGAGGCCGAAAGCGCTTACGAGGCGACAAATCGCCCGGTAGCCCTCCAGGCCACGCGCGAGGAGCACCGCCCGGCCGCTCGCGTGGTCGATCTCCACGCCGAGGACCGGCTTGAGGCCCGCCTCCCGCGCCTTCTGGTAAAAGGCGATGGCGCCGTAGAGGCCGTTACGGTCCGTGAGCGCCAGTTCGTGGTATCCGAGGCCCCGGGCCGTCCCGATCAGCTCGTCGAGGCGGCTCGCGCCATACAGGTGCGAATGTTCGCTCCGCACGTGCAGGTGTACGAAGCCACTTGTATTGATTCGTCTCGTCCCCATGGGGCATCACCTTTCGCAGGCGTGAGCCCCGTGCCAGAATTGGTTGTCGTTTAACCGTCGCCGGTACGGCGACGATCCTTATGCCGTGGCGGCGTACTCGTATTCGGCAGGCAAAACCGATACGGCACGTCGCCGTGCCGGCGACGGCTAAACGATCATCGCGACAAACACGCCGTCCGCAGGCGGAAGCCGTGCTCGTCGCGCTCGTGCGTCTTCAAAAGCTCGATGGCCCGCCCGGTCACCAGGGCGCTGAAGCCGAACCGCTCGCGGACGCCATCGATCGACCGGTAGTACCGCGACCGGTGCTCGTAGGCCGGCTCGTCGAAGAGGCCCATCTGCCGCCCGACCGGCGCGAAGTTCGAGAGCGCCACGCCCACCAGCCTCACGCCCACGCGGCGGGTGTGGACCTTCTCGAAGAGGTCGCGCGCGACGGGCCAGAAATCGTCGTCGTGGTCCGAAAGCGACCGCAAACTGCGGCTCCGACCGACGGTCTGGAAATCGGCGTACCGGACCTTGACGTTCACCGTCTTGGCGAGGAGGCCGTTCTCGCGGAGTTGGCGCGAGGCCCGCTCCAGGAGGTAATAGAGCATGGCGGTGATCTCGCCGCGGTCGATGAGGTTCCGCTCGAAGGTGGTCTCGCGGCTGATCGATTTCGGGTCGCCGGCCTCGGCCGAGACGAGCCTGGAGTCCTCGCCTCTGGCGCGGCGGGCAAGGGCCTCGCCGCCGGGGCCGAAATGCTGGGCGAGCATCGCCTCCGGAATCCGCGCCAGGTCGCCGATGGTGCGCAGGTTGTACCCGGCGAGCCGCTCCGCCGTCTTGCGTCCGATCCCGGGCAACTCCTTGAGGGGCAGGGGGGCGAGGAACCGCTCCTCGTACCCCGGCCGGATCCACGCCACGCCGTTCGGCTTGGCGTACTCGCTTGCGATCTTGGCGACCAGCCGGTTCGCCCCGACGCCGATGGAAACGCTCAGGTCGAGATCGCGCTTCAG
>Ga0209777_10009096_pt1 | contig 10737 bp, 12 predicted proteins | sample FrelakmetHBP12HB_FD_187147 | JGI IMG/M metagenome (GOLD analysis project Ga0209777, IMG submission 187147) | Freshwater lake sediment microbial communities from the University of Notre Dame, USA, for methane emissions studies -HBP12 HB (SPAdes)... | ecosystem: Environmental > Aquatic >... | reverse complement strand
CCCTTGCGTCGCCAGCGCTTCCGTCAGGGCGCCTTGCGCGCCGCCTGAATCAGAGGCTCGCCGCGACGTCGTCGGTTACGAGTTCCCTCCCCGCACTAGCGCAACGAGGCATCCGCCCGGGACTTCAGTCCGGGGCGAGGCTTCTGACGCCGGCGGAACTCACCGCTCCGGCCGCCGCGCTTTTCGATCAAACGGATCTCGCCGATGACCATTTCACGATCGACTGCTTTGCACATATCGTAGACGGTGAGCGCCGCGGCGCTCACCGCGGTCAACGCCTCCATTTCGACGCCGGTCTTGCCGCTCACTTTGACTCGCGCCTCGATTTCCAACGTATCGCGCCCCCGCACGGTGAAGTCGACCGCAGCAACCTCAACCGCTAGCGGATGGCAGAGCGGAATCAACTCCGCCGTCCGTTTTGCCGCTATGATCCCGGCGACGCGGGCCACGGCAAGCACTTCGCCCTTGGCGATCTTGCCGCTACGGATGAGACGCAGCGTCTGCGGCTGCATGCGAATCCTGCTGCGTGCCACTGCCTCGCGCTCAGTAACAGGTTTGGCGCTGACATCCACCATGCGCGCGCGTCCGCGCTCGTCGACGTGCGAGAGCTGCGGGGCGGTTGCCTTGCGATTACCGGGTCGTGCCACTATAACCTCGCATGAACTGGCTTATAGCCTATGGCAGATCGCGTGTCGTTCTTCACCCTCTGCATTTCTGGTTCGTGACGATATGCGATAGGCGATCAGCGATATGCGCTCTATGAACCATCACAGCCTCATCATCATCGGCTCAGGTCCCGCCGGACTGACCGCCGCATTGTACGCCGCTCGCGCCGATTTAGCACCCATCGTGATCGAGGGGTTCCAGCCCGGTGGCCAGCTTACTATCACGACCGAGGTGGAAAACTACCCTGGCTTCCCCAATGGCCTGCTGGGTCCGGAGATGATGGAGTTGTTCAAACGGCAGGCCGAGCGCTTCGGGACGCGGTGCATCTTCGGTGAAGTGACCCAGGTCGACCTGGGCCGGCGCCCGTTCGCTCTCGAGATCGGCAAAGACCAGTACGGCTGTGACGCCCTCATCATTGCCACCGGCGCCTCGGCGAAGCTGCTCGGGCTGGACTCGGAGAAACGGCTGATGGGGCATGGCGTGTCCGCCTGCGCCACCTGCGATGGCTTCTTTTTCAAGGACAAAGAGCTTGTCGTCATCGGCGGCGGGGACACGGCGATGGAGGAGGCGACATTTCTGACCAAGTTCGCCAGTAGGGTCACAATCGTGCATCGCCGCGATCGACTGCGGGCCTCGAAAATCATGCAGGAGCGCGCGCTCAAGAACCCGAAGATCGAGGTTGTCTGGGGCTCCGTGGTGGAAGAAATCTATGGCAGCGCAGACCAGCGCGGCGTCACCGGCGTGCGGCTCAAGAACGTCAAGACCGGCGCCGCGAGCGATTTCAAATGCGACGGCGTGTTCATGGCCATCGGACATCAGCCCAACACGGAGCTGTTCCAGGGCCAGATCGAGATGGACGCCAACGGCTACATCATCACCCGCGGCCGATCGACATACACCAGCGTGGACGGGGTCTTCGCCTGCGGCGACGTGCAGGACCGCGTGTATCGACAGGCGGTCACCGCCGCCGGCTCCGGCTGTATGGCCGCTATTGACGCCGAGCGCTGGCTGCAAGAGCATTCATAGGTTTTCGACGCGAAGCCCTCGCTTTGGAGTTTTGTGATCGGTTCTAACCCGGGTTAAGGCGGCGTTTTGCCCGGTGGCGGCGCTTCGCCCTGCTGGCGCCACTTGTCGTACCTGCGCTGGAAGCGTTCACGCTCTTGTGGCGGGAGTTGCTTGAAACGCTCGTAGTTCTGCCGGATGCGTGCGCGCTCGTCCGGCGACATGCTGCGCCAGCGCTCGTAGCGCTGCTCGATTTCGCGTTGGTGTTCCCGCGGCAGCTGCTCATGGTGCCAGTAGTTTTGCAGGCTCTCGTAGCGCTGTTTCGGGCTCAAGTCGTGCCAACGTTCAGCCAGGGCGGTTTGAACGGACACAACAGGAACGCCGGCCATGAAGCTGCCGGCCAGCAGGAGGGCGATGGTGATCACGTGCACTCTCATGGCGCCGCTCATGGCATCCCGACTAGCCTTCACGCAGCGCCTGATCCTCATCCAACGGCACAGACTCGACCGTATCAAAGTTCTCCATCGCGTCCAGGTGCTGAATCAATTGGTAATCCTCGAACAGGTCCGGTTCACGGCTGATTGCCACAGGCGGTGCTTCGACTCCAAGCAGGATCAATACCGCGTTGGGGCCCCCTAAGACCGAAAAGAGGACGATGATGGCAATCATGGCAGCCGCCGTGGCGATCGCCACCGGCCGAAAGATCCAAGACCAGAACTGTCCCCGCGCCCGTGGCTCGATCTCGGTTGCCAAAGCGCGCCGCAATCTCGCTTGGAGCGGTGCACACTCGTGATCCGCGACGGCCGTTACATGACGCAGCGCCTGACGCTGCCACCGGACCGCCCCACTCACGCTCTCCGCTTCGGCCGAACACGCGGCGCACGACGCCAGGTGTTGCTCCAGCCGTTCCGCTTCCATGCGCGACAGCTCACCGTCGCACCACGCGGTAAATTCTCCCTTGACAGCCCGGCAGTGGTCCATTCCCTTACTCAGCATCGCTGCGCATCTGTTCGCGCAAGGTGACGGTGGCGCGGTGGATCAAGCTTTTCACTGCCGACACCGAGCACGACAGACTCGCGGCCACTTCCTCGTACGACAGCCCATTGACCCGTGCGAGTAGCAAGGCAGCACGCTGTTGCGCCGGCAACCCGGCCACCGCCGCCCGTAGCCGGTCCACTGCCTCGCGGTCGAGCGCGATCTCCTCACCGCTGCGGCTGGGCACCTCTACGGATGCCGTCGGCTCGTCTATCTCCTCTCTCAGGGGTGGATCCAGCGGTTGCAGATGGACGCGGTGTTCGGGCCGCCGCAATTCGCTGAGGCAGGCGTTAGTCACCATCCGGTACAGCCATGTCTTGAACCGTGCTCGTGGAGTATAGCGGGACCGTGTGCGATAGACTTGCAGGAACACGTCCTGCGCTAGCTCTTCAGCGCGCGCCCGGTTGCCCACGAATTGCATCGCGAACCCGATCACCCCTGCTACATGTTTTTCAAATAGCCGATAGTACGCAGCCTGATCGCCCTGCTGCACCGCCAGCATAAGCTGCACGTCGGGGTCTGCCTGCGCATTCAACGGCGTACTCATTTCGTTTAACGCATCGAGCGCAGCCAAGTTGCGGGAAAGCAGGCCATTCCGCGGGGCCATCAGCTTGCCTTACATTGCACTCCCGTTGTTCCGGCTGGCTTCACAGCTTCACGTACACCATAGTGCGTCGACAGGAATATTCCATGGGTGCTCCTGACTTCCTGTGCCGCGGGGGGTGCGCGCCCGGTACCGAAGCCACGGCACTCTTGCCTCCGGGACGCTCTTGCCTGCAGCGACCCGTAAATGGCGCACTGCGTGCGTCAACGTGATCTGGCGCGCCTTGGCTGCTCGGTGCGAACAGCGGTACGGCGGTGGGCAACTCGGGGGTGACCCCGGGGCATCTCCCGCGGCGCAATCCGGCGCAGCAGCTGGTACTTCACCTTGCTCGTCAATTGGCCGAACAACATGCTCAGCCGGTCGGGGTCGTGGCGCTGCAACGCCTCTTCGATGCGTTGCCGATGGTCGTCCAGATACGTGATCTGATATTCGCGCTTCTGCACCCGGACGCGCTCCGGTACTTTTGCGCGGCCCTGAATAACCCGCACAATCTCATGCAGAATCGTCGAATCCACACGCACCGTCGGCATCTTCAAGCCCCTACCCTGTCGATAGGTATTCTCAATGTGCTTTTGTAGCACGAATCGGTTACAGCAACAAAGGACAGCGGCAAGAATGCCGGGAGCCGAAAGAAAAGGACAGATTTTCAAGTACTTAGAGCGGAGTCGAGGTGGCAGCCGGCCTACACGCGCTGGCGCCGTTCCTGGGCCTCTTGGTCCGACTTGCACCCGATGCACAGCGTGGTCACCGGCCGCGCCTTCAGCCGCTCAAGGCCGATCGGGCCGCCACACTCTTGGCAAGATCCGTAGCTGCCGTCGCTGATCCGTTTGAGGGCATCATCGATCTTCGCGATCAACTTGCGCTCGCGATCCCGGATGCGCAGCATCGCATTTCGGTCTGATTCCAACGACGCGCGATCGGTCGGGTCGGGGAAATTCTCCTTACTTCTGGTCATGCCTCCCAGCGTGCGCTCGGCTTCGCTGAGGAGATCCTGCCGCCGTGCCATCAACAGCCGATAGAACGATCTCAGCTGCCGTTGATTCACTGCATGCCTCCAGAATTTTTAACTTGTACCACCACCATGTCGCGCTGTAAAGATGGTTTGGCGGCGCAGCTTGCACACTTGCACAACCGATGGCACTCAACGTAGGTTGGAATTTGTGCGCGTCGGAGCCCGCATTGACCCGCGGGTGCGGGAGTTGGTGGAGGCCTTGAATCAAGTCCCCGGCGTCACCACACGAACGAGTTGCGAAGGCAGAAACCGGGGCCTTGGAGCGCACCGGCACGCCGACCTGGCATACGTCGCCTTTCGGCAGCCGCTACCGTTGCGGTTCCAAGAGTTTCTCCTGGCCAGTGTCGGCCCTGTGGCGCGCGTGGAGGATGATGGCGTTTACAGCCGCTGGCCGGACCGCAACAGTGCCTTCATTGCCAGCGCTTTCGCCGCGACGCGCAATTACCTGGCACAACCGAAGCCGGCCGGGCACGCCTTGGTGTGCTGGTCACTGTCTAAGCTGCGCGCTCGTCTGGCACGGCACCTCTCCAGCGGACGAAGCTTCTGCGTGCAGCTGTGCTTGGAATGCCGCGAGCTGCTTTTCGATCAGCATGCGGCGACGCACCATTGCCTGCAGCTATTGCGCAGTGGCCCGGAGCAGGCGGCGCTGTGGTTCGCAGCATTCACCCAACAGCCGCGCAACACGCTCGATGCTGCGCTGATCGCCGCCGAGGGCTGGATGCGTTTGATTGCACGGACGCACCGTGGTGAGTTCGGCCCGGCGTTCCGGCGCCGTTGGCTACGCTACCGCGCGCGGATGCTGGCCGACCTCGCCACCCGCCAAATGCGAACCGGCGCCGAGGCCACGCGGCGGCAGCGTCCAGATCTGGACTTCTTCTACACCGATACCAGAATTGTCTTCGAATGGACGTGCGCCTGAGTACGGCGTTTCATCCGCCGCGTTGAGCACGGCGGGCGCCGTACCACCCGCGCGGAGCCCAGCCTCATTCGATCGTGTACGTCACCTGCAATGTGGCCGAGACAGAAACGGTTCCGGGCTCGATCGGGGTCGGCGCCCGTGCTTCCATGGCCGCGACACCGCGCTCGAAGTAGCGCGGCTGGATCACCGGCCCGGTCGAAGTGGTTGCCGAGGCGACTTGCTTCAGTGTCACGCCGAGCGCCTTGGCGACGCTTTCCGCTTGCGCGCGTGCTTCGTTGCCGGCCTTCTCCAGCGCGGCGCGCAGCTGCTCGTCGCGCTTGGACAGCGTGAACTGCAGCCCGCTGATGCGGTTGGCGCCGGCGCTGTTCGCGGCATCGATGAGCGCTCCGACGCCGTCGATCTTACGGGTTTCCACTTGCACTTCGTTGCGCGCGACGTACCCGAGGATGCGCGGCTCGGCGATTTCACCCGGCTTGGTCGATTGATAACGCGGCTCGAGCGAATAGCGTGACGTGGTGACCTTGTCGTCTCCGCTGATGAGGCCCTTCACCGCCTTGATGACCGCCGCGGTGCGTTTGGCGTTTTCGCCTACGGCAGTGGACGCGTTGGGCGCGGTGGTTTCAACCGCGACGGTGAGAATGACCAGATCTGGCGAGGCCGTGACCTCGCCTTGGCTGCTGACCGAGATCGTCCGCCGACTCTCGGTAGCCTTCTCATCTGCGAACGCAGAAGGTACACCCGCAAGAAACACAGAAAGAATGGTGACGACGAGCGACCAGTATGCAGCAGAGCGGCGCATATCAACCCCTCCTTTACGTTTGATGCACCATGCTTACGACGCGCCGCGACGCACTGCAACCGCCATATTTTCTCTTGCCTGCAAGCGACTTCCAGGGCTAAACTTGCGGCCGTGAGTGGGAGCAACCGCATGGATCCGCCTAGTGGTCGGCGACGTCAGTTGCGGATTAGCTGCGCCATCGTGCTGGTCTTGTGGGCGGCTCTCGCCGCCGGACCGCCGGCTGCGGCCGGCTTGCCGCCCATCGTGCCCGGCGCGAGCGTAAACGCGGGGATGGCGAGCGGCTTGGCACCGTTGCATCGGCTCACTGTGCGCGCAGAACACGCCGTCAACCGTTTGATCCTGCTGGCGGGTGACGTGGGAGCATTCTGGCTTTGGGTTGTCGTGTCGCTGGCCGCCTTTCTGACCGTTGCTGCCTTCGCTTCGGCGGGGGACAGGCGCATGTTGGCCTTGCGGCACGAGTCGCCCGGCGCGGCGGCGCGTTATCTGGGCTATGGTATCCGAACCTTCTTCCTGATTGTGCTCGACCGCGGCACTCCTTACGCGGCGCGCATTCTTCTCGGCGCGGGACTGCTGTATTGGCTGGTGCCGTTCGACCTCATCGCTGATGGGTCCATAGTCCCTGGCTTCCTCGACGACCTCGTCGTCGCCGTGGTGGCCGCGAAGGGGTTCGTGTACCTTTGCCCGGGTTCGCTCGTCGCCAAACACGCCTGTGCGGTCGAGGCCCGAGCACAGCGCCGCCGCCGTGTCCCCAGCTCTCCGAAGTTCATGGCCCGGCGCTAAGCGGCCAGGGCTACCGCTGCCGTCCGCAGATCGATGACGACGATCTCGCGGGGCGTGTTGAGGCGGATGCGCTGTCCGGTGACCCCCAAGCCAGAGTTGACGTACAGATAGCTGCCGCTGCGCTCGTACAAGCCGCGGTCGAAGTCGGTCATGAACTCCGCCAGGTTGCGGATGCGGCCGTCGAACCATGGCACTCCGATCTGTCCGCCATGTGTATGCCCGGACAGCGTCAGTGCGACCCCGCGTTCGGCCGCCTGCGGGAAGACATCCGGGCGGTGCGACAGCAACAATATCGGCTCGTCTGCCGGCACGCGTGCCATGGCCGCCCTGAGATAAGGCACGCTGGTCTTGCCGCGCGCCCAATCGCGCCCGTGGTCGTCAAGGCCGATCACGTGCAGCGTCTGACCGCGTATCTCGATTGTGGTCTGCTCGTCACGCAAAACTCGAAACGGAGTCAATCGCCTGAGCGCTGCCTCCACGTGATCGGCACCGGCATAGTGGTCGTGGTTACCGAGGACGGCGATCACCCCGTAGGTAGCGCGCAGCCGGGCCAACACGGGCAGGAAGCTTTCCAGGTCGGCCGTGGGCGTGTCGGCGATGTCTCCGCTGATGCAGACAAGGTCAGGTCCCAGCGCGTTGGCACGCGCGACGAAGCGCTCGATTTGTGCTTGCTCGAGATTTTGTCCGACATGGATGTCACTCAGTTGGAGGATGCGAAGCCCTTCCCAGGCGGGCGGGCAATGCCGCAACGGCAAATGCAACTGGCGCACGCGCAGCCGCCGCTGGCCGATCGTGTAACCATAAGCGAACGACAGAGCGATGCCCACCATGCCGGCGTTCGCCAGCCAACGGAACATGGTGTCGAGTTCCGAGTCGAACCGCGGGTGGGTGTGGTGGATGGACCGCGCCTCCACGGCGATGGCGCCGAGAAACACCTTCGCGGTGATCCATAGCGCGTCCGTGAGCAACAGGAACAAGACGCAGACCAGGCAGGTGAAGGCAATGGCGTAGTAAAGCCGCGGCATGGCGCCGACCGGATTGGGGTCGTGCCGCCGGCGGCGCGTGCGGATGGCCAGCTGCCGGTTGAACAGGTAGATTGCCGCCGCTCCCGCGATGCCCCAGCGCAACGGCAAGCTCCCGGCGGTGCGGGGCAACAGGCGGCACAGTATCACCCATTGTGATATGCTCACCGCCGCCAACAACAGCCGGAAGAAGTTCGCGAACAACGCGTTTGCTGCTTGGGCCCGTATCGCCTGCAGCACAGCCGCGAGATTTCCACACATCAATTACTCACTCTAGCCAAATCGTTCGGGCTTGACCAGCTTCGCTCCTGCGCGCCTCCGAGTTGGATTGCGGCTGAGCACGTGATAAAGCGGCTTCGCCTTGATCTTCGGCGTGCTCGCACACGCTGGTGAGACCGCAAGCTGTTCGTGTCATACGCTCATAAGCCTACAGGAGAACTGCTCAGACGATGAAGTGTTTTTTCGACCCGAGAGGGGTTGCGCTGATAGGCGCAACCGGCAAGCCGATGAAGGCCGGCTATAGGATACTCAAAAATCTGATGGTCGGGTACAAGGGACGTGTATACCCGGTGAACCCGTCTTACAGTGAGCTCGAGGGGTTGACGTGCTATCCCTCTGTTCTGGACGTCCCCGCGCCGGTAGACCTGGCGATCGTGTTCACCCCGGCGCCAACTGTGGCGCAGGCGGTTCGGGACTGTGCGCAGCGGGGAATCCCGGGCGTCATCATCCAGTCCGCGGGATTCGCGGAGTGCGGAGACGAAGGCAAGGCGCTACAGGAGGAGCTGAAGCGAATCGGTCGCGAGACAGGCGTGCGCCTGTGGGGACCCAACTGCATGGGGCTCGTGGACGGGGTTCGCAAACACGTATTCTCCTTCGTCATGGAGAGCATCTGGGACCATGGGTTCACCGCCGGCAACGTCTCCTTGATCGTGCAAAGCGGGTTCTTGGCGGCCGGCTTTTTGATCGATCTCATGAGCCATGCGTCGATGGGGATCAGCAAGGCCTGTTCGATCGGGAACAAGGTTGACGTGGACGAGTGTGATCTTCTCGAATACCTGATCGAGGATCCCGACACAGCAGCGATCGGGTTGTATCTGGAATCCATTCCCGACGGCAGGCGGTTCATGGATTTGTGCCGCGCATCCACCAAACCGATTGTGGTCTTGAAGGGGGGCACCACGGCTGCCGGGGCTAAGGCCGCACTCAGTCACACTGCCAGCTTGGCAGGAAACGGCGCACTAGTCACAGGCGCGTTGGCCCAGGTTGGCGTGGTGGAGGCGCGTGACTTCTATCAGATGTTCGACATGTGCCGAACGCTGGCGATGTTTCCCGACTTGCCCGAGAAGGGCCGCGGCCGGGTTGCCCTCATATCAGGTAGCGGTGGCGCTGGAATCGTCGCGTCAGATCTGGTGGAGCAGGCGGGACTGGAACTCGCCGACCTCTCGCCGGCTACGTGCGAGACGTTGACGGCCCTCTACCCCGAATGGATGCCGGTGGCGAATCCGGTCGACCTGTACCCGGCAATAGAGCGCCACGGGCCCAAGGCGTACACCCAGGCCTTCAAAGCCGTCTGCGAAGATCCAAACGTGGATGCAGTGCTGTTCCACGTGATAGCTTTGGGTATTTTCAATGAGAGATTCTCGTTTCTGGCGGACGCGGTGCGTAGCTCGGGGAAGCCCGCGTTCTGCTGGCTGATGGGACTGCGCGAAGAAGTCGCCGACATCCAGAAGGAGGCTGCCAAAATAGGGATTCCGGTTTTCCGCGAGCTGTCCCGCACAGTGGAGTGTCTGGCAGCGCTGCTCAAGCGCCCCCGCGCCGGCGCGCTCGTGGGATCTGAGGCCTCTCAGCACGGAAGGATTGATCTGCGTGGCGAGCTGGATAGCGTACTGCGCACGGAAGGTGGTACTCTCGACGAGCACGCCTCGAAGCGGATTCTCGGCGCTTGCGGCATTCCTGTGGTGGAGGAAACGCCCGTGTCCAGCGGCGACGAGGTCGCGCGGGCCGCCAAAGCGCTGGGGTTCCCGGTGGTGATGAAGGGGCTGCAGCCGGGGAAGATCCACAAGACCGAGCTGGGTCTGGTGCGTTTGGGCATCGCGTCTGATCGAGAAGCGGTCGAACAATTCGAAGATCTGAAGCGGGCAATGAACGGGAAGGGAACCGTTTTGGTGCAGCAGCAGATACGAGGCGAACTGGAGTTGATCGTCGGTTTAGTGCGCGATCAGCAGTTCGGGCCCGCCGTCATGTTGGGCTTCGGAGGTGTGATGGCCGAGGTGTTGGGGGAGCCGGTGTTTGCCGTCGCGCCCTTGAGCGAGGCGGAGGCTTTCCGCTTGATCGACCGTGTGAAGCCGCACAAGCTGTTTGAGGGTTTCCGTGGAGCGTCGCCCGTGGACAGAGAAGCATTGGCGCAGATTCTAATTCGAGTAGGGGAACTGGGGTGTGCCTATCCCCGGGTGCGGGAAGTTGACATCAATCCGTTGATTGTCAGGCAGGGCAGGCCTGTGGCGGTGGATGCATCCGTGATTCTCAGCGATGTCGGGGAGTGAAGGCCGAACCCCACTCCGACTCGAAGAATCCCATCGCGGCGCAATCGGCCGGCGCAAGCAGCACGTCTGCGCCGGTTGATGAGCCAACGCAATCCTGCCATATAGGACCGACAGCAGCCGTTCGGCGGCGTAGCTCAGTTGGCTAGAGCGAGGGTCTCATAATCCCTAGGTCCGCGGTTCGATTCCGCGCGCCGCCACTTAATTTTCAAGCACTTAGCTCGCCTGAGCAGCCCTGCCCTGCCCTGTTGTGTGCAGTTTGTGTGCAAGCAGCAACTGTGCTCGATTTGGATCAGTTGTACGCCAATATGGTCGGCCGGGGTCTATCCGTGCGCACCGTTCGTGCCGTGCACGTCGC
>Ga0209777_10009095_pt1 | contig 10738 bp, 13 predicted proteins | sample FrelakmetHBP12HB_FD_187147 | JGI IMG/M metagenome (GOLD analysis project Ga0209777, IMG submission 187147) | Freshwater lake sediment microbial communities from the University of Notre Dame, USA, for methane emissions studies -HBP12 HB (SPAdes)... | ecosystem: Environmental > Aquatic >... | reverse complement strand
AGCCGCAAGTGACTCAGGCTGCCCCATTGGACAATGACGGAGAATTGGCATGACAAAACCCAAGCTGGACATAAGTGACTTCTACGAACAATTCCATGGTCTTGAGCACCACAATGACCCTGGCGATTACACGAAGCCTTTGCACCACATCATCAACCCCTCATTGCCAAAAAAGCACAAGGGGCTGGACCTTAAAGCGCTGCGCAACAGAAAGAAGAAGCGCTATGTCGTCGTTCATAAAGATCACAGCGTAATCAAGCATGAGATGGCAAACAGGGCTCACCGTAAATGACTGACGATACTAAAGACGATATCAATATCGAAGAGCAGGAAGACGGCTCCGCTATTGTCGACATGCCAGACATGGAGACAGAAGAGCAGCCCGATGGCTCCGCTATTGTCGTGCTTAATGAAGAGCCTGAATACAACCCAAACTTCTACGACAACCTTGTAGATGCCATCGACCTGTCTACGCTGAACGGCATCACAAGCCGTTATTTGGACCTTCTTGAATCGGACAAGCAGGCCCGCACCGAGCGTGACAAGCAGTATGAAGAGGGAATCAGGCGCACAGGCTTGGGCAATGACGCCCCAGGCGGCGCTACATTCATGGGCGCCAGCAAGGTTGTGCATCCAGCGATGGCTGAAGGCTGCGTAGACTTTGCAGCACGAGCCATCAAAGAGCTTTTCCCGCCAGATGGGCCCGTAAAGACCAACATCATAGGTAAATCGAGCACGAAAAAGACCGAAAAGGCCGAAAACAAGCGAGATTTTCTGAACTGGCAGCTAACTGAGCAGATAGAGGAGTTCCGTGATGAAGAGGAACAGCTGCTAACTCAGTTGCCTCTGGGTGGATCACAGTACCTCAAGATCTGGTTCGACGAGCAAAAGCGCCGCCCAATGGTGGAATTCTTGCCAATTGATCGAGTGATCCTGCCTTTTGCAGCCACGAACTTCTATACAGCCCAGCGGGCGGCAGAAGTGCATGAGATTACCGAATACGAATTCGAGCGCCGCATCAAGAGCGGCATGTATATCGACACTAACTTTACACGGGCCTCGATGGAAATCGACCAGAACAAGGTCGAACAGGCTAACAACAAGGTTGAGGGCAAGGTGCAGGAGTCCAATAAAGACGGACTCCGCAGGGTCTTCCATATCTACACTTACCTAGAGTTGGAAGATGACAAAAAGACCAAAGGTGAGAGCGCTCCCTACATTCTGATGATCGACGAGCTCAGCAATGAGACCGTTGGTCTGTACAGAAACTGGGAAGAATCCGATAAGACCATGACGAAGTTGGACTGGGTTATAGAGTTCAAGTTCATTCCATGGCGCGGCGCATATGCGATTGGTCTGCCCCACCTCATTGGAGGCCTCAGCGCCGCTCTGACGGGTGCATTACGCGCTCTGCTGGACACAGCTCACATCAACAACACAGCCACAATGCTGAAATTGAAGGGCGCCAAGGTCAGTGGACAGAGTCAAAGCGTCGACGTCACTCAGATTGTGGAGATTGAGGGGGCACCAGGCGTTACTGACATCCGTCAGTTGGCTATGCCGATGCCATTCAACCCTCCAAGTGAGGTTCTGTACCAATTATTGGGCTGGCTGGACGGTGCCGCGAAGGGAGTCATCACCACCAGCGAAGAAAAGATCGCTGATGTGACCTCCAACACGCCAGTTGGCACCACTCAGGCGCTGATTGAGCAGGGGGCAGTCGTTTACAGCGCAATTCATGCTCGTTTGCATGATGCTCAAGCTCGTGTCTTGAAGGTTCTCTGTCGCTTGAACAGATGGCACTTCGACGAAATGCAGAGAAACGAAATTGCCGAAGAGCTGGAGATCACCAGAGACGACTTTTCCAAGAATACCGACATTCTTCCTGTCAGCGATCCGCATATCTTCTCTGAAACACAGAGAATGGCTCAATCACAGGCTGTTTTGGCGTTGGCAGAGAAATATCCTGACCAATTCAAGCGCAATGCGGTACTGGAGCGCATCCTGAAGCAGATGAAGGTGCCAAACATCAATGAAATATTGGTGGATTCGCCTTCTCCTGAGCAAAGAACGTCTGCAGATGAGAATGCTGCCATGCTGATAGGCCAGACAGCCTATGCATACCTGCAGCAAGACCACATCGCGCACATTCAGGACCATCTGCAATTCGCTCTGAACCCATTCTTCGGTCAATCACCGTTCGCGGATCCGAGCTACCTGAACAATGTGATCGAGCACCTGAAGCAACACATGACATTGTGGTACGTCAATCGCGCCAATGGCTATGTAGAGCAGAACTTGGGCAAGCCTGTCACTCAATATGACGATCCTGGTCACACAGCTCCGCTTGATCGCATCTATACGGCCGTAGGGGCGCACGTTCTGTTGGATGGTGATGAGGTATTCACCACCTTCCAGACAGCCTTTGCCGCTCTTATCCAGATGGCTCAGCAGAGAAAGAACACTCCTGCTCCATTGCCGCCTGATGCTCAGGTCATCAAGGACACAGCGATGGCAGAGACGCAGCGTAAGACAGTGGCTGATCAGTCTCGCAACCAGATTGACATGCGAAAGATTCAGGCCGACTTGCAGAAGCATGCTGATGACAATCGGACAAAGATTGACATTGAGAATGCCAAGCTTACACACGAAACGATCAGCAACATTGCAGATGCACATGCATCAGCTATGGCGCAACAGATCCAGCAACCACCACTACAGTGAGAAACGACGATGGCAACCAGTGATAAAGAGCAGAAGAGCATTCATGTGCCACAGCACAAGCGCATCGCTATGGGCGAAAAGCTTGACGGCACCAGCATGGGCAGCAAGGGCAGCTCAACCAGCAGCAAGTCGAAGGGCGCTCTTCCTTCCAGAAAGGACAGCAAATGATCGACCAACTTATTCACAAGATAAAGCTTCGTCAGGCAGATATAGAAAGGTCTCTGTCAGACGGCTTCGCAAGGACTTATGACCATTACCAGCACTTGGTTGGTCTTCATAGTGGGCTGCAAGAAGCCCAGAGAATGATTGAACGCCTGTTAGACGAAGAGAAAAACGCAGATTGAATTTCCACACTCCTGTGGACAAGAGACCGCACTGAAAAGTGCTTAACGATGCACCTGAAACTATGGTGTTTATTAGGAGAAGACGATGACTGAGAAAGAGAAGATTGCGACCTTCAGGGCGCGAAAGGGTAAACCAGACCCAATCGAGCTCGCATGGGCATTCCCTGAGGTCGATTGTGGTATGGCGCCGCTTGGTGCGCGAGTAATCGTGCAGCTGAGGCGTATCAAGAAGACAGCAGGCCGAATTGTGCTCGTAGAAGAGACCAAGGAAGCCGAGAAGTGGAACAACATGATAGGCAAAGTGGTCGCTGTCGGCCCCCTTGCATATAAAAACCGCGACACGATGACCCACTGGCCGGAAGGCGCATGGGCTCAAGTTGGCGACTATGTTCGAGTTCCAAAGTGGGGTGGCGACCGTTGGGAAATCGCCGATCCAGCCAGTGAAAAAGATCCAGTTCTGTTCATGACCCTGAATGATCACGAGCTGATATCGAAAGTAACTGCTGACCCTCTGTCCTTCAAAGTATACGTCTGAGGTGATTTATGACCGATGAAAAAAAGACCGAGCCGAATTTCAACATAGAGGAATCGGAGGACGGTTCTGCCGTTGTCCATGTTCCTGAATCCATGGCGGGTGATTTTGAGCACGAAGACCAAAGTGATGCTCAACACTCTGAGCCAGAGGATATGGATAGTCCTGATGATGATGAAGAGCTTCGGACAGCAAAGCGCAATCGCCGAAAGGCGAAGAAGGAGCTGATCCGCAAGACCAATCAAGAGAAGGACGTCAGACTGACGCTCTTGTCTCGTGAAAACGACGACATGAAGCGCCGACTGGCTCAACTTGAGAAGAAGGACAAAAACGACAACATCCAGAGAATTGATTACAGCCTGAATGAAGTGCAGCAGCGTATTGAGTACGCGAAGCACAAGCATGCAGAAGCAATCGAAGCTCAGGATGGTCAGGCAGCTGTGGAGGCTCTTGCGTTGCTGGATGAGTCGAAGGCGGAAGCTTATCGTCTCAGTCAGATGCGCAATCAAGCCAACTCTGAAATGCAGCAGGAGCGTCAGGAACGTCGCTTGAAGCCTGAGATCGAGCGTGAGGCAGCAGCATGGATGAAGCGAAACCCTTGGTTCAACCCAAGCATGTCCGACCCAGACAGCAAGATCGCCAAAAAGATCGACGAATTGCTGACAAGCAAGGGCATGGATCCGGCAGATCCTGAGTACTGGGACGAGCTCGATAGGCGTTTGCAAGCAGAAATACCACACGCATACAATCAGCGCACAGACAGCGATACCCGCAATGTCAACAGACCGAGGAATGTAGTAGGCAGTTCTGGAAGAGAAGCATCAGCAGCTTATGGTGGGAGCAATCGCACCACATTTGTCCTTACCCCTGAACGGGTACAGGCAATGAAAGCCGCAGGCGCTTGGGACAACCCAGAAAAGAAACATCGAATGATTCAATCGTACATTCGGTATGACCAACAGAACCGCAGAAACTAATTCACGAGGTAAAACATTATGGAATCGCGCTTAAAGAAATCTCTCAATGCTGGTGGACGCCAAGATCGCGCAAGCGAGGACGCAAGCCGCCAAGCACCTGAGGAAAACTTCGTTTCAGCACAGGAACGCCGCAAGGCGTGGAGTGAGGGAATGATGCAATCTGCACTACCAAAGCTACCCGAATTAACTGGGTGGCATTTGTGCTGGCTCTCGACAACCAACTCTTATGACTCCATCGATAAGCGAATCTCGCAGGGTTACGTTCCCGTTAAGTCGGATGAGATCCCTGGCTATGAACGCTATCGAGTAAAGGAGGGGGAGTACGTTGGTAACGTATCATGCAACGAAATGCTGCTATTCAAGTTGCCTATGGACATTTACCAAGACTACATGACCTATATGCATCACGATTTACCTCGTGAAGAAGCAGAAAAGGTCCGTATTCAACAGGAAAGTCTGCAGGCTCGCGATAGCAACGGTCGTCCGCTGGTCAAAAATGAGGGTGACAGCATCGGCTACAACGATCAGCAATCAAACAAAGCACCTGTATTTACAGGTTAGGAGTTCAAATGAGTACTGTCTCTGCTCCGTTTGGCTTGCGTCCTGCTTTTCATCCTTCGGGGCTGGATCGCGCACAGGCGCTGGCTGGCGGAATTCCATCGGGTTACGCAAGTAACATTTACAAAGGTCAACCTGTTGCATATGGCAGCACCGCTAACGGCGGTACGCTGGGTACCATCATCGCTATTGGCGCTGGCAATACCACTCCATGGGCAGGCGCATTCGCTGGCGTACAGTGGACGGAAGCGGGCGGTCGCGCTCGTATTTCCAACTACTGGCCTACAGGCACCACCTATGTGGCTGGTTCCTGCGTTGCCTATTTCTACAACGATCAAAACATCGTTTATGAAATTCAGGCAGATGGCAGCATGGCTCAGACAACTATTGGTAATGAATATCCATTCAGCAACGTCGCTGTTGGAAATACAACCACTGGCCTGTCGCAAGCTACGCTGGCCTCAGGTTCGCCCGCTGGTGCTGGCAACCCAGGCCAGATGCGCGTCGTGGACCTCGCTCCATATGTGGACAATGCGTGGGGTGATGCCTACACAATCGTCCGTGTCGTCAACTCAAGCTCACAGTTCTTCGGTACTGTGAACGCTATTGCTTAAAGGGGGTCTGAGAAATGGCTGCTCCAATGCGAAGTACAGACTTCCGTTCAATCGTTGAACCAATCCTCAACGAGTGTTTTGACGGGATCTATGATCAACGTGCCGATGAGTGGAGCCGTGTGTTCCGCGAAGAAGACGGCATCCCTCGTAACTACCATGAAGAGCCTGTTCTTTATGGATTTGGTGCTGCACCCCAGCTCCCTGACGGTACGCCTGTAACGTATCAGCAGGGCGGTGTGCTATTCATCAAGCGCTACCTGTACAAGGTATACGGTCTGGCTTTTGCCCTGACCAAGGTGCTTGTTGAAGACGGCGACCATATCCGTATCGGTCAGACCTACGCCAAGCACTTGGCTCAATCTCTGGTTGAGACCAAAGAGCTTCTGGCTGCCAATGTGCTGAACCTTGCGTTCAACGGCACATTGTCACCAGGCGGTGACGGTCAAGCTCTGATCAGCAATTCACACCCAATCGTGAATGGCACCTTCAGCAATCAGCTGACTACCGCTGCAGTTCTGTCCCAGACCTCTCTGGAACAGATGCTGATTCAGGTTCGTCAGGCTGTTGACAACAATGGCAAGAAGATCCGTCTGGTACCTCGCCAGCTGATCGTTGCGCCAGGCAACGTGTTCCAAGCTGAAGTTCTGCTGAAGAGCGTTCTGCGGGCAGGCAATGCCAACAACGACATCAACCCAGTCAAGTCGATTGGGCTGTTGGATGAAGGCGCTGCTGTGCTGTCTCGTTTGACCTCACCAACTGCTTGGTGGGTGCAGACCGATGCTCCAGAAGGCTTCAAGTTGCTGATGCGTCGTCGTCTTGAGAAGACGATGGAAGGCGACTTCGAAACCGACAGCATGCGTTACAAGGCCACTGAGCGTTACGACATCGGCTTCACCGATCCTCGTGCTGCTTGGGGTACTGCAGGCGCGTGATGTATGTGGGGGTGAGGATAGTCCTCGCCCCCTTTCTAAAACCTCGTCAAGCTTTTCAAGGAGAAGACGATGCCTCAATTTTCAGATGATTTGTTTCTGGGCGCTGCCCAGACATACATGGGTGTGAACATCAACAATCCATTGGGCGATCCCGCTCCTATGGATCTTGGTGTTGGCCCATTGGGTCGTATTTATGTTTGGGATGTGGTTCCACTGACCAAGCAAACCAATAACATCGCTTTGTCTCAAAGCGCCGTATCAACTCAAACGCTGACTGCGGGCACGGGCACAACTTCTGTTGTCCGTCCAGACGGTAATACTGTTGTGCAGCTGGACTGTCCTCGTGCAGTAAGCATCACTCTTGCCGCCGGAAGCCCAGTAAACAAAAACTACACCATTACTGGTTACGACTATTATGGTCAGCCAATGAGTGAAGTTATTGCTACTGGCACAACTGGCGGAGTAACAATCAATGGCAAGAAAGCCTTCTATCAGGTCTTGTCAGCATCGCTATCAGGCGCTACCAGCGTAGCCATTTCGCTTGGTACGACTGATATTCTCGGCATCCCAGTTCGCATAACAGACCGTGGTTATATCGACAATGTCGGTTGGAACAACGTATTGGCGGAAGATGCTGCAACAATCGTTGTTGCTGACACTACCTCTCCTGCAACCACTGGCACGGGCGATGTTCGCGGAACGCTGACTCCAAGCTCTGCAGCAGATGGCACCAAGCGTCTCGTTGCAGCCGTGCTGTTGCCTGGCCTTGCCGTTGGCCCGAATGCTACCCGCTTGGGTGCACTCGGCGTTAACCAGAACCTTGTGTCCTAATAGAGGTGCATCATGGGACAATTCAAACCAATGGTTAAGATGTACACCGATGAGCCTTCAGTAATTCTGAAGCTCAAGAAAGGTGGCAAGGTAAAGCATCAAGGCAAACGCCACGAGGAGCATCACGCTCATGGTGGTCATAAGCCAATGCATCACGCCCATGGCGGTATGCATGCTGCTTTTGAGTCTGAAGCTGGCAATTCACCGAAGAAGCCATCTGTAGCTGCTCGTCGTAAAGCGATGAACCCGCAGCTCTACAAGAAAGGCGGCAAGGTGGCTCACAAGCAGCTTGGTGGTGGCATGCCTATGGCTCCAAACCCTCAGGCACTGCAAGCGGCTGCAGTAAAGCAGGCGCTGGTAAAGCAGGCCATGGCAAAGCAAGCTCTGGCAAAGCGGGCGCTTGCTCGTCAGGCTCTTGCTGGTCAGGCACAGCCTCAGTTGGGCGCTGCCTCTGGTAACAACCTTGGCCTCAAGAAAGGTGGATCCGCCTCATGTGCGAAAGTTGAAAAAGAACTGAAGCACCATGAAGCAATGTCTGCCAAGCGGGCTCACGGCATGAAGAAGAAAGCATCTGGTGGTGCTATCGATTCTGCCGAAACACGCACAACGCTGAAGAACAGCACGAAGCCATTTGCCAAGACCAAGATGGAGGATGGCCGGAAGCATGACAAAGTGCATGGTACGGGCGAAGTCAAAGAAGGTAAGCCAGCTGGCTACAAGCTGGGTGGCACCATCGAAGGCAATGAAGGTAAGTTCGCCAAGACCAAGATGGACGATAGCAGCAAGGCTGATCGCAAGCATGGCACTGGTGAGGTTGTGGAAGGCAAGCCTGCAGGTTATCGCAAGGGCGGTAGCGCTACTGGCGTAGGCCGTGCCATTGAGGGTAACGAAGGGCGCTTCACCAACAACAATGTTGATGACGGTGATCATTTTGACCCCGCTCATGGCACTGGTGGTGTTCGTGAAAGCAATGCAGGCGGCTACCGAAAGGGAGGACGCGCCTCAAAAAAAGCTTTTGCTACGGGGGGTCAAGTAATTGATGACGGAAAGGCGGAGCTCATGCCCCGTCGCCGCATCAGTCCACCCGTAGCAAACACGATGCAGTCAGGCACCTTCAAGCGTGGCGGCAAAGTGAGATGATCTGCCGATAATGACATGAGGGGGGAGAAATCCCCTCTCTGTTTTCTTTTCTGGAGCGCTTCATGAAGCCAATTACTTTATCGGTGAGCGGTGTAGCGAATGGGGCCACATGCCCTATGAATACTCATACATCACCATTCAATGTGGGATTTGGTGTGACCGTATCCGGCACCATTACCTACAGTGTTCAGCACACGTTCGACAATGTGTTTGATGCAACCGTGACTCCAACATGGTTCAACCATCCGACTGTCAATGGATTATCTGCTCAAGCAGATGGGAACTATGCATTCCCAGTATCCGCCATCCGCATCATTGGAACGGCCGGATCCGGCACCGCAACTATGCATCTGATACAGGCTGGTATTCAGTAAATGGCAAACCTGTACTGGGTTGGAGGAACTGGCGCGTTTGATGACATTACGCACTGGGCAGCCAGCTCAGGTGGTGCTGGTGGGGTTGCTCTTCCTACTGCTGTAGACAGTATTTTCTTTGATGCATTGTCTGGTTCTGGTTCCTATATCGTCACCATATCAACTGGGGCGGGCAAAGGATCTTGCAAAAACCTTAATACGGTTGGCTTTACGGGAACCATCACTGGCTCAGGCGGAAACCCGCAATTAAGCATATATGGAAATGCTTTGCTTGGGCCAACAGGTACATTTGCACCAGCTCAATTCCCTGTAGTTACATTTCTAGGGTCTGGATTTACTCACAATATTACCTGCAATGGTCAAAGCTTCGGTAAAGTTATTCTTAATGATGTCGGCGGCACATACAACCTGTTAGATGATTTCTTCTCATATGACTCGAATACTACTGATTTCACTTTTTCGGCAGGGACACTAAATGCCAATGGGCACAATGTCACTTGCAGGTCTTTTCTGACAACAACTCCAGTAGCAAAGACATTGAACATGGGTTCGGGATTATGGACCCTGAGCGCCAGCAGCGGCGAAGTTGCATGGGATGTTAGAAATGGAGTTGTGGCCCTCAATAAGGGCACAGCAAACATGTATCTATCAAGAGCCGCTGGTGTAAATCGCTTCATCTATACGGGTGGATTTGCCTATAACAAGCTAACAATTGGTGGCATATACGGACTTGGCGGAATATTGAGCATTTACGGCGGTGGATCATTTACAGAAATCGCCAGTGAAAAAGTCGAAACAAGCGGGCTGGCTTTTGATACTGCCTTCACAACCACAGTAACCACTTTTACTGCACAAGGCGGTTATTCAAGTCCTTTGGGTATATCAAACCTGTATCAGGCAATCGATGATACACAGACAACTGGTATCGCCATCGACACGCAGCCATTCAATTACCCAACCAACGGGACAATAAGAATTGATAATGAGGTCATCTCATACACAGGATTTTTCGATAATGGATTTGGTGGATATGAATTCACTGGCGTCACTCGTGGAGCGAACGGGACAACTAAAGCCGCCCATGCTGCATCGGCCACTGTTTATTCAGGGTACTACTTTCTTGTTCAAAGCACTTTGGCTGGAACGAAGGCGAATATCATTACTACCACGCCATCTGGTGTGTTCTATGCTGGTCAAGATTCGATCAATTCAGGAAACACAACAGGAATCACCTTTTCTGCAGGCGGAACAATTGATTATTGGAACGCCAAGGATCTCAATTTCACCGTAATAAAAGGGCTGACACCATCTATTGGATATAGTGGAGTTGCCAATCAGATACAAACAACCCCTGGCAATGCCTTGGGCGCAGTGGGTAATGCTAATGCTGGCATCGGAGATGATGTTGGCGGAAATGGCGTCGTAGACAGATATTCAGGAGTCAGCTAATGACCGCAATAACCAACAGTCAAACCATAATTGATGGCGAACATACAGTCATTCAGAAGTTCTACATGTTCGCTCAAGATGCAACTGGAGAGACCAATGTCGTCAAGGTAGATCCATCTACGCTTGCTAAGTCATCATCTGGACTTTCTTGTACAGGCGTCAGGCTGAACAAAGTGACTGCCATCACCCATGGACAAGAAGTGCTGATGCAGTGGGACGCCACAAGCCCTGTGCCCATCATGCTTGTTCCTCCTGATAGTCAA
>Ga0209777_10009094_pt1 | contig 10739 bp, 8 predicted proteins | sample FrelakmetHBP12HB_FD_187147 | JGI IMG/M metagenome (GOLD analysis project Ga0209777, IMG submission 187147) | Freshwater lake sediment microbial communities from the University of Notre Dame, USA, for methane emissions studies -HBP12 HB (SPAdes)... | ecosystem: Environmental > Aquatic >... | reverse complement strand
GATCTACGTTGAACCGACCGACCGTCCAGAAGCCTAGGTCCAATCCGGCCACGGCGTCTGTCGCCCCTTCCGCGATCAGCAGCGGCAGGCCCGACAAGTCTGAAGGCAAGTCCAGAGACAAGTAGAGCCCGGCCTTGTGGCCGGCCATCATTCTCTTGCTGCCGTCGGCGAATCGCCGGTTGATCCCGATGATCCTTCCAGTGGCATCAGCCATCGGCCAAGACGACGCGCCCTCACAAGGAATCCAGCCGACGCCAAACCGCCGCAGGGCTTCCGGCATCAGGCCCAGGCCCGCCGCCAGCGACTCGATCTTCCCGGCCTTCTCAGCGTCTGCCTGGAACTGACGCGCCATGGCCGAAAAATCCACGGGTGCTTTCATACTGCCGACGACAATCCGGCGTGGCCGTCGCGGCTCGCCGCGCTCCAGGTGGTTTTCGACCAGCCGGCGCAGCCAGCCTGCCTCGCCTACCCGGTGGTTAGATTCAACCCGAGGGCAAATAGCCGCGGTGCCGTCGTCGCTGACCAGACACCAATCGACATGACCGCAGATCGGGCAGGGGTGCTTCTTGTTGACACGCCGCCAACCTTCGTGGGTGTTCATTTCTTGGCCCTCCAGCGCCACCGGCCCACCGGCGGCATCCCCTCGTTTACCCAGTCGAGGAGTTCCTGCCGGCGCCATTTCCTCAAATGCCCGCACTTCAACCCGCGCGGCGCGAGCCCGAGGCGCACGAGATTTCGGAAATGCGCCCTGCTGTCGCCAAGGAGGGCCGACGCCTGGAGGTCTGAGATCAGCAAAGCCTCGACGGGGCTCTCGATTGTGACCGGGGCGGTCGTGGCAACTTTACTCATGAGGCATCCCCTGGGCGTCCTGCCCGTTGCCAGTTCCGTTGGGGTTTGGGGTAGCCTGTTCCTGCCGGGCCTGGCGACGGATCGCTGGCGTAGCTTCCCGTCCCTTGCGGTCTGCCTCGCTATCGTCGCGCTGGCGGCGCTGGTGCTCCGCACGTTCCTGGGCTTTACGTAGCTTCTTGGCGGCGCGGGCAAGTTCGCGGAACGCCCTGATTTCCGATGGCGTCAGCTCTCGTTTTGGCATAGGTTATAGCTCCTTCCCCACTTCCTGTCTTTCGGGGGTATTGTGCGCGCAGAGATACCCCCGATAAAGGCGCAAGGGCTTGAATCAGAAAGAGATACGGAAGCGAATAAAAACCGAATGATGCCCCGTATGACTACCCCGCCTGGCTATTCGTCTTCCGCTCGCTTGCCGGAACGCCGACGCCGGTCGAGTTCATGTCCCGGCCGACCCGCGCCGTCTTTGTTCTCATAAATGTCCACTTCGCCCCGTGCTCCTTTCGGGAGTGGCCCAACAGCCTTCTTCAACTGCCGATCCGGGGCGCGAACGCCAGCGGCTTTCATCTTCTCCAAGGCGGCGGCGTAATGTTGCTTGACCGTCGTGCGGTCTAGGCTAAGCCGTCGCCCGGCTTCGGCGAAGTTCCCCTTGCACTCGCCCACGATCTGCATGACTTCCGTTTGTCTTGGGGTCAAGCGCCGAGTTTTCGGTTCAAGTGGCGGGCGGCGAGAAAATTTCCGCCGGTTGACTAGTTGCGACATGAGTTCGTGGATCGCAGTAGTCTTTCGCCCAAGCATGTGCCCGATTGTGTCCAAGATGAAGTACGCCTTCACGAGATCGTCGGCCATCCGGTTTCGGTCCTCCCTCAAAGTTTGAGCCGTTTTCCGCGGATCGACGGATAAGACGGGCATGTATCTTGCTGCAATCTGGAAGTGGTCGTATCCCTGCCTGGGCCATACCTTGAAGGCGGCTACCACCTGCGCCGCCCGCTTGAATATCTCCGGTATCTCAACGCTTCCCTGCCGAAATAGCTCCTTGTCAACGTTAGTTTCTTGATCTTTGGCCGATTCCCTCCACGCAGTGATGGACTCGTCTTCGAGGCGACGCTTACTTAGGTGACTTGGTTTCACAGTCTTACCCTTTCGGAATCGGGCCGGCTCCGGCCGGGCGCGTGAAAGGGGAGAAGGCGCACCCAGCCGGGGCCGCTGGCCCGCCCGGTCGCGAACCGGAGCAGGCACCCGTTCGCGGTCTATTGTCATCCTTGTACGTCCACCCGCAATTTTTTTTCTGGAAAGTGCGGAATTCTGCTTTTTCCCGTCCTCCGCGTTCTCAGCGCCGGACTCCTGGCACCTTTAGGCCTTGCAGGATTTCCGTTGTCGCGCAGGCAGGGCTCGTTAGAATAACTGCTGACAACTTGAACTTGGTCTGACCAAGCGTTCGCGCCAACGGAAAACCGCGACATTTTCTGACAGATGAGGCGACCGCTCGGCAGGCTCCGCTATGGAGCCTGCCGATGAACCCTCATCTGCGGGCCGTCGCGGGCCCTCCGTTGGGGCAGTAATCGGCGGCTCCTTTTTTGTAGGGGCAAGCTTCCACCAGCTCTGTCGGGAGAAAGGAGACCAGATGCTCACTGGCGGGATCGTTCTGATCGTCTTGGGGTGCATTTTGGGTGGATTTGTCGAAATGGGTGATTCCATGCCCGGCGGGCCGAGGCTCGCCCGGGACCCCCTTGTCTTCCTTTTGGGGGCAGCCCTCGCCATTGCCGGGATCATCGTGCTGTTTTTCGTCAAGTGGTACGCGGGGTTGGCTGGCATTGCCGGAAGCGTAATAGGGGTCAACCTTCTGGCTGGCATCTGGGCAATGATCTACAAATGGCTGAGGCTATAAGCCCGGCTGTGGCTAGGTCAAAGGGAAGGCGGGTATCCGAACATGAGCCACCGGCTATTTGTCGGGATGAAGAGCCAACGGATGGCCACAGCCATCTGTCGTGCCGAACATCGCATCATCTACGCGGCCCCCGGGGTTCGCACCGACGTGGCGAAGGCCTTGGTCGAGGCCGGCAGACGCCTGGGCACGGAGGCCATCACGGTGGTGGTGGACTGCAACGAAGACACCTGCCGTCTCGGATACGGGTACGCTGAGGCGATCAGGCTGCTGAAGAATGCCAACCTTGATGTTCGCCAGAGCCCAGGACTTCGGCTTGGCCTGCTTATCTGCGACGATGTCGGTTGGTTCTTCTCTCCTGTCGCCTTGTACGTCGAGGACGACACGCACAGCGACGAAACGCCAAACGCAATACGCTTGGTTGGCGAACAGGTCGAGGCCTGCGCCGAGGTGATTGCCCGGTTCGCAGAGGCCGCAGCAGACCCGACCAGCCCAGAGCCGGAAGTCGGCAGTCAACTGCTCACTGAGGAGGAGCTCTCCAGGGTGGAGAAGAACTTGGAGGACGTCCCGCCGCTGAAGTTCGATGTGCAGAGGCAGGTCCGCGTTTTCCTGCCATACATCCAGTACGTCGATCTTCACCTCAACGGCTGCTCCATCGACCGCCGCACGGTCAACATTCCGAACCACGTCCTGAACCGGACTGCTAGTCAAAGGCTGGAAGCCAGGCTGCACACGAAGTTCGACCTGATCGACCGGAACAGCAATTTGTCAGGAGAAGCCTTGAAGAGGGAGTTGGACGTTATCCGCGAGGTTTACTTGCGATCGCTGGGGCAGACGTGGAAGAACGTCATGCTTCGAGGCAGGAGGGACGACTTCGACAGGCAACTCAATGAATTCAGGAAGAAGGTTGAGAAGCACCAGAAGGAGATCGAAGCCAAACTCCAGCAAGAGATCAACAAGTCGATTGACGAGATCGTAGATGACTTCTGGAAACAGGTGGCCAAGAACCCTCTCCAGGACCTGCTGGGCCAGATCATGGGCAAGACGCCCTCCGAAAGGGACGCGAGGGAGTGGCTTCGCTACAAGCTGAGCGAATGCTTCCCCAAAGCCGAGAGATTAATCCGCCGGATGAGCCTTGCGTGCGTCTTTCGAGACGTGACCTGGGAAACCCTCAACGAGGAGGGATTTCTGGAGGCGCTGAAAGAGGCCTTCCCCCTAATAGACTGGGACAAGCCGTTCGAGGAGTTCAACGCCGCCAGACAAAAAGAAGACGGCCGCGAACAGAATTCCGGGGCAGGCCCTGAAACGTGAACCCATGTGGGTATGCCCTGCGGACTGAATTAGCACGACACGTATTCGAAACACACGAGTCTCAGGTCTTCACGCCGAAGGAGCATTGCTGATGAGTCGCCTGGCGGGCCTTTGCCGAAGTCGGCCTTCAGCCTTTCCATTTCAGTAAGCAAGAGTTGATCCTGCCTGTTCTCGCCCCAGGCTTGGAAGGCCGCCTTCATCTTCTTGATGACGAAGGGGCCGGCAGGCTGGGCGAGGAAGCGGATCGCGGCCTTGGCACGCTCGCGGTCTACGCTGCCGCGGCGAATCGCGTTCTTGAGTTCCTCGGCAATCATCTGCTGGATTGGATCTGGTTTCACGGCCGCGGCAGCTCTGGCTTCCACCGCCTGCTCCGAACGCAGGATATGCTCGATTACCTTCTCTTGGAGGTCGAATACGTCCTGATCGCCGATATACCGCGGCTCGTCCGGCTGGCAGGCTATAATCTGCGCCACCTGGAAGCGGTTGTCGATGATCTCATGCGTTCGGGCGTCGATGTAGTGCCAGAAATGGCGAACCCCCTGGCCCGATGGACGGGGCGCCTGGAAGTAGAAGAACATGCCATAGCATTTCTGCCTGCGAAGCCCGGAATGGATGCCGTCGGGCAGGTTGACCACAGCGTCGCTGCCCTCGCGACCCAGTAGCTCCTTGAGTTGCTTGAGAAGCACCTCGGGGCCGGCCAACTCGGCTCGGGCCTCTTCTTCCTCAAGCACCGCGCCGTCCTCTTTGCGAATACGTCGAAGGGTGTTAAACGTGCGGGGGTGGACGACCTCGCCCAGGACACTGGCATCCAGCAGCCCTAGGTCGTCGATGCGGCTGATCCGTTCTTGCAGCCGCTCCACCAAGCGCAGAAGCTGCTCCAGTTCGGCCTCCGGGAACATATTGCAGATCAGTATCTTCTCGTGTGGGCTGCCGAGTCGATCGATTCGCCCGCTCCGCTGCACCAGACGGATGGGATTCCACGTCAGGTCGTAGTTGATGAGCACCCCGCAGTCCTGGAGGTTCTGCCCCTCACTGAGCACGTCGGTGGACACGAGGATATCGATCTCTTCGCCGGTGGGCGTGGCGCGGTTGTTGGCGACTGGGGCGAAGGCAGCCAGGATACCTTCGCGTTCGGTCGGGTGATTGCCGCTGTCGATTCGCCGTATCAGCGGATCGCCCGCTTGCCGGCGCCACTGGAGGGTTCGCGGGCCCGTAAGTTCTCGCTGAAGGTAGCGGGCCGTGTCTTTGTAGCAGGTGAAGATCAAGACCTTCTGCCCACGAAGCTCGCCGGCAAGTCGCCTTTTCAATTCTTCCAGCTTTGCGTCGGAGGCCACAAGCGGTCCGATTCGGTCACGCAGCTTCTCCAGGATGCGAACATCCGCTTCCACGTCCTTCACAAGACGGCGAAGGTCGTATTCGTTGAGATCAACAGGCTTTACTCCCGCCAGGTGTTCCCGGACCGATGCGGATTCCTCCAACCGGTCGGCCAGATCATCGCCGTTCAGGTCATCCTCCGCGTCGATTCCGGCCAGTCGCAGCATCTTCCAGAAGTCCGCACTGGAAATGACCTTCTTGTCCAGCAGGAAATCCAAGTACGCTTGCTCGAACGCCAGCGCTCGCTTAACGCTCAGGCGGAATGCCTCCACGCTCGACTCAAGGCGCTTGAGAAAGCGTGTCTTGAAGATGCCGACCAACGCCACCTCGCGGCCTTGTTCCCACTCATCGACAGCCACGCCGGACTTCTTGTAAGACTCCAGCGTGTACGGAGCCAAGGACAGCTTCCCGATGTCCTGTACGATCTCGTCATACAGCCCGGCGTAAGTTTCGCCGAGGCTGTACTCCACCGTTTTCAGTTTCCGGTCCGGGAAGTGGACCAGCTTCCCGCTGATCGTGGCGTTGGGGTATGCCACGCGGATGTAGGGCCGAGTATTTCGGACCGCGATCTCCTCTAGCAGATTGAAGAGCAACGTACCCGCCGCAGTCCCGTCGGCCCTGGCAAGGCGCCGAGCCTGACGGAAGTACGCGTTCACATCCCCAATGCCGGCGTCACGGAAGTAGTCCGGCTCCGACTGCGTGAAAAGCTGAATCTGCCGGAGCAGATCGTACAGGTCGTTGTTGATCGGCGTGGCCGAGATGAGGATGATCTTCTTCCGCTGTCCGTCCCGGCCGCGCCCACCATGCGACTGCACCAAGGCATCCAATGCCAGGTAGCGGTTCGCACCGTCGTTGCGGAAGTTGTGCGATTCATCGACGAGGATCAAGTCAGCGTCGGCGTATGGGTGTGGGTCGAAGGTTTCGCGCCCGAGTTCTTCCATGCCGACAATCTGCGCGGAAATCGTCGCCTCCACGAGTTCCCGTCGCCACATCTCACGAAGCGACGCCGGGCACACCACGACCGCTTTGAGCCGCTGATGGTAGGCGAAGTCCTCCAGGAGTTTCTTGCCGATCCACGTCTTGCCCAAACCGACGCTATCGCAGATAAGGCAGCCGTCGTATCGGGCCAGAATCCTGCGCGCTTTCTTGACCGCATCGTCCTGAAACTCGGCCAGTTCAACGGCCGTCCGGCCAAAGAGCCCAGGCCCCGGCCCTAGTTCGTCCTTCAGGTACTCGTACAGGGCCTTGAGGTAGACTTGGTACGGTGTGTACTCGTACTGGCCGAACTTGCTGGTGTTAACGAGTTCGATCAGTTGGTCCTTGAAGTCGCCCGCCCGCTGCCATTGCCGGCAGAACCACTCTTCCAGGTCCATCACGGCGCGCCCGCCCACCTCGCTCTTGATAGCCGCGCGGGCAACCGCCGAGACATCTGTGCCGGCAGGTTCAAGCGGCGTCGGGGCATTCTGGGCGCCCGCGTTTCGCAGGTACTCCACCTTCTCGGCCGCCTGCCGGTCCACAACCTCGGCCACGCCCTCAAACACGCGATGAACAAGGTTCAGTTCCCGGTTCCCGGCCAGGCCCGGCCCTGTGAAGTTACTGGATCCGACAATGGCCGCATACGGCCGCAGACGGTCGTCGCGGTTATTGGGGCCAACGCGGTCCTGGTGGAAGACGTACGCCTTGGCGTGCAGGAAGCCTTCCTGGAACAGGCGCACCTGCGCCTTGTCCATCCGCAGGAAGGCGATCAGGTCCTCCACCAGCCGCAACGTCTCCTCCTTGAACGGCTGGGCCTCTAGTTCGCCACGCATCTGGGCCAACAAGGCTTGGGGATCGGGGCGAAGGCCAATGTCCTGGCCGCTGGCCGGCTCGGCCCCCAGGAGCAGCCGGAAGGCCCCTAGGCGGTGCAATCCATCCTTCACCAGCCGGTAGCCGCTGATCGAGAAGTACGCCGTCGCGATGTCCAACGGACAGCCCTCGGACGCGGCCAACAGAGCATTCAAGACATCGGCGGCTTTGACTTGTTCGTTGTCGATGACGAACGGAAGCGGCATCACTTCACCTAACCGGGTTAACAGCGGCCACCTTGACTTCGTTGGTCGAGCGGTTCAAGCTGCTGACTCTCCATAAACCGGGCCTTGCCGGAATGCCAGAACGTATCTTATGGGGAAATGCCATCCAGGTCCACCGACAACGAACCAATCCACAGGGGAAAGTCTTTCGGCACGTCAGCACCGCCCAGAACCTTAATGGGGCCGATAATCTGACAAGGGCCCAGTTCAGCTTCAGCCAAGGCCACGGAAAAACGACTAAGGTCATTGTGATTGCGTTCGAGATTGTCAGGTTTTGTCTCCGAGGTCCGAAACTCGTAAGCCAGAAACAAAGCCCCATTCGCTCCCCGCAGCTTGGCCTCGATCAAGGTTCCGGCAACGGCCGTCAGGAGCTGATACCTTAACGCGGCGATCTGCTCGTCCATCGGCCGACCGAAGAGCGCCTTGGAGAGCAGGTCAATCCGCTCGGGGACCTTCGATCCTTGGACCTTCGCCTTGTCAGCCCGATGCTCGCCGACCAGTGGGCCGAAACTCTCGTCAGCCTTGGCCTCGATGCATATCAGGAATCTCCCGCGGGGCCAGCCATCAGACAGAATCAGATCGTGGTTTCGGTGTTCACCACCGAAGCTATCCAGACGGGTTACCATCTCGGCGATTCCGTGGGTAGGCGCGAATCCCTTGGTGACGGGGTGGCTACTCAGAAGCGTTCCCAGTTCTGCGGGGATCGCTGCGCGCCCTTTTCGGAAGAATGCCTTGGCCAACTCCTTGGCGCTCCGCCCGTCCTTCCAGTGCTCATGGCCTTCCTTTGGCGGCGCGAGCCGAAACCAGTCTTCAACACTCTTGATGATCGCACCGTCCTTGTTTGTGATTGTCAGTCCACACACCGTGTTTGCCCTTTCAACCGTATTCGCAACCAACTGAGCAGGTTCCGCTCAGAGAGCCGGCCAGAACTCACCGCCGCAGGAGCACCGGTAGGTCTTTCGCGGACCGTTCGCAGTGAACTCCACTGAGGCCAGCATTCCAGCCCAGGAGCCGCAGCGGTCGCACTTCCACGGGCCGTTGTGGCTGTCACGGTCCCTGCACTTACGAATGATGTCCTTTTCGGCCACTGACAGGACGCGAGTTTCCGTTCCGATCCTGATGTACGCACGGCCGTCGTACTCGTGATGAATCACCGCCCGCGCTCGCGAAGCCCGGATCGCGATGATTGATACATTCTTGACTGTGATGACCTCAATGACCGGCGTGATCGGCGGGTCGAACTTCTGGCCGATATGCTGCGATAGCGAACGTTGAGCCTTATCGAGATTGCCCGGCTCCACCCCGCACGATGAGCCGTCTGGTGCTACGCCGAAAAGCACGATGCCTTGTCCCGCGTCCGAGTTCAGCATTCCGCACAGGGCCTGGAGTCCTTCCTTCTGTTCGGACAGCGACTTCTTGAACTCGATGGTCTGCGATTCGCCAGTGGCGATGAGGCCCGTAATGTCCAGCGGTCCGCTCATTCCTGGAGGCCCCCATCCGGCGCAAGGCCGACGAGTGGCCGGACTATGCCGCCAATGGCGGCGGAGACGGCGGCGAAACGATCACGGCTGACTACTCGGGCTCGGTTCGGCCGTGGACGGGCTGAGATGTTCGATCGTGCGTCTGCCGCAGGACCTCTTCTTCGCCATGGTGTTCTCAAAGTCTATTCCTCGAACGGGTCTAAGGGGTTGGTATTCGGGAAGGGAAAATCCAGTTTTGTTCCCCTCGAAGCTTCTTGTGGAATGCCAGCCGAAGCCTCGTAAGCGCCAATGCAACCGTGACTTCGGAGCCAGCGTGGATCGGCTAGTTTCTCCCAATCGTAGAGCCGCAACGCCCAGAAACAGATCGGCTGCCCGTTGTCGGCCCGTACGAAGACCGACTCATAGTAGCACTTCCCGTTCCAGCACTTCAGCACGTCCAAGTTCCGGGCAATACGGTTTTTCTTGATCTCCTCCGGCACAAAGGTCTGCTGCGGCAGAATCGGGTCCCGGATCAGCCTTTCCCCTTCTCTGCGGCCTGATGGGAACGGCGGATGCACGAAGCAGTGACCTGACCTGGGCAGATACTGACGATAAAGGGCTGCGTGGAAACCACGAACCCACCGCCAGACAACGCAGGCCAAGTTCACGTTCGAAGTGAAGGCAATTGGCTGTCCGTCGGGTTTCAGGCGTCCGCCAATGAACTGGAGTCGCTGCCGCTCAGGTCGGGGCAAGCGCCGGTGCAACGCGGATACCAACTGGCTCACAAGTTCATCCTCTCCTGATTCACTCTGGTTGCAGCCGACGTGGGTGGGCAAGATCAGTGGGTTCAGACGGTCGTCGGGAAGGAAGATCGCTTTGGGCGGAACATGGTCACGGTTGGTTTTGCTTCCGTCGTCGAACGCCTTGCCACACAGGTAGCAGAAGTCAAGCTTCGTGTGATTCTGGAGCGCCTTGTGTGTCGTAACCCGAATCATGTTGATACCCCACACACCGACAGGTGCGCCCTATTCCTCCACGTTCGTCTCCCGCGTTTCGGAGGCATCCAAGCCGGCCAGCCTCGCTTCCAGCACGTCGATGGGGTCGCGGACGGGGCGGGTGGCGCGTAGAAGATGGCGCTCTTCCGGCGTCAGGCCGTAGGCGTCTTCGACCAGCACGGCAAGTTGCTTCTCTAGCTTCAACTGCTCCGCCAGGAAGTGCCCCAAGTCACCACTGGCCTCACGGTGGAATTCGGAAACGGACGCCAGTTGCGGGCGCGAGAACTCGCGAGTCGTCGATGCTTGCATCATCCTCAGAAAGTCGGCGTCTGACCTCCTCAGCCACGTGAAGAGGCGGGCACCCAACTCTGCGCCGGGTGCTATGGCGATGGCCTTCGCAATTGCGGCGACCTCCCACTCGATTCGCTCACCCATTAGCGTGGTCAAGGCTTCAACGGGCTTGGCGAACAGACCTTCGTCCGCGTGGGCCGGCATCGGGAACTTATCCATGTAGGTGCCGATCAGCCGCAGCACCTCATCCTTGCCGTGCTGGGCTGTGCGGGTCATGTACCACCAGGCCAGAGGACTGTTCAGAATCGCTCGAATGCTCGGCCGCGAATCGGCGATGACGTAAGCTGTGTTGTTCAGTACAGAGCCTGTTATGTCGAACGCGAATCTGTTGAACCAGCCCATTTCTTGGTACACAACCTTTGGCCCGGTGAATGCGGACATCGCGTCTTCGCTGGGGTTAGCCTGTAGCTCGTACCAGGCGTAGTCGCCGGGAGCGCGCCCTGGCCATGTC
>Ga0209777_10009093_pt1 | contig 10740 bp, 3 predicted proteins | sample FrelakmetHBP12HB_FD_187147 | JGI IMG/M metagenome (GOLD analysis project Ga0209777, IMG submission 187147) | Freshwater lake sediment microbial communities from the University of Notre Dame, USA, for methane emissions studies -HBP12 HB (SPAdes)... | ecosystem: Environmental > Aquatic >... | reverse complement strand
CCGTGGATCCAGTAACTCCTGTATATCCTGTCCATCCTGTGTAACCTGTGGATCCGGTCGCACCTGTATTCGCAGCAATACCTGCTGGACCAGTGTAACCTGTAGAACCTGTGGGTCCTGTGGATCCTGTTGCACCTGTATTGGTGGCTGTTCCTGCTGGACCTGTATAACCTGTTGAACCTGTATCACCTGTAAATCCTGTTGCACCTGTATTTGCAGCTATACCTGCAGGACCTGTATAACCTGTAGATCCTTGTGATCCTGTTGATCCTGTATCACCTGTATTTCCTGTAGATCCTGTAGATCCCGTAGATCCTGTTTTACCAGTTGCACCCATTTGTCCAGTTTGTCCAATCGGACCAATAGAACCGGTTGATCCTGTATGTCCTGTCTGTCCAGTTGCACCTGTATTAGTAGCTGTTCCTGCTGGACCTGTATAACCTGTAGGTCCAGTACGCCCTGTGTTACCAGTAGCTCCAGTATTCGCTGCATAACCTGCTGGACCGGTATAACCTGTCCAGCCTGTATAACCTGTTGCACCTGTATTAGAAGCTGTACCTGCTGGACCTACTACCCCCTGAATACCTCGAACACCTATAGATCCTTGAATACCTTGAATACCTTGTGGTCCTGTAGAACCCGTATCACCTGTATAACCTGTATAACCTGTATCACCTGTATCACCTGTATCACCTATATCACCTATATCACCTTTTAATCCTGTAGGACCCGTACGTCCTGTATAACCTGTATAACCTGTCGGTCCAGTTGGTCCTGTTTGTCCTGTTGCACCTGTATTTGATGCTATACCTGCAGGACCTGTATAACCTGTCCATCCTGTATAACCTGTGGTTCCTGTTGCACCTGTATTACTTGCTTCTCCTGCAGGACCTGTATAACCTGTGTAACCTGTCCAACCTGTGTAACCTGTGTAACCTGTATAACCTGTCCATCCTGTGTAACCTGTCCATCCTGTATATCCGGTTGCACCTGTATTACTTGCTATACCAGCAGGACCTGTGTAACCTGTCCATCCTGTATATCCGGTTGCACCTGTATTGACAGCACTACCTGCAGGACCTGTCGGTCCTAAAAGACCCAAAGGCCCATCTGGGCCTGTATCACCCTTATAACCTGTACCACCTACATTACCTTGAAAACCTCTAGGACCTTGTATTCCTATGGGACCTATGGATCCTGTGAATCCTGTGGACCCAGTGAATCCTGTAAATCCTGTAAATCCGGTATATCCTGTGGATCCGGTTGCACCTGTATTACTTGCTTCTCCTGCAGGACCCGTATAACCTGTAGGTCCTGTATAACCTGTGGATCCGGTTGCACCTGTATTACTTGCTTCTCCTGCTGGACCAGTATAACCTGTTGCACCTGTGGGTCCTGTGAATCCGGTTGCACCTGTATTTGCTGCTATACCTGCAGGACCTGTGTAACCTGTAGATCCTTGTAGACCTGTTGGTCCAATATCACCTGTGTTTCCAGTGGATCCTGTAGATCCTGTTTTACCAGTTGCTCCTATTGCACCTGTTGTTCCAGACATACCTTGAATTCCGGTTGGACCGGTTGATCCAGTGAATCCTGTTTGTCCTGTTGCACCAGTATTCGCAGCAATACCGGCTGGACCAGTATAACCGGTTGATCCAGTAGATCCGGTTTGTCCAGTAGCTCCTGTATTGGCAGCATAACCTGCTGGACCTGTATAACCGGTTGGGCCAGTTCGTCCAGTTGCACCTGTATTCGATGCTATACCTGCTGGACCCGTATAACCAGTTCTACCTGTTGGACCCGTATAAACTGTAAAAAGTTTTCCACCAATGTATAATGAATTAGGATTAATAAACATATGTCCACCAAATGACACATCATTTAATACTGATAAATTAGAATCAACATTTACATTACCCCCTATTGTTGTGTCTTGATTAAAAATTGCAAATCCGTTTAAATTCAAATTTCCACCTATGTTAGCATTTCCACTCACATTTATATCTTGGTTAATATTGCTTGTTCCTACAATATTCAAATTATTACCTATGTCCACGTTGTTATTTACTTGTAAACTACGATTTAATAAAAGATCATTTACTACAAACAATCGCCCATCAATCGTTGCATCTTCATAAACCAAAAGACATTTACCCACATTTATATTCGTATTAACATTGACTGTATTATTAAAATAAGATGTGCCTTCTACAAATAATCGTTTATTCAAAGAAACATCACATAATACATTTAATCTACCATTAATAGAAGCATCTGATACAATATTTGAAATAGAAAATGGTACCCCTCCTACATAAAATGAATTAGGGTTCACATTTAATCTTCCTTCTATATTCAAGTCGCTTACTGCAGTTATCGTAGAATCCACCAATAATCCACCACTTATAAACATACTTTTATTCAAATAAATATTTCCTTCTACAAATAGTTGTCTATTAAGAGATACATCATATAAAACAGTAAGATTCCCACCTATAGTTGCATCTTGGTCGGTTGTTAATGGACCACCAATAAATAAACTATTATTCAATGAAACATCACTAGTAACATATAATCTTCCATTCAATGATAAATCTTCGTTTATTGAAAAAGTATTATAAGTTGTAATTACAGAGGATGACCTATACTCATTTACAAAAAGTCGTCCATTGATATATGCATCTCTTCCAATAAATAAGTTATTATTAATAGATGCGTCACCAAAATTATTAGTATAATATGCAGCTGTTGCATTTGATAGATCTGTTAAACTACTCTGTATATCTGAATTTACATCTTTCAAATATATTAATCTATCGTTACTAATATCTATTACACTGCCTGTAGTATTACTGTAAATTTGCATTTTATCTGATTTAATACTAAATAATGGATTAGAACTATTAGTGGAATCATACAGGTTAATAGATGCATCAGTTCGTACATTTATTCCTCCACCACTAATATCAACAAAACCTTGGATATAACTCTGTTTGAATTTATTGGAATTACTTGAAAAATCCAACCAATAACTCATTATATATTATAATGTAACATATAATAAAAGTAAGGATTTACTAGTTACATAAATGGAGCTTGTAACTAGTAAAGTTTATGGAACATACTGTAGAGATTGAAGTTGTATCATTATTATCCGTCGATTTCATCCTTTCTGAATCGGTCAGAGGACCCGCAGGGTCCTCAACCTTGCAACTTGCACCCGAAGGGTGCGGAGTGCCCGTAAAACCTTCAGAATTGAAATATAGGTCCACCTATGAACACTCTAGCATTGAATGAACAATCTCTGTATACAATCAGATTGTTACTTATTGATAAATTTACGTAAGGCGTTACGGAATTGAAGATATATCCACCATTAACTACGGCTGTAATATATTGTGCGTTAGCTGACATTGCAACACAACTCCACGAAGCTGATGATGCTGTACCTACGTTCCACGTCACACCATAATTTACTGATGATATCATACTATTATTGTTGCTATTTGCTACTGAACTTACTGCTGTAATATATTCACCATTAGCAGACATATTTACACTTGTCCATAAGTATTGATTTGATCCCGAATAAACAGGACCAACTGCAGTAAATGTAGCTCCATAATTAGTGGATATAAATAAATTATTCGTAATAGTTTGTGATGCTCTTCCAATACAAATATATTGTCCGGAAGATGATATACTTGCACAATTCAAATAATCGTTATAAGGTAATACTAATGCTTTCCAGGTTTGTCCATAATTATTTGATATAAATGCTGTTATATTACTACTTGCAGGTAAATTAGTAGTATTTACATTAAAACCACATACTTGATATTGTCCAGTCGATGACATTGATACAAAACAATTATTGTTGGGAAATGATTTTGGATTTGTACTAACTATTATTGAACTTAATGGTATTTGATTTTGAAAACTTACCCCACCATTGAAAGACGTATAAACATTTAAACTTGAACTTATGGCAGTAATAAAGTTTCCATTCGAAGATATTGTTGCCGAATAAATAGTTGCATTACCAACATAATCTTGTATCCAACTAATTCCATAATTTTGTGAAATATATACACTGCTGCCAAACGTTGCTACTTGATATTGTCCAGTTGCTGACATTGCAACACTGTTCCATAAATAATTTATACCTGCGGTTGATGGTGTTATTTGATTATATGCTATTTGTGCCCAATTTACACCATAATCATTCGATAAATAAATTCCTGATATGTTTATACCTGAATTATTTACTAATGCTGTTTGGAATTGACCACACGATGACATTGCTATACTTGACCAATTTGTAGTTGGTGCACTCACATTTTGCATCCACTTATTACAAAAATTGCTAGAAAAATCAATTGTCGGTGTACTAGTCATTAATACTGAATTGTCTATCAAATTTATTGCATTCACTGTTCCGCGGAAATTATTGGTTCCACTCACATCCAGATTATAAAGTGACTGATTACCTGAGGTATCAATACATAAACTATTAGCTACATACAAATTACTATTCATTGAAACATCACCACTAACAAATAAACGTCTAGAGAACGATACATCACTGTAAACTAATAGTCGTGAATTGATTGATGCGTCACAATACACAAATAAACGATTATTTAACATAATTGTTAGATCTCCAGAAACACCTACATTGGTAGCTATTTGTTGATAGGTATTAGTAGAAGTAGATGTACCATCTCTTAAGAACACATTCGATATATCAATAGGCTTTACCGTAATAGCATAATCCGCATTATTTTGAGTAGTTGTATCTTTAGTTAGTACCATTATACCATTTTGAATATTATTACTTATATTTAATGATGTAGGAAATCCACTGGGCCATTGAAGAGAACCTACATTTAAATTTACTCTATTATCTGACCCAGTAGCTTTAAAATAATATCCACTTGTATCACTTGAAACTGCAATATAACCTTGATAATTATAACTCAAATCTTTAATAGCTAGACCAACTAGACCTGCTTCACTCCCTTTAATGATACGCGCATTAAGTGTATTTGATGTTGGTCCAGTTTGTGCCATATTAATATTTAATAATGGTATCATATAATTTGACTGTGTTATGCTAACAATTTTTGTATTACCATAGATAACAACATTATCACCTGTAGCACCAATAAAAATATTCCCTGGAACTATCGTTTTTATTGGTGCTGTTGTTCCAATACCACCCGTACTAGTTCCCCATCCACCTATATTTAATGTTTTCCCTCCTGAAACATTTGATCCAAAACTTATATTAGATGCATCATATCCGAAAATTATGTTTCCACTTGATAAAAATGATCTATTTACGTCATAATAATTCGAATAAACAGTTTGGTTATTAAATAATGTTATATTACCCATCATTCCCAAATTACTATTAAACGATGCGTCTCCATAAAGAAATAATCGACTATTTAAAGATAAATCATTACCAACATATAAGTTACCATTAATTGCTGTATTGGCTGTATTACTACCCAAATAGATTTCTTTTACAATATTATTATTTAACATATTGAATGTCGGATTGTTCGAATAAATTTGTCCTGAATCATTAATATTTATGTCTCCTGACATTATCATATTACCCGATATATCAAACACATTGTTGTTTACTCTATTATAAATATTCGGAAAATAACAATACATTATTTGACTCTGCCCTATTTGACTATTTTTGCTGAATGATTGATTATTATTAGCTATTACAAAAGAATTTATATCATACATATGGATTCCTCTCAAATTTTCATTGGTTAAACGATTACTAATTCCGGATGTATTTAAAATACTTACTGGAACATTTGCCCATATTCCAGATCCCCAGTTATTCGAATAAATAAATATACCATTATCTCCAACAGCAACTGCACGAGATAAATCATAAATATAAACACTTCTTAAATTTACACTACCTATATTCAAATTGCTGTTAGGAAAAATTACATCTTTCCAGGGATCAATTGTACTTCCAGCTATTACTGTAGCATTAGTAGCATAACTAATTATATTTTTGCCCACTGCTATCGCACTATCATCATTATAAACGTATATATTATTATAACTATAACCAATAGGATTATGCGAACTATGTATCGAATTTCCTGCTGAAATACTATTTTGATATATCTGAGAACCTACAAAAAATATATAATTATTACTACAATCACTATCAATATAACTTTGTCCTGCGGATGGCTGTGTTTCTACTGGCCAAAGACCTGAAGGTGATCCTTGTTGGATTAAATTCACATTCGATTTACTTTGAAAAGATGATTTTGTAATTGTATAAGAGTTTTGATAATTTTGATTATATTGGGTTATATTTACCGAATTTGTATAAGTATAACCCAAATATATAATATAATTATTACTATCAATACTAGTAATTGTAACATAATTTGCTGTACGATTATAATAACCACTAACTAATACACCATTTACGCGAATGGTTGATGGTTGATTTGGATTATATATCATAGATTGCCAAGATGCGCCACCATTATAAGTATATAATAATTGATTTTGTGTTGCTCCAATAATTGCAAAAGATTTGTCATATACGTATAAACAAGTAATGTTTGCATTTGCTGTTACCAATCCTGCTGGTCCTTTATCACTTTGTATCCAAGTAATACCTCCATTGTTTGTATAAAGTATAACATCATCATAATTATAAGTTGGAGAACCTGCTGTAGTTGTCCAGGTTCCAACTGCTATTCCTGTTAATGGATTAATTTTTGAGAACTTCATTAAATTTATTTCAAAATTTACACTCGTAACTGTATTAATTTCTCCATTACCAATTCGCATTGGTCCATTAACATCTAGAACATATCTTTCAGTTTTTGGTTGATATGTATTTATACCAACAGTCGAATAATACTTAGTTGGATCTTTCCCAGATAATATCATATATGATGGTACAAAATTACCACTTATATCTGATAATGCAATTGTACCCATTGATCGTGATGTGTCATTCGGAAATACACCTCCTATCAATGATAATCCCATATTATTTGGTGCAACTAATTTTGCTTGTGTATTAGAACTATTATCCACAGCAATCATAGTTATTGCATTACCTGTTTTTGATAAACTTGTATCATAAACATTAAACAAATAAATAGAATTCGAACTATCATAAACGCTTAATGTTTCTCCAAATATCGGATTATATATTCCACTCGTAGACATTACCACATTGGATGATAATTCTGTCATATTTGTACTTATTATTACTCTACCTGTTTGATTGTAACTTGTACTTATTGTTCCTGCCGGTGTATTTACAAAAAAATTATTTGATGTATTTAATAAAATCCCAGTATTATTCATTAATACAGCACTACTTGGAACTCCGTATGGAGAATATGAAAACAAGAAATTATTAGATGAATTAATAAATGCATTTTGTGAATTAAATAATAGATTACCTGGTGTACTAATTAATGAATTATCTTCATCAAAATGCATAATACCCTTCCCATAATGTGATGTAATAGATGATGCTGATAAATCAATTGCTGTTTGTGTACTAAGTGTTAAATAACCTCCTTGTTTATATCGTAAATAAGCATTTGCAACATTGTTTACATTCGTAGTAGAATCATTGTAAAAATATAAATTTGAATAAACATCTTCTGCTTCAATAACTATACCCTTTTTATTCACGTTTTGCCCGACTATATTACGTATGATTGCTGATTGGGTATCTACTGTTAATATATTTGTGTTGTTACCTGTTACGTGAAATACGGTTGATGGAGTCGAAGTATTTAAACCAATATTATATTGATTTCCTGCAAAATAAGCCCACGGTTCTATGTTATTTGATATATCAATTCCAAATAATAATTTTTTATTAATGTACAAATTATTTGAAATAAATTCATTATGACGTACAAATAAATCTTGTCCTATATAGGCATTATACCCAATATCTGCTTCACCAAGAATATTCACATTATCAAAAGTATTTGTGGTAGACAATGTTGTTCTTGTTAAAAATTGGTTTGCTACGACTGTTCCTACATTTACTGTATTATCCATAACAATACTTTTTCCACCATATTTTCTCCAAGACATAGTAATAAATATACAATTACTATGTATTTTTTTTATTTATACACTCCGATATCAGGGAAACCTATGGTTCCCTTGACTTTTTCGTTTTATTATGGATTTTCTTTGTTTTTTTAACAGCAAAATTATAAATGTTCTCCTTATCTTCTAAAAATTTGTCTACTATTTCTTGATAAAATTTTCGAAATTCTTTTTTATGTTTCTTCATATCATCTAATGAAAACCATTTTATTTCTATTTTCTCAAATAATTTGGATTCATTGAGAACTTTATTATCTAATCTTTCCCATAAAAATCTATGATTTAGATTATAATATTTTGGTAGGTTCTCATCATACTCTAAAAAAAACATATGAACGTTGTAAGTATTATGATTTATATTATATGTTCCACCATTTTTTTTAATTAATGATTTAATATTTTTATCATCACCTAAGAACCCTGTTAGCTCTTCACCTCCTTCACGCATTGCTGTTTTAAAAGGTGATTCTTCGTTCTCACATCCACCTCCAAAATCTGACCATCCTTTGGCACTATCCTCCATCGAGTTCTCTTTTCCAAATAAAAAATAAAGTTTATTGTTATAAATTGTTATTGGTAAAATACTTCCTGCTACCATTCTTTATATTATTTATATATTATTTTAATGGAATCAAATTTTCGTAAAATTCTATTACTGTCGGATTTGCACGTATCTTTTGAGGTTGAAATGCTGACAAATATAGTCCATCTAATGACTGGATTCTTGATAATGCTACATATGTTTGTCCATATTCAAAGATGCTACTACCAATATCTATCTCGGCTAATTTCAGTGTTGCCCCCTGGATTTTATGAATTGTCAGTGCCCAAGCTAACATCAACGGATACTGTCCTACTGCAATTGTAGGATATTCTTCGGATTGCCAAAAATGCGGTCCCATACGTTTTATAATACCATTTGAGAACTTTACAATAATAGTTGGATATTGTCCTTCTTCCATAATATCTGTAATAATACCTTGAGCACCATTACAAATTTGATTGTCCATATCTAAATTCACGGTACACATCACTGATGCTCCCTTCTTAAAACGAAAGAGTTTGGAACAAGATGAATTATTTAACAAGTTCTCTATTTCATATCCTTTTTGTTCAGGACATAATAGAGAACATTTCTTTAAAAGATCTACTGAAATAGCCTTGCCACTATCCAAATGTGTTGTACAATCGGTTTTTACAATTCCTTCATTCACATACTCCTTTTCATTGATTTTCGAGAACATTTGTTTGTTAATTAAATCCACCTTGGATCTTATTGCGAAAAGTTTGGCTGGAATACATCCATTGTTCTCCTCTGGATTATATTCTTTATTAACATAGGTTTCTAGCATCTTACTCTTCTCTTCATCCAAATAACCTTTTCTTACTTGCATCAAAATATCAATATAATCTTTGTCCTTTTGCCTGAAAATATGGGTTAATTGAATATGATTTTGTTTTGAAAATATGTGATTCCATACTGGAGATTCAAAGCAAAATTTTTCAGTACCTGGATCATTTTCGGTTTCAATCGGTGGTAATTGGAAGAAATCACCCAGAAATACTACTTGTAATCCACCAAAAACATTCGAATTTTTACGAGTTCTCCTACCTAATTCTTCCAAAATCTCTAAAATCTTTTGTGATAACATACTTACTTCATCTAATATAAGACATTTTGCTTCTTTCCATTCTCTTACCGAGTTACGGTTCTTGAGAACTCCTGAAATTATTCTATCTTTCGGTCCTTTTGCTAATTTAATACCACTCCAAGAGTGAATTGTGCGTGCTTTACAACCTAATAATACTGCTGCACAACCTGTCATAGCACAAACCGGTACATTCCTATTTAAAGCCCGTGAATATTCGACCAAATATTGAACTAATTTTGTTTTACCTGTACCTCCTGGACCTGTTACAAAAATGTTCTCCCCTTTTACAAATTTATTATAGGCAAGTTGTTGTTCTGGTGATAAACAACTCGTATCTATAATTGTTTCTTCCTTATACGGCTCTGCTGCACCGTTTTTGGAACTAAAACTGGGAATATCCTCTTGTTTAAGTACAACAAATTTACTCATTCTTTTTCTTTAAGTATAAAATAAAATAGAATATTCAATTTTATTCTTTATCAACCATTACTTCTTTGGATATATTTTTGATTATTTTATCACGGGTTTTATCGTCACCTTGTAATGTTTGTAAATAGATTTTATCTTTTAACAAATTATTTGGGGTATTATTTACTCTCGCATCTGGGTTCTCATTACACCAATCACGGAGTGCGACTACATTCCTGTATTCCACCTTTTCTATTATCTGTTTCAACCTGGTTTTGTCTTTATCGTCCTTATTCCAAACATCCTCTTCTTTGAAATAGATAGTTTCCCGCTTGGAATCCGTGCAATGAATCGGTCTCTTGGAAACATCTAGATCTTGTAATTTTTTGATAAAGATATCCGACATCCCATTTACAAACCCTTCATTACCCATCTTTAACAAGTCTGTGAAGGTAATACGAATGTTATCTAAGAATTCTTGAATAGTCATCGCATCCTTACAAGTTTCATTTAAAAAGAAATTTAAATTAAA
>Ga0209777_10009092_pt1 | contig 10740 bp, 9 predicted proteins | sample FrelakmetHBP12HB_FD_187147 | JGI IMG/M metagenome (GOLD analysis project Ga0209777, IMG submission 187147) | Freshwater lake sediment microbial communities from the University of Notre Dame, USA, for methane emissions studies -HBP12 HB (SPAdes)... | ecosystem: Environmental > Aquatic >... | reverse complement strand
ACCATGTAGGAATACTTCTTGTGGTAATCGACGCCGATGTAATTCACAGTGCCCTCCTTTACAATTCTCTGGCTCCATTATGCCTCGGGCGCGGGGAGGTGCACTATGCTTTCATGTTACCTTTTGTTAAGTCGGTACAAACATCCCGATAACCAAATGACAGGAAAGCCGGATTGACTAAACTAACAGTCCGTGCTATTAAGTAATTCGCCACAACCTTCCCTCAGTAAATGGTGGCTGTTTGGCTGCTCCTCAGCACGAGCAGACCCGCTGGGGGCAACAGTTTAGTATCTGTTTCCTTTGTGGTAGAATATTGTCAGCCTTGGTTTATCTAAATACTGGTAAGCTGGTGGGTGACTTCCGTAGGAAACAACCTTACCCCGAGAACCTCACTCTGCATGGTCAGGAAGCAACATTCCTGCTAGAGACCTTCGATTGGCTTGCTGGTCAGCTACTAGGCAGCGTACCCTCATTTCCAGAACCAATTAAGCTCCCTGATGATGCATCAGGGGAAGGCACTCCAACCAACACCGTCAGCATCTATTCCGAGAAGTGGCTTACAAAGGCATTGAGGCGATGGGAAAACTCAAAAGACATCAGATCAGTCGTGCATCTCTACCATTACTTACAGATTCTTGGTGAGACTATAAGGAAGGACATGATGGAGATCGACGAAAGTACCTTGGCACAAGGAGTTTGCCCAGACTGTCCGAAGGCTAAACCCAAACAAGAATCAAAAAGTTAGGGAGCAAGCGAATTCATCAAAGGAGCCTTGGTATCTTCCCCAGAGTTCGTCTCACCGTTTCATGTGAAACACCATACTCGTTGGCAAGCTGGCGCAGGCTCTTTGTCTTGTGCCGGTCCACGACCTCAGGCCAGATAGAGGTGGGCAATCTGTGATTGTCCGTAGGAGGTATGGGCGCGTTGACGGGGAAGGTGTCAACGAAAAGTATCAGGTGCGACCCCGATGGGATTCGAACCCACGATCTTCTGCGTGACAGGCAGATATGTTAGACCGCTACACCACGGGGCCGCGAAACTATTGTTCGCTTTGCATTGTATCAAGTCAGCCTTCGTATTGTCAAGCTAATTTAGTCGTTGTGTTGACAAGGGCATGCCATAATGTTAAAATTCCTACTAAAGTACCAGGAATTATTGCTATGAAATTCTCAAGCAGGGCGCGTTACGGACTGCGTGCCATGATAGCCTTGGCGCAGGGTTATCAAGGAGGGCCCATCTCACTGGCTGAGATTGCCAAGTCGGAGGATATCTCTTTAAGTTATCTGGAGCAACTCATAGCGACATTGCGCAGAGCCGGTTTGGTGGGAGGCACGCGTGGAGCACATGGGGGCTATCGATTGACTGCAGACCCCGCATCGATAAGCGCGGGGCAGGTGGTACGTGCTTTGGAAGGGCCTATTGCTCCTGCTGAATGCGTGTCAGAGGGGGTAGGGTCCGGTTACTGCTGGAGGGAAACTGTTTGTCTTTCGAAGCCGCTTTGGGAACAGGTGCGCAATAGCATAGCCCAGGTGCTCGATACTACGACCCTTGCCGATTTATGCTCTACCCGGGAGTCAGAAGTCAGTCAAGTGTCACAGCGGAGGAAAAAAGTTGAAGCATAAATTGATTTATATGGATCATGCAGCCACGACCTCGGTTCATCCCAAAGTTCTGGAGGCGATGCTTCCCTATTTCACCCAGATTTATGGCAATCCTTCGAGTATCTACTTACTCGCCCAGGAAGCCAGAAAGGCAGTGGATGAAGCGCGGATGACTGTGGCTGGTGTTTTAGGGTGTAAACCTACAGAGATAATATTCACTAGCGGCGGCAGCGAGTCTGACAACGCTGCGCTGAAAGGGGCAGCTTGTGCCTTAATGAACGTGGGGAATCACATCATTACTTCGGCGATCGAGCATCATGCTGTGCTGCATACCTGCCAGTATTTAGAGGAATTCGGCTTCAAAGTAACCTATCTTCCGGTGGACCGTTTTGGGCTTGTCAGCGCCGGTGATTTAAAGAAAGCGATTACCGATAAGACCATTCTGGTCAGTATAATGCTGGCTAACAACGAGATCGGCACCATCGAGCCTGTAGCTGAGTTTGCCAGACTGGTTAAAGCCAAAGCGAAACAGAGGACAATCGTATTCCATACCGACGCGGTTCAGGGTGCCGGGGCGCTGGACCTCGATGTGAATAAGTTGGGCATAGATATGTTGAGCTTATCGGCACACAAGTTCCGCGGGCCCAAGGGGATGGGCATCCTCTATATGAGAAAGGGAACGCCGTTTGTGCCCCAGCAGACTGGCGGTGCTCAGGAGAATAGCCGCAGGGCGGGTACCGAGAATGTCCCCGGAATTGTAGGGACTGCTGTTGCTCTTAAAATGGCTGCCGATGGCAGGGAATCGAACAGTCGATACTGCCAGAGGTTGCGCGATCGCTTGCTTGAGGGCATAATGTCTCGGATTGGAGAAGTCTATCTCAACGGTCATCCTGCGCAGCGCCTGCCAAACAACCTGAATTTATCATTCCAGTATGTTGAAGGGGAATCCATCCTGCTTCATCTGGATTTACTGGGCATAGCTGCCTCAAGCGGCAGCGCCTGTACTACGGGCTCCAACGACCCCTCGCATGTGCTTGTTGCCACACGCCTTCCTGAGGAGTTGGCCCACGGCAGCCTTCGGTTCACTGTCGGGACTGATAATACCGACGAAGATGTGGACTACGTGCTCTCCGTCCTTCCGGGCATAGTACAGAAACTGAGGGACATGTCGCCGCTGACGAGTACGACGGTACAGACTAAGAAAGCTGATTCCAAGCGGTAATCCGGAGGGACGGCGCATTCCGTTTGAGCGCCGTGTTATACTGCAAGGCCTGCTTGCGCCAAATCATGGGCAACCTCGTGGAGGTCGAGTTCTCTTAGCTTCGCTCCTGTCTGGAGGCCGGTGGCAACATCCCATCCCCTGAGTCCATAGTATTCGTCTTTCATCCTCTCGAAGTCATTCCTATCAACCACTGAGCCCTTCTTGGAGATTATTTCCCCGTTGTTGCCAGGGACTGTGCAGTTGGGATTGACCTCGTCACCTTTAAGCGGCATGGTATAGAATGCCTCGGGGATTCGATCATCGTGCCTCCCGCTGTGCCCTTCTCTGATCAATATCGCCCTTTGCAGATTGAAGATCCTCTCACCTATCTTGTTAAGGCCCGGTTCATCGATGTCTACGCCTGTAACAGCAGAAAGGATTCTGCTTTCCACAGTGGGATCGCCCACATGGTCATTGGAAAAGGTGTGCAGGAGTGGCCAGGCAAAGTCACAGAGAATGAGGCTTTCCTTGGCATAGGCTCGATCTTGAATTCTGGTGGCGGCCAGAGCTTTGCCCTCATAGGTTGAGAAATCCGCCGCAAGATCGCTGCCCCAGAACTGCATGGCTATTCTGCGAAATACATCGTTGGAGAGGTAAGCACCATCGGCATTGCCTACCCAACTCAGCCATGCGAATAGGGTAGTAGCCATCTCGTGCAACTGATGTATCGGCTGCCTGGGTTCTGTGGCATATAGCAGTCCATGAGCAGGGAACATCCTGGGACAAAACGTCAGGTGATGACCAGCCTTTGACTTGTAGTCCGTGATCAGCTCGGCTGCTCCGCCTCCCACTATGCTCGCTGCCTTTTCCATTCCCTGAGCGAGGGTGTCCCCGAAACCCTGTCTGAGCGATATATTCTTGACCAGAGCCTCTATGTATTCCCAGCTTCCAAGCCTGGACAGAGGCATGCCGGTGTTCTCGTCGTTGAGAATTCCTGCGCGGCTGCATCTGGAAAGCCACATGATTATCGTCATAATAGAAAGAGAATCTATTCCGTAAGCGTCACAAAGCCTGGCAGCGTAGAACGGGACCTCATTCAGTTCGCCATGGTATCTCACTGCCCGGTTGATGTAGAAAAGGGCGGAGGCGCAGTAGGACTTGCCACTCGTTTTGCCATCTCTTGACTCCACGATTATCCTTTCGCCGTTGCCGATGCACCCGAAGCAGAGGTCTCTCTTGACTCTTTGGCCGGGGAGGACTTCAAAATGCAGCTCGGCGATGTCCTGCGGAATATTATCGGCTTGTCCGCCGGCAGCCTTCAGTTCTGCGAAACCGCTGGTTATGTTTCGCGGTATATATTTGTTGGATAGCTTGCGGGCGTATTTTGTTAGCTCGCCGAGTTTATCCGGATTGGCTGCGACTACCTTACCATTGCCCCTGACTGCGATAGCCTTCAATTTCTTTGAGCCCATAACAGCTCCGAATCCACTTGAACCGCTGGCATCGTTGTCGGCGAGTAAGGTCGCATAGCTGACCAGGTTTTCACCGGCAGGGCCGCAGGCAACCACCGCCACCGTGCTTCCCAGGTCCCGCTTCAGGATTTCTCGCGTCTCAATGGTGCTTTTGCCCCAGAGCGCAGAGGCGTCCCTTATCTCGGCAACACCATTCTGGACGAAGATGTACACAGGCTTGTCGGATTTTCCCCGGACAACAACTGCATCGTAGCCAGCGAACTTGAGTTGAGCGCCCCACCTTCCTCCCAGATTGGCATAGGAGAAATGTTCCGGAATCATGGCCGGAGCCTTGCCGCAGACCTGCCATCTTGAGCCCGAAAGCCCCTTGAACCCCGCCAGCGGACCAGTGACGAAGACGAGCACATTTTGCGGCTCGAACGCATTGATATTCGGAGGTACCTCGTCCCAGTAGAGCTTGGCAGCTATGCCCCTGCCGCCCAGAAACCTGTCAGCGTAGTCCGACGTGGGCAGGGTAATCGTACTCTGTGAGGATAGATCGACCTTGAGAATCTTTCCGGCATACCCATATTGTGATGTCATCCTGCGTCTCCAACGTAGCCATAGTCTCGCAAAGGTCTCACTCTGATCGGGTCATTTATTGCTTTCTTCCGAACTCTACTGATTGCCATGTCGATTTGCTGAGATCTCCCTGTCCACTGATGATACCACAAGCGAACCAACGACGGGTATTGCGAATGGGTTGCTGACCATATAGTATTATAAAGCGTTTGAGGAAGTCGTTAGGGAGGTGGTGTCAGTGATTCATACTTTGAATGTAAGAACAAGGTCAAGAGTGGAGTTACAGAACATAACCCGAGCCGTTCAAGAGGTTGTGGACTCCAGCCACATAGAAAGCGGCATCTGCTATTTGTTTGTACCACACACCACTGCTGCCGTCACACTGAACGAGCAAGCTGACCCCAGCGTTGTCGAAGACATTACCGAACAGCTTGAAGCTATAGTGCCTCAACATGGTAACTATCACCACTCGGAAGGAAACTCTCCTGCCCACATCAAGTCAAGTTTACTTGGCAGTTCCGAAATGGTGCTAGTGGATGATGGTAAACTTGTGCTAGGAACCTGGCAAGGTATCTTCTTCTGTGAATTCGATGGCCCCAGGAACCGCAGTCTGCTGGTCAAGGTTGTGCAGGACAGACGCTGAGGTTTGTGATGATTGCTTAGCCAATTACCTCAGCTTCCCGCAGCTTCTTGATACGTGCCTTCTTGTAGCCAAGTTCGAGCATAATTTCGTCAGTGTGCTGACCGAACCGTTGCGCCCAATTCCTGGCCTTGAATGGCGATTTTGAAAGCTTGATTATAGGGCCGATTTGCCTGGCTTGGCCCATGGTGGGATGGGGCACTCTGACAAACATCCCGCGGGCTATTAAGTGGGGGTCGGAGACCACCTCTTCAGGTGAGTAGACGGGGGCGACGCAGGTGTCCTTCTGGCGCAAGATTTTTAACCATTCGTCTCTTGTCCTGGTCAGGAAGGTCTGCTTGAAATCCCGGAGAATCTCGTCGCGTTTTTCGCCCTCCGCATATTGATGCTCAATGAAATCCTCACGACCCAGCAGTTTGCACAGGTTGGCATAGAACCAGGGCTCGACGCTGCCCACGCTGATATACTTCCCGTCCTTCGTTTTATACACATTGTACCAGGGACGTTGTTGCTCCCCGGTGGCTATATTTTCTCCCTGCTCCGAAATTGTCTCACCGAGTAGAGACGGCAGTAACACGGGCATCATCAGCCCCACTATGGCGTCGGTCATGGAAACATCTACATATTGGCCCTTGCCTGACCTGTCTCGTGCTGTAAGGGCAGCCAGTATTCCAATGACAGCGGCCATCCCGCCGGCAGCGAAGTCAGCCAAAACGGTGCGGGGAATTACCGGAGTCCCGTCGGAAGCTCTTGTCGTGCCCAGAAGTCCGCCGATAGAAATGTAGTTGATATCATGTCCTACGACATCGCGGTAAGGCCCATCCTGACCGTAGCCCGTCAAAGAGGCGTATATTATCCGCGGGTTAACCTTTTTGATGGTATCGTAGTCAACCCTCAGGCGTTTAGTAGTTCCGGGCCTGAAACCCTCTATGATAATATCGGCAGTCTTAGCCAGCTTGCGGAATATGCTGAGGCCTTCTTTGGTTTTCAGGTTGAGCCCCATAGTCTTGCAGTTGCGCCACCCGGGGAATATGGGGGAATCCGGATACATGAACACGAGAGGCCCGCCACGACGTTCGGGATGGGCTTCGTAGACCTTTATCACTTCGGCACCCAGGTCGCCCAGAATAGTGGAGCAGAACGTGCCGGGCCCTTGCCAGGCCATATCAAGAACCCTTATGCCATCTAGTGCTGCTGACATTTATAGCCCCCTGTATCTAGCTATTATTCGAGCACGCCTTCTGTAATAAGTTGATTCACCTCTTCTTCGGAAAAACCTAGAACCTCTCTGTAAACATATTCATTGTGTTCCCCGAGAAGCGGCGCCCTGCGTACCTCGCCGGGCGTTCTCGATAGGGCGAAGGTCAACCCATCATGAGCAATCCTTCCCGCCTCAGGGTGGTCAAGGTAAACGTAAAAGCCTCGCTCCTTCAGTTGTGGGTCTCTGGTTTGCAGATCCTCGCCGTCCTGAGCTACACCTGCAGCCACACCTGCCTGCTGCATCAGCATCATGACTTCTTCGGGCGATCTCTTCAGGGTCCAATTCTCTACTAGCCTGTCCAGTTCGTCCTCGTTTTTCTTTCTTTGGGAGAAAGTGGCAAATCTCTTGTCTTTTGTCCAGGGTGGGTTGCCTATGACCTTGCAGAAAGCCTTCCACTCATCCTCTGTAAATACGGCGATGGCGCACCATCTTTCATCCTTCTTCTTGTGTTCTGGTTCAGACTCAGGCATGGCGCAGTAATCAACCTCTTTCTCTTCTCCGAGGCAGCGGTAGACTCCATGAGGAGCAGCATTCGGCAGGTGGTTGCGCATACCCATCTGGATATGCTTATTGACTGTGTAGTCCAGGATGGCTGTTTCGGTCCAGCAGACGGTGGACTCCAATTGAGCGAGCTCGATGAACTGGCCTTTGCCTGTTTTATTCCGGTAATGAAGGGCAGACAGTATAGCTGTTGCCGCATGGTAGGGATTACAGGTGAAATCCGGGAAAGCTGTCATCCCTGTTCCTATCGGCGGACGGTCTGGGTTACCCGTCATATAATCGATGCCTGCGGCGGTCCTGATAGTGGTGCCAAAGCCGCGCCAGAAAGTATATGGGCCGGTTATTCCCATAACCGGCATCGTAGTTACGATGATATCAGGCTTTATCTTGATTAATTCCTCGTAGGTCAGTCCCCATTTTGCCATGGCTCCTGGAATGAAGTTGTCCAGAACTATATCGCTGACGGAAATCAATTTCTTGGCGATTTCTAGGCCCCTGGGATTGTTCAGATTTAAGGTTATCCCCAGCTTACCCGGGTTGTAGTTGTTGAACATACCGCTGATGTTATATGTTTCGGGAACGCCTAGTTTCCGGGGCGCTTGCCACCTCATCCCATCTATTCTGGTGTTGCTTTCTATCCGTATCACCTCCGCCCCGTAGGCGGCCAATAACCTCGTAACATAAGGACCTGCTCCGAACCAGGAGAAATCGGTGACTCTTATGCCCTGCATCGGTAATCTCTTCTTTATCTTCGTCTTCATTCTATATCACCCCCTGCCCTTTGAGCGCAGCTATCTGTTTGGACGTTAATCCCAGCTCCTTCTTGTAAATCTCGTTATTGTGCTCGCCGATTAGAGGAGGGCGGCGCCTTATCTTCCAGGGTGTTTCAGCGAATCTATAAGGGGCGCCAGGGTACTTCAGGGTATCGTTTAGTTCAGGATGTTCTACATCAACGAAGTAATTTCGCAGGACGAGTTGGGGGTTCTCCACCACATCCTTGGCACTGTTACAGGGTATCGCTATTACGCCTCTGTTTTGTCCCTCTTCACAAACCCATCTCTTGTCGTGTGACTTGGTGAAGGCATCGGTAACCTCCGTGATGTGCTGCCTCACCTCGGGCCTGATCTGATAATCCATGTCCTTAAACTTATCGTCATCGAGGTCTGCAGCTCCTCCACCGCTCTTGAGCCAGTCGACAAGAAGGTCCCAGTCAAACAAGGCAATGAAGTTCGTCCAGCCGTCTTTACATTCCTGCAGAGGCACTCCCAGACGCCCTGACCTGACCATAATTCGCTTCTGGAGGTCGTACATCTGAGGCACCCACTGCAAACTGTGCGCCACGCATTGCTGCATGGATACATCAACATGCTGTCCTTCGCCCATAATATCCCTATGGTAAAGTGCAATAAGAGTAGCGGCGCAGGCATGTATTGAAGTCATATGGTAAGCCTGGGAGCCGCCGACCCTGGAAGGGGGCTCGTCTTCCCAACCGCAGATAAAAAGGAATCCGCCCATAGCCAGGCCGATAAGGTCAGAAGCCTTGAAATCCTTGTATGGGCCAGTCTGGCCGAAAGGCGTGATGGAGGTCATGATCAGCCCCGGGTTAAGCTTCTTGAGGGCAGGATATCCCAGGCCTAGGGAGTCAAGATATCCCGGTTGGAAAGTCTCAACCACGATATCGGCACCTTTAACCAGCTTCTTAAAAATTTTCTTTCCCTCTGAGCTCTCTATGTCCAGAGTGATGCTTTTCTTATTAGTATTAAAATGGAACCAGTAGAGGCTCTTAAGTGGATCAACCTCGTCGTGGTAGAACGGGCCGATAGCCCGGGAGGGGTCGCCGCCAGGTGGCTCTATCTTGACGACGTCAGCCCCGAGGTCGGCGAGCTGCTTGGTGCAGTAAAGCCCCATAGGGCCTGCCAGGTCGAGAACTCTGAGGTCGCCCAGTGCGGTATCACTTGCCTTTCGCTGGCCCATCTCAAACCTCCTCTGTTCCAGCAGTAACCGAGTTGCTTCATTCTACCTTATTTGTCAACGGCTTGCATTTTAGGCTGAACCTTGCCATAGCCGAATGTGACAACTTAGCACTTCACTTGGGCTTCTGGCTTCGGCGAGACGTGGCGGTTCGTGCCTGCTGCCCCTTGCCCAAGCGAGGTAATTAAGTCATAATATTTAGCTGGTCGTGGAAGTAGAATCCTGAGATAAATCATCTCTTGTATTGTGTGGTAGCTGTGTGTTGATGGTCGGGCAAAGACTGGAGGTTTAACAAGTGGCTGAACAGGCGCTCTCCGGACTCAAAATTGTGGAGTTCGGCAACTTCATATCGGCGGCATATTGTACTAAGTTGCTGGCGGATCTCGGTGCCGAGGTGATAAAGATAGAGGAGCCCGGCTCGGGAGACGAATCGAGGCGGCATGGCCCTTTCCTCAATGATGAGCCTCACCCTGAGAAAAGCGGGCTTTTTTTGTATCTGAACACCAATAAACTGGGTATTACCCTCAATGTCGAAACAAAGACCGGCCAGAAAATCCTGAAGCAGTTGCTCAAAGACGCCGATATCTTTGTGGAGAATAACCCGCCCAAGAAGATGGCTGACCTTGGCCTCGATTATGCCAGTCTGAAGGAAGTGAACCCGCGCCTCATCGTTACATCCATCACCCCGTATGGGCAGACGGGGCCGTACAAAGACTATAAAGGCCATTCCCTCAATACAGCTGGCCTGGGCGGGCAGACTATGCGCACCGGGGAGACCGAGCGCGAGCCCTTAGCTCCCCCACTCTCGCAAAGCCACTACCAGAGCGGCGCCATGGGGGCTACAGCGACTATGGGCGCTATTTTCGCTCGCCGCTCTACCGGCGAGGGGCAACACGTGGACATTTCAGAGGCGGAGGTATGGGCCACCATCCATCTGGGCCACGGCGTGCATCTGGGCGTCTTCGAAGGCAGGAAGAGCATCAGGTCGGGGCACCGCACTATCAGCGTCTATCCTTGGTGTATCCTCCCCTGCAAAGATGGCTACATGTGTCTCATCGCCATCCAGGGCTTCCAGTGGAAGAGATTCCTTGAAGCTATGGGCACTCCGGAGTGGATGCCCGACCCCAGGTTCAGGGATCGCATTATGGTGGCGCTGGAACATGCAGACGAGATGGATGCGATGGTTGAAGCTTTAATCATAGGGAAGACCAAGGACGAGCTCTTCGAAATATGCCGGCGCGACCAGATAACCTTCGCTCCGGTGCGGAGCATAGACGAGGTCGCCAACGACTCTCATTTCAGGGAGCGGGGCTATTTTGTGGAGAAGGACCGCGCCAAGACGGGCGTGTTGAAGTATCCCGGTGCGCCTTATAAGCTTTCTCAGAGCCCCTGGCAGCTAAACCGACCGGCACCATTGCTGGGGGAGCACAACGAGGAAATATATTGTGGCCGCCTGGGGTACTCCCGAGAGGATTTGGTGAGGCTGCGCAAAGGCGGCATTATCTAAGGTAAGGGAGAATTGCAGACAATGG
>Ga0209777_10009091_pt1 | contig 10740 bp, 10 predicted proteins | sample FrelakmetHBP12HB_FD_187147 | JGI IMG/M metagenome (GOLD analysis project Ga0209777, IMG submission 187147) | Freshwater lake sediment microbial communities from the University of Notre Dame, USA, for methane emissions studies -HBP12 HB (SPAdes)... | ecosystem: Environmental > Aquatic >... | reverse complement strand
CTTCATCTTCCGGTTGTTTCTTTCCTCCAGCGATCACCACAGGCACAGGACAGGATTCAATAACTTTTTCAAAATCTTTCACATAATATGTTTTCACAATATGAGCGCCAAGCTCTGCAGCCATTCGAGACGCAAGACTCATATATCGGGCATCCCGCACCATATCCTTTCCTACTGCAGTTACTGCAAGAACAGGAATACCGTATCGCTCCGCTTCATCTATGTATCGCGTCATCCCCAGAATCGTATCCCGTTCGAATTCCGCACCGACCAAAATAGAATATGCTACACCAGATGCATTCAACCGGATTGCATCTTCTATAGATACAACAGTTCCTTCATGCAAGAGTTCTTTTCCAATGATACTGGTTCCACCGGAGACCCGCAGAACAATCGGGATATCAACTGTTGGATCAATATAATTGCGTAACGCACCACGTGTCAACATCAATGTATCAGCAAAGGGTAGTAATGGATTGACTGTTTTGTCAATTTGTTCAAGACCTGATGTCGGACCCATGAAGTACCCATGATCTACCGCAAGCATCACGCTGCGTCCATCTTTTGGTTTAATGATCTTTGAAAGCCGATTCTTCATACCCCAATCCATAACATTTTCCTCCGTTTCCCCAGTAAACAGAGGAGGATTATATAAACTATTCCAGTATTTATCGTGGAATATTTTTATACACTTTTTAACCAGGATATATACTTGTTATGAGTATTTTTTCAATTCTCGCTTTTTCTTCATTGATCGATGCCAACGATACCTTTATATAAAATATTTACTTTTAATTATATTATTGAGCGTTACAAAAAAAGTTACGGGTATGAGAGTCTTTCTCTGTTTCATCATAGCTGGACTACTCTGTAGTGTCCCCACTATTTTCACCAGTGCTCATATCATGCAAACACCCACTTGTGGCGAACAATCATTCCATCAGAAATTAACAAACTTTACACCAATTCTCGTTCAATCTACCGACCTCCTTCAGCTACTCCTGCAGGTCAATACGTCAGTATTACGTGATTATGTTCAACGCATTCAAGATTTTGGTCCTCATCCCACCGGATCAGCACCATACGATGCCGTAGGAAAATATCTGTACGATACGCTTTCATCATTCAATCTTTCAGTACAATATGAGCCCTGGACGTATAAACTCCGACAGGGAAAAAACATAGAGGCGACATTACATGGACAGGGATCCTCTAATAGTATCGTTTTTCTGAGTGCTCATTATGATAGCGTTACCATTTCACCAGGTGCAGATGACGATGGATCAGGTGTTGCTATCGTTCTTGCTGCTGCAGAAATCATGAGTCACTACAAGTTTAATTGTACGATAAAATTTGTCTTATTCTCGGGAGAGGAACAGGGTTTGTATGGGAGCCACGAATATGTTCAAAAGGTATTTGCATCAAAGGAGAACATCATTGGGGATCTCAATCTTGATGGCGTGGGATACGCGGCCAATTCAGAAAATGGACATAAAATAAAACATCATGCGAATAATCAGTCAGCTTGGATGGTTGACATCAGCCAAAACATCGCATCAGTATATGCTGATACTATCGGACTTGAGGTCATAAAACTCCCCCATGTAACATATAGTGATCAGCAATCTTTCGTGGAATATAATTACCAAGCGAGTTATTTGAATGAATATTCCCTAGACCCCTATTATCATACCTCAGATGATTTGATTACACACATGAATATCACCTATCTTGCAAAGGTATGCAAACTTACGCTTGGCACTCTCGCCTCAATAGCAGAGCTACATCCTCTTCTCAACGATAATGATCTGAAGATTACGATCAGGGGATCATTACTTGCATATCCTTCACAATTTTCTATTAGAATTGAAAATAAGAAATTTAAGGAAGATACTGCGAATGTCACCATCAATATATCGATGAAAAATCTTTTTACCGGCGAGTATGTAAAAAATTCATTAAATGTTTCGTGCAATTGGAATTTTATCAAGGAGATAAAAGATTACTGGGAATTTAAAACCATAACACGAAAATACCCAAATCAATTCGTCATCATCGAGGTCATCGCGAAAGGAATACACGATGATGCCACTTTGTACACAACTCAGTGTACCGTCGGAATGATTATTGGGTGGGCAGTTTTCCTTCCACCAAAATGATATCATAGAGTTGCTTCTATACACCTTTCTAAAAAATATTTTTTTAATTGGACAAATGTTAAAATAAAATTTAAACCCTTGAAAAACGAAATAATATGCTATCTCTAACATGAACCTAAAAGATTGACAGTATCAGAATCTCATATTCCTCGACAAAAACAATCATATATAAACTATTTCTCAGGAGGTTCTTCCCTATTTTCTATTTGCAAACATTTTTTATGTATAGTGACATTACCAGTCAATAACTAAGGGAGGCTAACTATGCCAACTATTGAGAATTTAGAACCAAAACTTGTATGGAAACATTTTGATCAGATTAGGAAAATCCCACGATGCTCAAAACATGAAGAAAAAATTAGAGAATATATTGTTGATTTTGGAAAAAAACAAGGACTAAAAACAAAGGTCGACGTCGTGGGAAACGTGGCTCTCTTTAAACCAGCGACGTCCGGAATGCAAAACAAACCTACGGTGATTTTACAGGGACATATGGACATGGTGTGCGAAAAGAATAGCGACGTGAAATTCGATTTTTCCAAAGACTCTATTCAACTCAAGATACAGGGAGACCTTCTTACTGCTGAGGGAACAACTCTTGGCGCAGACAACGGGATTGGCCTTGCGATAAGCCTTGCAATACTAGAAGATACCAAGGTACGACATGGGCCGATTGAATCATTATACACGGTTGACGAGGAGACCGGGCTTACTGGCGCGTTTGCCATAAAATCAGACATGCTCACCGGGAAAATCATGCTGAACCTAGACAGTGAGGATTTTGGTGTAATTACGGTTGGGTGCGCTGGCGGGGGAGATTCAATAATCGAACTTCCAGTAAAAATGCAACCGGGTAATGGAGGACAAGAAAACATCGTTGTCAAAGTCTCCGGTCTTCGCGGTGGTCATTCTGGAGTTGATATCCACGAGCAGCGAGGAAACGCAATAAAAATCCTGGCGCGCCTTTTATGGAAAGCATCATTGAAACATGAATTCTCACTCTTTGAGATCAAGGGAGGAGACAAACATAATGCGATACCCCGTGAAGCATTTGCAAAACTCGCTATAGAAAAGAAAAATAAAAACGCATTTATCACTGAGTTAATGGCAGAAGAAAAAGACATCTATAATGAAATAAAACCAATCGATCCGAATTTCAAAGTCGATGTTGAACCCTGCGAACCATCGAAGATGGTATTAAACAAAACATCTCAGACGAAACTTTTGAACCTCCTGGAGGGACTACCGCATGGTGTCCATCAAATGAATTATGAGATCAAGACACTTGTCGATACCTCTACGAACCTTGCCACAGTCTCCGTTAAAGACGACACGATTGTTATTGGGATGAGCTCACGAAGTTCAATGAAATCAGCACTACAGGACATGCGGGATCGCATTAAAGCAATTGCATCACTCTCTGGCGCCAAAGTATCAGAAAAAACACCATACCCTGGCTGGAAACCAGATCTGCAATCAAAGATACTCGCGCTTTCAAAGAAAATCTTTAAAGACATGTTTAAAGCAGAACCGAAAATCGAGGCGATCCATGCAGGACTCGAGTGCGGTATTATTGGGGAGAAATTCCCTGGAATGGACATGATCTCGATTGGCCCGACCCTGAAAAACCCACATTCGCCGGAGGAACAGCTTCACATCAGTACAGTCGATAAATTTTACAAATATCTCCTAAAAATACTCGAGTCTGTCTAAGTGAAAATTGTGTCGGTCAGTTATTCATTTTCGATAATTATTCCAGTACTCCATGAATCAGAATTGATTAATACACAACTGGAAACATTAAAACACATAGCGACAGATGAGTCCTTTGAGATCATTGTTGTTGATGGAAGTCCAACACAAGATACTCTTCGCGTGATTTCTGATAGAAACGTGAAGATATATTCCTCTCCGAAGGGCCGGGGATGTCAGATGAACGAAGGAGCAGCCCATGCAACCGGTGATATCTTGGTTTTTGTTCATGCGGATACCCTCCTTCCCCATAAAACTCTTTTTTTTATACAAATCGCCTTGGAAAATAAACGCTATGTCGGAGGTGCCTTTAGCCATCAATTCCAAGTACAGACGCCCTATTTCAGGATGCTTTCAGCATTATCAACACTCCGCTCTCAAATCACCCGTGCTCCCTATGGGGATCAAGTCCACTTCCTTCGTAAAACCTATTTTGACGCTATCGGTGGATACAAGGATATGCCTCTTATGGAGGACGTCGAGCTGATGCGCCGTATTAAAAAAAAGAAAGATCAGATTATCATCCTTCCTAATCATGTTATCACCTCTGCCCGACGATGGAAACAGGAAGGACTTTTTTATACGTCGCTTCGGGACATTATCATCATCTTTTTGTACTGGTGTGGCATACCAGCAGAAAAACTCGCGAAATTCTACTCCGGGGAGAAACAATAACCCTTCATTAGATAAGAGAAGAGAATGTTCTTCCCCACACAAATCGATAAAAAGAGGTATAGAATTCCCAAAACAGAAATCAACACAGGGGAAATTATAAGATATGTCTCAGAAGAAAAACGAGTTTGAACAACATATTTTCGATGTTATCCACAATCCATTGCAGTGTCTCGATCTTCAAACTATTCAGATTAATCTTGGGTTTAAATGTAATCAAACCTGTGAACATTGTCACGTAAAAGCATCGCCGAGTCGGACTGAACAGATGAGCTGGGCGACCATGGAAACAATCCTGGCCATTACCTCAAAATTACCGCCAGTCTTCATTGATATCACCGGGGGAGCACCAGAGCTCCATCCGCATATCGAAAAATTCCTCAGAAGCCTCGTCGAACAGCACCATCGGGTTCAACTCCGAACGAATCTAACTATACTCCTCGAACCTAAATATAAACATTTTCCCAAACTCTATAAAGAATTAGGTATAGAACTCGTGGCATCACTCCCCTGCTACCTTGAAGAAGAATTACGACTTCAACGTGGAAAAGGCGTGTTTGAAAAAAGCATCAAAGCACTCCAATTATTAAATAAAATCGGGTATGGAAGAACACCGAAGCTTCCTCTGACGTTAGTGTTTAACCCCCTCGGACCAGTATTGCCACCAGAACAAAAAACTCTTGAAAACGACTACCGCAAGTATCTCGCAGAGCACTACAATATTCAGTTCACGAGACTCATCACACTGACGAACATGCCGATTGGACGATTTCTCGATGTATTAAAAGATAAAAAATCCCAGTACATGACATTATTGAAACAATCATTTAACCCGCAAACCTTGCCCTCATTGATGTGCCGTCACCAAATAAACATTGGATGGGATGGTACACTCTATGACTGCGATTTTAACCTCGCTACCGGTTTGCCAGTGACATCGAAAGAACTATGCCGTATACAACAATTTGACCAATCGGTGTTATCCATACGGGAGATAGTGACTGCGGATCATTGTTTTGGGTGTACCGCTGGTCATGGGTCCTCCTGTGGGGGAGCTCTTGTTTAAAGGAGGATTTTACTGAAGAATTTATGAAAGAGGACAAGCCAAAAAATGATAAATTAAAAGACTGGTGGAAACCGGTTGTCTTCATCGTTGTTATTGTAACACTCTTTATCGTCATGAACGTGTATGGGTTTGGAAAGAATATCCAGGATTTACAACACGGGATACAATCATTAGGTCTTTGGGGGCCGATTGCTTTTTTTGTTATCTACCTTGTGGCTGTGATTGCAACAATCCCTGGGACGATCTTCGGGGTAATCGCTGGTGCGTTATTTGGCTCAGTTATCGGAGTCGTCCTTATCAGTGTTGCATCTACGGTAGGTGCAAGCCTTACCTTTCTTATCGCCCGATATTTCGTTCGTGATGCGGTAGCTCGATGGCTGTCAACAAATAAGACAATGAAACGGCTTGACCAACTCACTGAGGACCACGGTATGATTATCGTCGGGTTAACCAGATTGATCCCTTTATTCCCTTTCACATTACTGAATTACGGTTTTGGTTTGACACGAGTTTCATTCAAAACCTATGTGTTCTGGTCCTGGCTCTGTATGATTCCTGGTACTATTATCGTTGTTGTTGGTACTGATGTCCTTACGCAGGGAATAACCCAAGGACGCGTTCCCTGGGGGCTAGTAGGTGTTTTAGTCATTACCACACTCATTCTTGGGCTTATCGCATGGTACGCACGACGACAATTACAAGAAAAAAGAAAAAATCAAGATGAAATACAAATAAACAAATAATATTTGATGTTCTAAAAAGTTGTGAATCAACCATGACAGGACAAACCGATGAAAATAGGAACTCATCGAATACAAGAAAATTGATGACAACCGTTGTTTCCGAATATATCAATCAATGCATCCAATGTCATCGATGCATGGATGTCTGTCCAGTCACAAAAGATTCCTTTTCCATCAATGAACTGAATCAGGCATCAAAAGATGGCCAACAGGTCTCCCCTATAATTAAAGAGTTCACATTTAACTGCATGCAGTGTGGGAAATGCGTTCCTGTCTGTCCTGTGAACATTCGGAGAGATTATATGGTCCGATACATTAAATTTAAACTGAGGGATCAAAAACCTTGGAGTTATAAACGGTATCTTTTCATCAAAGGACAGGAGCTCACTGGTATAAAAGGAATCATCCAGAAGCTGTATATTGCTTTAAAAAAAATAATAACCCGGGATCTTATCTGCTTCATGGAGACTACACCGATAAAAAAGGCTGAAGTGCTCTTCTATCCAGGCTGCTATATCTACTCAAAAAAGACGGTGCGACAGACGTTCCGATTACTCGATTACATCGGTTGTTCCTATAGCGTTCTTGGTGGTGTCACTTCTTGTTGTGGTGCGCCACATATGTTACAAGGTGAGTTTGATCAAGCTGACCGTTGTCTTGAGTTATTACATGAAAAAATCAAAGCGGTGAACCCTAAGGTAGTGATCACCGCATGCGCTGAATGCTACGAGGTTGTCGCTCAGATAAAAACAACCTATCATGAGAAATTTGAGGTGCTCAGTGTTGTTCAATATCTCCAACGAAACGGTGGTAAGTTCCCCAATATAAAAATCCGAGGGAAAATATTGTTGCATGATTCTTGTCGGTTCTCAAAGGATTCGTCTCAAAGCTTTGCAGCACGTCATACGATCTCAGCGTTTGGTGAACTCGTGGAAGCTCCATCTATGCAGGGGTCGTCGTGTTGCTATAAGTGGAATCATGGATGTGACCAAAACAATACTATACGTCGTATCGCATATCTTGCTGAAGTAAAAAACGCTGCACCAACACTCGCCTGTAACTGTCTTACCTGCTATGAAGAGCTGAAAAAACTCCGAACCGATGTTGAGGTTATTGATGTGCTTCAGCTTTTTATCGAATCACTCGATAATGCACAAGGTGAGGAACGATGATATTAATGAAGAACCAAGATGCCTGCGTTCTCTGTTTTGTGAAATATCCTGAGAAAGGACAAGTAAAACTACGACTCACCGATGATCTTGCTGATGATGTTGTTGTGGAGCTCTATTGTAATTTCGTTTTGGATGTAGTATCCATACTGAAGAAACTTGATACACAATTCTACCTTTGTTTTTCTCCCTTGAATGCGCAGAAGAAATTTCGAGAGTGGTTAGGGTCATCATATAGCTATGTTCCCCAGGAAGGAAATGATTTAGGGGAGCGGATGAAAAATGGTTTCGGTTATGCGTTTACAGAAGGGTTTCGTCGTGTGATTCTTATCGGGAGCGATAGTCCAGATCTCCCTGGAGATTTTCTCAGGAATGCAATCGTAGAGTTGCAGACGCACGACATGGTACTTGGGCCATCCTCTGACGGTGGATACTATCTCATCGGGTTTCGAGACGATACGTTTTTACCTTCTGTGTTTGACGGGATTTCCTGGAGTAGTTCTACAGTTTTTCAGGAGACCATATCGAAGATAAAAAACGCTGGATGTTCCCTTAGCCTTCTTCCTGCATGGAGTGATGTTGATATTATCTCGGATTTGAAAAACCTGGTTCGAAGAAACCGTAATACACCCTTTAAATCCTCGCATACGATATCGTATTTACGGCGTAACAAGATTATGGAATATGAAGACGATGGCGAAAAACCTGAATCGTAAAACAGAAATTCCGTTTCTTATCAAAAAGAAAAACACCTTAGTGTACTCATTGTATCTTGCGATCGGCAGTGTCTCCATATTTATTGCTTTAAACATCCTGAACACGGCATATCAAGGGTTCATCTGGAATTACACAACGAAATATGTAACGAACTCACTAGCGATCGCACTCGTACTGCTTATTGCAAGTGCGCTTCTTTTTACGGGTTGCTACCAGATACTGAAGGGTAAAAAATTCTCTTTTACTCTTGGGGCAATTGGATGCCTGCTGCTTATCGTTTACCCAGGGTATGTCCTTCTTATCGACACCTATGTGCCGTATACTTTTTACTACATGCTCCTGCTGTGGATACCAGCTCTGATCGTCCTCATCGTTGCGATACTTGTCTGGAAAAAACAAAAATAATTCAGAGCAGTCTGTGCTAGGTTTTCCATTTTTTTAGAACCAAGAATACAACGATGATAAAAACACCGTACCCTGATCCGATTATTATAAGCGGGTCTCGCTCCTCCTCAAGATTGAAACGGTTTTCAGAAAAAACATTCCCACGAACAACTGTGTTATATTCAGGAGGGGGGATATGTAGGCCGATACGGTCTTCGATGATGCGATTATCGATCACGTGATTACCCGTGGAATCACGGATATTAATCCCGGAAAAATTATTCTGTGACAAGATGTTCTCGAAAAGCGTGTTATTATTTGAAAATTCGTACAGACCAAATCCATTGAACGAATGATTACTTACGATGTTCCGGTTTAGAGTATTGTCTGATGACCTGCTAAAATATATACCACAGCGCAGGTTATGGATAATTTCATTTGATGTAATCGTGTTATTTTTTGCTGATTCAAGGCGGATGCCGTAAAAGTTACCGGTCAGGGTATTTCCTGAGATGGTGTTGCTGTTCGATCTGACGTACACACCTGCTTCCGGGAAAGTTCTTCCACTATGTATGATGGTAAAACCAGAGAGAGTATTATTCCCTGCATCAAGAATTACGACATATTCTTCGTTGTCACCATCAATAATCGTACTGTTTTTCATATCCCCAATGAGATGAACAGGTGTTGTAACCACGATGTGCTCATGATATGTGCCTGGAAATACATAGACCGTACCACCAGCGGTAATGTTGTTAAGAGCATCCTGAATTGTTGTGTAATTTCCTTGGCCACTCCCTCCTACATAGAGAGTTGGTTTGGTAATTTTCTCACAGGTTCCGTTTGAGAAAAAAAAAGAAAAAACACAAAAGAATGCAAGGATTCCGACACCAAGAGTTCTTGTTTTTTTCATACGTCTAAGTGGACGGTATTAGGAGTGAGAACTAATAGTTTGTGGAACGCATAAGTTTTTAGTACATGACTTGTTTTACTGGTCGACATTGAGGTGGAAGCATGACGAAAACAACTATTATTTTGCATAGCGAAACACTTGGAAGAGGGAATGATGAATTAGGAAAAACAATGACAGGATCGTTTCTACGAAAACTCTGGGCATCCGACAAAAAACCAGATACTATTATTTTTTACAACTCAGCGGTGCACCTGCTTACCGATAAATCATCGGTGTTAGATTCCTTATCTGGGCTTTCCAAGGCAGGGGTTGACCTTGTTGCATGCCAAACCTGTATCGGGTTTTATGAAGTCGAAAAGAATATCGTCGTCGGTCGAATCGTTGAAATGCAGGAAATCGTCTCGATTTTAATGAAATCTGATAAGGTGATTACCCCATAAAAAAAATTCTTAAAACATAAAAGTATCAGGAAAATACGACTCTGCACTCCCTAGTGATTATAACCTGAGAGGGTAGTTCTAAATGAAAAAGGGGAGCGATGGATAAAACAGGAATAAAAGTGGCTTTTTAATGCTCTTTTTTCAGTAAGTTTCCCCTGATAAATGCATTCTTTTCCTTGCTAAATTTCTGTAAGAATAATTATATAAATAAAAAATAATACTATTATATCGATATGACATCATTAAATCAGCGAAGATTCCTCTGGATCGTAATAGCGCTCCTCCTCTTTTCCACCATTGGGATTCATGTGCAATCCGCTGGGAACTCTCGAAAAACGAATATCGAATCCTTGCCATATAAACAAGAAATCATGATTCCTCTTGACACCAACAAAGCTATCGCACAGGACCAGCCAATTGATATCCGGATAACGTTCGATAATCCCTGTTGGGGAAAAAACGAGACGATACATTCCGTTCGCGTCGGGGTAGATGATGGGACGGGAATACAGGAAATTGAATCGCAAATCTATGATCTTGAACACTCTGACGAGACGCATATCACCGCTTGTAGCCTTGTTTTTTTAATCACTGAGATCGCAAATGGAAAAGAAAAATACTATGTGCTGTATGATTCGCAAGAAACAGATCCAGCAAATTATCCAAAGCATGTGTCAATCGAAGATACTCATTATTTTTATGAGCCGATCCCTGGTCAAACCATA
>Ga0209777_10009090_pt1 | contig 10740 bp, 5 predicted proteins | sample FrelakmetHBP12HB_FD_187147 | JGI IMG/M metagenome (GOLD analysis project Ga0209777, IMG submission 187147) | Freshwater lake sediment microbial communities from the University of Notre Dame, USA, for methane emissions studies -HBP12 HB (SPAdes)... | ecosystem: Environmental > Aquatic >... | reverse complement strand
TGCCTGGCAGGAGATCAGGTTCCGGTGATAGCCGTCACCGGGCACCTCAACTTTCAACTGCACAGGGCACTGCATGACTTACCTCGCTTTATGCCGTAACGGGGCACCGCCCTTCGCGTCTTGCGTGACGGGCTTCCGCATGTGGTGCTTCCCGCCGGAGGGTCGCGCCAAACCGGTCGGCCGAGGATGGAGCAGGCAGGGTGCAATACGCAAGCGGCCGGACGATCCCGGCTTTTTGATGAACTGATCTAGGGTCCACCGATCCAATACTTGGATGATCCCCTGGTGCAGTTCGACAGCGGCAACGTGAAACGCGCAGACACCCTCCATCGTTGAGGTTTCCTGGCAGAAGTCGGCCAAAATCGTCCCTTGACACGCCTCGACGATCGCCAGCAACGTAATCGCCTTCGGCGGGCCGTTCAACTCGATGCCGCCCGTCACGCCACGGTGCGCAATGAGGATTCCGGCCTTTACCAGTTGCCTGGTCACCTTGGCCAGGTAGGTCGGAGACTCGCCGAGGTACTCTGCGATGTGGCGAATGGACAGCGGTTCATCGTCGGGACTGAGGCCGATGTGCACCAGCGTCCGAATGGCCGTGACCGTGGTTTTGGTCAGCATGGCGACTAATTCCTCTAACATGGATAACTGTTGTCCACGTTAGCGGGATTGGCCATGTCTGTAAAGACTCCAATTTGCGGCGTTCCGAACGAGCCGCTTGACCTCGGTCCTCGCGAGTCACTTGCGGCGCGGATCGATTCGCGCCGGACTAGCCGTGCCCGGCCAGGTCGAGGGTGACGACCATTTACACTTTGTCACAACATTACACGCCTTCGAGGCGGCTCGAAGCACACGAATCGTCCACAATGACGCGCGGCGGCGCGACGGTAGACTTGATTTGCGGCCGCAAGCGTCGCACGGCAAGGAGATCTATATGAACTGCGTCTTAAGGAAGAATCTACTCGTGTGTTGGTGTCTGGTCGTTGGCCTGGCCAGTTTCGGTGGCTTGGGCGCCACGGCATCAGCACAGGATAAGCCCGCGGCGGCGGCGACGGCGGAGGCGGGTCTGCCAGCATCCATGGCGGGCTTTTCCGATCAGGGCGAATTCCGCCTCTACGTCAACGAGGACCCCATCGTAACCACCACGTTTGAGTGGCGCGCCGATGGATCATTCGACGAGCAGTTCGTCCTTTCCATGGCGGGGCAGAAGGTCGAAACGACCATGAAGTTCACGCCCGACGATCATGGTCGCTTTCTCCGCATCGAAGCAAAGACGCCTCAGGGGCCCCAGACGTTCGAGCGCGAAGGCAGCGCCCTGACTTTCAAATTCAAGGAAAAAACATCGACTCTGACCATCAAGCCGGAGTCAATCCCTTTCGAAAACTTCTCGCCGGCGTTGATGACTCTGGCCGTTCGACGCTACGACCAGACCACCGGCGGCAAGCAGACGTTTCCCATCCTCATTCTCAATGGCCCGGTCATCATGGACGGTTCGTTGGAGCGGCTTGATCGTCTCGAACGCAGTGTGGGGGGGAAGGACATCAAGCTGGTCAAGTATAGGTACGGATTGCCTGGCGTTGATGTCCTGTTTCTCGCCGACGAAGCAGGAAAGGTGTATCTCGGCGATGTGCCGGCCCAGAAGGCGGCCTACGTGCGAACCGGCTTCGAAGCGCTTCGCGCCGCGGAAGAGGCCGACCCCAAACTCTCCAAGCCTGAGTTCGAGGTCGCGGAAGACCGCGGCGTCAAGGTGCCGATGCGCGATGGGATTGAGCTTTCGGCCGACGTGTATCGTCCCAAAGCAGAAGGCAAGTTCCCCGTGGTGGTCGTGCGAACGCCATACAAGAAAGAGATGAACGAGTTGCAGGGCCGCTTCCATGCCCGCCGGGGATACGTGATGGTCGTGCAAGACGTTCGCGGCCGGTTCGGTTCGCCGGGCGAGTGGGAACCGTTCGTCAACGAGCCCAGGGACGGCTACGACACGATCGAATGGGCGGCAGCGCAGCCTTGGTCCAGCGGCAAGGTCGGCATGATCGGGGCGTCGTATTTGGGCTGGGTGCAGTGGTGGGCGGCGCGCGAACGACCTCCACACCTGGTCACGATCATCCCCAATGTCTCCCCGCCCGATGCCTTCTATAACTTTCCGTACGAATACGGCGTGCACTTTCTTTTCGGAGGGATCTGGTGGGCCGACATTCTGGCGTCCGAGGCCACGGCGGATTTGAGTGGAGCGGCCATGAGCACAATTGGCGAAAAGAAATATGGCCAGCTTCTGCAATCGCTCCCGGTGATTGACCTGGATGAGAAAGTGCTCGGCAAGAAGAACCCGTATTGGCGCAAGTGGATCGAACATCCGAAGGATGACGCATACTGGGCGCAGGTCAACTTCCTCGATCGGCTGGAGAACGTGCGCATTCCAGTCTTCCATCAGTCCGGTTGGTTCGACGGTGACGGCATCGGCAGCAAGCTCAATTACCTGAAAATGCGTTCGCACGGCCACCCCAATCAGAAACTCGTGCTCGGACCCTGGGGGCATACATCAACGGCGCAGCGTCGAGTCGGCGATATCGATTTCGGCCCAAATGCGATCATCGACCTGCCGCGCGAGTATCTGCGATGGTTCGATCACTGGCTCAAGGGCATCGACAACGGGATCGACCGCGAGCCGCTGGTGAGCATCTTCGTGATGGGCAAGAACGAATGGCTGCGCGACAACGAGTATCCTTTGCCGCAGACGCGTTTCGAAAAGTGGTATCTCAGCAGCGGCGGCAAGGCGAATACTTCGAAAGGGGACGGCAAGCTAAGCCGGGAGGCGCCGAAGGCCGACTGCTCGCCGGACAAGTACACCTATAACCCCGGCGAACCCACGCCTGATCCTGATTACTTCGAGCAGAGCAAGGATGAAGACGCCAAAGTGCAGATAATCGAAGAAAAGAAGAAAGAGCGCGAGGCCCATCACCAAAAGGTGACCGACGAGAGGCAGGACATGCTTGTCTATCAGACCGAGCCCCTGACTGAGCCTCTGACTTTCGCCGGGCCGCTTTCGGCGGTGCTCTTTGCATCATCCTCGGCAAAGGACACGGATTGGTTCATGCGGCTCATGGAGGTCGAGGCCGGCGGCAAAATCAACACGCTGGCCGAAGGCAAGATCAGAGCTCGTTTTCGCAAATCAATGAAGGCGCCCGAGATGCTCAAGCCCGGCGAAATCTACGAATATTCGCTGGATTTGTGGCAAACGGGAATCAGCATCCCCAAGGGCAATCGCCTGCGCGTAGAAGTGGCCTCGGCGGCGTACCCACTCTTTTCGCGCAATCTCAACACCGGAGGCCACAACGAGATGGAGACGAACTACGTGCCAGCGGATCAGACGATCTATCACGACGCGAAGCACCCTTCGCACGTTCTGTTGCCCGTAATCTCGGAGGCCAGCAAGCAGGCCCAGGAATAGGTGTCCGCCCCGAAACTGTCATCCGTCGGTATTTGGATGCGAGAACCTATCATTTGTAGCTCATCTGAGCGATTGGAGGATCGGCAGGAAGTGGCACGGCCAACGGCCATTGGAGTCGAGGTCTGCTGCTTTCGGCGTTACGCGCACCGGAACCCAAGAAGCACGCTGAATCCAACGGAGAATCTCGTAGCTGGGAGCATTGACGGTCGGCTCACGGTGAACATCGTTGTAGGATGGCGTTGTGCTCAGCGACGCGTTACACCCTGCTCCCACACTCCCCGCTGTGCTTGCCACGTCGCCGCCAGGCCGCATCGCATACCGGACATCGTCTAGCCAACACGGCCCCTATGGGTCGAAGTGGAGGGGCAAATAGGCACTGAATTTGAAAAGGCGAATTCCGGTTGTACCATCACGATGCTTGATCGAAGGACGCGGAACCTTGCGGTTTCGTTGCTCGTCGTCAGCTTCGGGAGCCGGTCGTGCCCAACAAATGGACTCGCGACACCGTTCTGGAACTTGCGAGAGGCTATCAGGCTGCGTGCGTTCTCGCAGCGGCCGCGGATTTGGATCTGTTCAGCGCGCTGACGGACGCGCCGCGTGGGGCCGCGGCGGTCGCAGGCGGTCTGGCGACGGATGTACACGCCACAACCGTGCTTCTCGATGCCCTTTCCGCCCTGGGGATCATCCAGAAGCGTCACGGGCAGTATTCCCTGCCGGACCAAACGGCGGTCCTGGTCGCCGAGGGCGGGCCGGAGAGCGTCCTTTCTATGCTGCAGCACCAGGCGAACTGCCTGCGACGTTGGGTGCAACTGGCCGATGTCGTCAAGACCGGTCGGCCCGCAGAACGTAAGCCGAGCCTTCACGGTGGGGCACAGGACGAGGCTGCCTTCATCGCGGCGATGGATGTCATCTGTGCTCCCGTTGCGTCCGAAGTAATCGCCGACTTGGGCGTTCCACCATTCAAGCATCTGTTGGACGTGGGAGGGGCTTCGGGCACCTGGACGATCGCCTGGCTTCGAGCCTACCCCGAGGCGACCGCCACGCTGTTCGATCTGCCTCATGTCATTCCAATGGCCGAAGAGCGCCTGACCGCTGCGGGCGTCAGAGAACGTGTTCAACTGGTGGCGGGCGATTTCACCACCGACCCACTGCCGACGGGCGCGGACCTGGCATGGGTGAGCGCAATCGTGCATCAGAACTCGCGGGAGCAGAATCGGAGACTGTTCGGCGCGGTCGCCAACAGCCTGACCGGCGGCGGACGAATCCTCATTCGTGACGTGCTCATGGATGACTCGCGGACAATACCGGTCGCAGGAGCACTGTTTGCGATCAACATGCTCGTCGCGACCGAAGCAGGCGGGACCTTTACGTTCGATGAGCTGCGGGAGGATCTGGAAGCGGCCGGCTTCGCGGACGCCGTCGTGCTCCGGCACGATGACGGGATGAATGCGGTCGTCAGCGCCGTCAAGGCGTGACTGCGGGGACATTTTCAGCATCATCGCAAACCCTGACCTTGAGGAACACGACCAGACGCTTGATTGTCGGTGGCGAGCTCGATCTGGAGATGTTTGACTTGGAACATTGCAGACTCGACACCGCTGCACGCAGATCGCAATCACAGTGCCCGGGGCAAGAAGATCAGGAGCGCCGCGATCAGGGTTATGGCCTTGCCTGTCAAGTATCGTTCGCAAACGCGCTGGGTCCACGCCAAGACGCCGACGGTGTCGAGCCAGTTCACGAACACGCCCAAGTTGGCGAGAACCGGACGATCTTGATGAGGCGAGTTCGGCGCTGGCCACGGGCCTGCGAATGTCGCACGTAGAACAACGAGAGCGGATGCAGGCCACGCGTGCTTTGCTTGCCGAAATCAATGGGTATCGCTGGGCGAGACGGATGCTCGTCGATGCGGCGCGCCTTCGTTTAAGAGACCGACTCACCTGTTGGTTCAGCAACCGCGCCATTGCGTTGGGGGTCTGACGCGCGGGCTGCGGCCCCACGACCGGCCGCGCCGGAGGTCAAGTCTTCCGCCGAACAGGCCTCGGCCCGGAGGGTTACTCCCGAACGGCGGCCAGCAGACGCTTGTTGGCGCGGAGGGCGTTTAGAGCGCCGCGAGCTTCGAGAAACTCGGCGGCCGAAAGCATCTCCTTGTCGATGGTTACGGAGCGTGCCAGGTGCAGCGTTTTATCCGTCTTGCTGACGTTTTGTGAAGCGCTGCCCCATGCGCCGCTGACCGGCTCAAGCGAACCGGGCAAGACATCGGCTTTCCAGCCTTCCGGCAGTTCCACAGTCAGATCGGTTACTTCGCGAATGCGCGTCCCGATGCGCACCGCAGTTGTGCGCTCGGAGCGCTCAAGCGGAAGGCCGAGCGTCTGGGGCAGGGCAGGGCCGTCGCCGAAGCGGAGCACATATCGGCCGCCGAGCTTGGCAAGCGGGTTCGTCGTGGCGATCTGGAGCGTCGCGCGGACCGTGTCGTCGGATAAGGCCACGATGGAGAGGCTCGAGACGTCGAACCCGCCGAGCACCTGAGCGACGAGAGCGGCCGCCCAGGCCTTCTGGGCATCGGCGTTGCGGATCTTGTCGGGTTCAAAGTACGCCCCCGACGCCAGCACGCGCAACTCACCGGAAGCGCGACCGTCCTTTCCGAGCGAGACCTTGCCCGTCACATGGACTTCGCTGACGGCGCCCTCGCCGCGAGCCTTTACACGTACGGACTCGAACTGACCGTCCCGCACGCCCAGGAGCCACCGACGTCCCCATGTGCCCGGGTTCTTGATCTCACCGTAACGTGGATGAAGATAGACCGCGCCGGCGGGCAGGGACACGAGCGCCAACGACCCGTCCAAGGACGACAAGGTCGGGCTTAACCCGTCGGCCTCCGCCCATTCATCGGCCTTGACGCCCAGAATTGGGGAAGCGTCCAGCCCCAACGATCGGACGGCGGCCAGAAGGAGCGAACCAGCTTCAAGTCCATTTCCGTAGTTGCTCTGGTATACCTGTCCGGCATCCCTGCACGACAAGCTTCGCAGGGCCTTGGGCGAGTCGACGAAGTTGAATGTATTGCCAAGTTTTTCCGCGACCTTGCGGATTCGCTCCGCCGGGTCCGTTTCATTGTCCACGGCGGACAGGGCGAATGCCTCAATGGCCTTGTCCGGCACCGCCGCGCGATCTACTCGTGCCAACAGGTTCGAGGCCCAGGTTGAGACGTCCGGACAGGTCGAGAAGCGAAGCCGCGGCGACACCATCGACCAAGGCAAGGAGACAGGCTCTTCGTTCTCGCCGGGTAGGTTCGATGCCATCCACCGATAGGTCTTATTTCCACCCGTGCTCCGCTCTTCCAGCGACGCATTCGCCTCGCCGCCTGCATCGAGTCGATAATGGAGTGTTGTGCCCTCGGGAACGGTGACACGCACGAAGCGATCAACGATCGGATAACGGTCGGTCAGGCGCACCTGGCCCTCCAGCCAAGGCAGGGCGCCGGCGGGGGAAATGACCTCGTAATCCAAGTGGAGCACGACCCCCGGCTCAATGCCGCTGAAGGAGACGATCATGTCCTGCCAGCCTGAGTATTCGGGCCAGCCAGCCACGGCGTCGGTGGCCGCGAGATTGAAGGAGTAGTCGGGCACCTTGAGGACCGACCCATCCGGGAGCACGGCCTTGGCCTCGTGGATCACAAGGGTGTCATCGCCGCGCAGATGAGCTATGCGGGGATCGCCGAAGCGGTCGATTGGTCGATTGTTTCTCAGTTTGACCGACCACTGCTCGCGGTAATGCGTAGTGCCGTCGCGGTCGAGCGTCCAGTCCTGGGCGTAGCGCAGGAACACCGCATCATCATTCGGAAAAGGGTCTGCACCTTTCGTTCCTTTGGTAACAACAGCTTCCGGCGGCGCCTTGGCCAGGACGCCGGTCGGCGGCAACACCGTGATGGCTGCAAACCAAAGAGCGCAGGCCTTCAAGCAGGTTGAGGAACGCAAGCCTTTTGATGTCAGTCGCATCAGCATCAATCCCAGAATCGCAAGAACTCCAACCCGAAGCCGTGAGCGACGACGGCCCGCGGATGCAGCCACGCGCCTGACGGAACTTCCGTCGAGCGCTAGCCTCTATTTCCCGCCGCCGGCACTACTATTGCGGGACTTGTGCACGGCCTGGGTAGTCGGCAAATCGCCCCCACCCGCGGAACACACCACCCATCCGTCTACGATTTCGTACATGGCATCGACGGCCTTTTTGAAGCCGGCGTAGTCCTCGACAGGAACGACGGCCTTTTTCAGGACAAACTCGAATCGATAAGTGAGCTGCGCACTTCCGGGAACGGCCTCAAAGCTCAGTGAGGCCGCCGGTGTGTCGATCTGGCGCGGAGGCGGCGTGTACACTACTTGCCAGCTGTCCGGGAGCGTGATCGTCTCCTCGTAGCGGACCATGCGCGTGGCCGAGAAACGGATCGCGTATTTTCGTTCTTTCAGCTTCAGACGGTCCAAATAGTTCGCCCGGAAGAACCCGTTCAAGGGATGCGATAGGAGAGGCAGCCGGAACATAACATTGCCATCGCCCTGGGCGGCGTATCCATCCGCGGATACGCGCATCTCCACTCGCGTGTCCTGGGAGTAGTCATAGGGATCCGTGTATTCGAACTCCTCGAGCGTTGCGTTAGGGGCGATGTTGAGGGCCTGCTCGAATGCGGCCCTGCGCTCCGGCACGGGGCGGCCATGCAGGTAGCGGCGGAAACGATTGCAGGCCGCGCCCTCTAGATGGAACGCCAGTCGAGTGCGCAGCGATCCATTTGTGCCGATCGTGCTCTCCGCCTTCACCTCGCGACGGTTGGACTGCGGATCGAAGTACGGCGAGAGCGTTAACGGCTGACCTTCCGGCGTTCCATACACCAGACCTTGCAGATGTTCGAAGGCGGACCAGAGGCTGCGGCACAGCGGCACCCACGTCGGATCGAGGATGCGGAACTTACCGTCCTTCTCGCGGAGCACCGTCACGGTGTGATTAAACTGATCTGCAGGAACGTCCTCCACCCGCGAGCCGGCCATGGTGAGCGCCGGGTAGGCCTCCTGGCCGAGAACCCGCAGCATGGTAATCAACATGCCGGCTTTGTCCTTGCACACACCGCCGCGGTCGTGGAACGTCTTTCGGCTATCGTGGAGCGTGTATCCTTCGCAGGCGCCGCCCTGTTTCGTGCCATAGTAACGGATGTTGTCGGCCACCCAGTGGGTGACTGCGGCGGTCTTCTCGTCGTCCGTCTCCAGACCCTTGGTGATGTCGGCGACCTGAGCCCGAATGGCGTCGTCGGCGTCGAATTGCGGCTCGTTGACCTTGTGGAACCAGCGCGACTTCTCCTCCCACGTGCCCAGCGTGGCCATCACCAGCTTGGACACACTGTCGTCGAGCGCCACCATGTTCGGCTCGCTCTTGACCGCCGGGAGATTTTCGGCCGTCCACGTATAGATGAGGGTGTCTTCGCCGAACCACAGCGACGACCTCAGGGTGCCGTTGTACACTTCGTACTGGACGGGCATGTCCTTGGGCATGTGCACCGTATAGCGCTTCTTGAGGATGGGGTGCAAGCCTTGAAAGAGAGTCACTTCATACCAGTGACCAGGCATCGGCGGAACGAGGTCCGCGCCGTCCGCGCGCGCCGCGCCGTCAGCGGAATCGGATAAGTACGCAATGTTGAAACCGATCTTGCTCGTGCGCACCTCGACCGCGTCGCCGAGTTGAAGCCGGGGAAGCGAGAGCAGCCGCTGGCGCCCGCCCCAGTAGATCATGTGCTGCACGGCCGGCAGAGTGACAAGCCTCGAAAGATCGACTTCCTCTACGCCACCGCCGGCTCGGTGAATGCGGACGCCTTTGACGGTTACACGATAGGTATCCGGGTCAAAGTCCCAGCGGAGCACGGACTTCTGGCGAAGGCCGGCGTCCGTGAGGACCTTGAACACCTGGCATGCTTGCGTCGTCGCCAGTCCGCTCCTCTCGACAAAGACGTCCGCATCGTCGAGGACGTAAACCAGGTCGGCGCCGTCGTAATCTTTCGCGCCGCCCGCCGCCGAGATCATCGCCTTGATCTCATCGAGTGTTGCAGGGGCCGGGGGCGCGGCCCATGCGGGCGAGACGAATAGTGACGCCAGCACGCAGACGAACAGATGCTGCCTGATTGAGTGTTCGTGTTTCATAACATTGAACTCGCCATGTCGCTATGATTACCCGGGTCAAACCTCATGGATTCGGCTGGACACCACCGTACTAAAACGCAACACTGCCAGCACTGACCGCTGACAGACGCAGAAGGTACAGCGCGCCGTCGCCGGGCACTGCGACTCGGGATACGTTCCAATATGGTCGAGTGTTTGTGCCAGGCACCATGAAGCCCGGGTTGGAAGTGTACCGGCAGAGGTAAGGTGACGCCAGATCATGCGCCCGCCCGTGGAGGTTCCGCTCCATCTCCGCCGCGTCCGCGAGTGGTGAACGACGAGCATGAATTTCCGTGCGGCACTGGTCGTGTCGATCGCGTTTCCGCCGATGTTCACCAAGTGCAACGCGACGTCGCTCTTTTCCCAGCGCTCCACCGTGTTGGGACAGTCGTACGCCCGCCGGACACGCTGACACAGTTCTTTCGGAGCCGCAGTTCCTGCGCGGTTCGCGTGGCTGATCTCGCGGACTAAAGTCCCCGGAACCACTCTGCGCGCACAGGGGAATCGCCGGACAGGGCCGCATCGATATTCTTAAGGATGGCTTCGCGGTCTCGAGGTAGGCGGCCTTCAATTGGTAGATAGTTGGAGGCGTGATTGGAGCGGAATATGGCGTCAGTGGGGACAGACTCGGCAACGATGATGCGCAGCTCACGCAAGAGACCCTCGACGCTTGGCATCTCGAAGCGCCCGTTCTCGCCAAGCCTGTAGATCGGCGTGGAGGGGATGAGCATCAGAGTCAAGGTGGAAAGGAACTCGGGGTCCATGGCCGTGGCCAGTCGGGCGGAACCAGTGGCGTGCTCCACGCTGCGCTCCGTGCCACCCGCACCGAGCAGGAAGATCAGCGATTGCTTTATGCCGGCCTCACGGGCCTTGGCCGCGGCCTCGACGTGATCAGCGGAGCTGGCGCCCTTGGCGATGTGTTTCAGCGTTACGTCGTCGCCTGATTCGGGGCCGATGTAGACCAGCTTCAGCCCAAGATCGCATAGGCGCCGCAACTCCTCCTGCGGTTTCGCCAGGAGGTTTAAGGCCGTGGCGTAGCAGCTCACGCGGCGCAACCTGGGGAAGGCGGCGTTGAGCGCCTGGAGGATCGGCTCCCACAGCTCGATG
>Ga0209777_10009089_pt1 | contig 10740 bp, 16 predicted proteins | sample FrelakmetHBP12HB_FD_187147 | JGI IMG/M metagenome (GOLD analysis project Ga0209777, IMG submission 187147) | Freshwater lake sediment microbial communities from the University of Notre Dame, USA, for methane emissions studies -HBP12 HB (SPAdes)... | ecosystem: Environmental > Aquatic >... | reverse complement strand
GTATAAGCCCTCTGAGTCAAGTATCTATTAGCTAGGAGTTGCTAAGGTTCCGCCATTAACACCATTATAGTTTAAAACCCAACTATAAGAGCCACCACCTGATAAGTCAGTTGTAGTTGTATCAACAACAGCCATATAGTTGCCAAAACCACTTCCACCGCCAATTGTAATACAGTTAGAGATTGTAGAAGTAGCACCGCCACCGCCATTAGCTGCACCGATAGTATTGTAATGGACTTGTCCTTTATAACTGATATTATAAATCACGCTTGTAATCGTACATCCGTCACCAATCATAAAGTTGTTCCTGAACACCTTAGCCCAAGTATTAGATGAACCGATATTAATGATTGAACTAAATGTCAAACTTGACACATTAGTTGCAAAAGTATTTCGTTCAATTAAAATAAATGAACTTGAAGATGCAGAACAGTCAATTTGAGGCACACCACTTGTAGAAGTAGCATTCAAATTGAAGTGATTGTGATGAATGTGCATACAGTCAGCAATACCGCCAGTAACTACGATTGTTCCTTGATTATTGTAATTCTTGAAATAAAATCCTGCGACTTCACAATTACCGCCAGTCAATAAAATAATATCATCGTCATAAGTCTGGTGGATTTTAACTGCTGAATTTGAACCCTCTTCTTGTCTATTAGATAAATAATCCATACCAATCAAATGCACATCTCTTTTAGACATTGTCAGTTTAGCACCAAGGTCATAATCGTTTGTTGAAGGCATAACAATAACATAATCATTTCTGCCTGCAACGCATTTATCTAATGCTGCCTGTATAGCTAAATCGTCTGTATCAGCTGAAGCGACAGTAGGATAAAACCTCTGGTCGCCATCTCTGTCAACTGGGAATTCATAAGATAAATCCGCAGTCCAAGAATCATCAGCGTGTCCTACAAAGAATATCTTGCCTAATGTAGCTGGAAGCACCCTTGTAATAGCACCATATCTTGAAGGCTGATTACCATTCATATTTTTTTTAGTTATCTTATTTAACAGCCTCACTCCCTCCGAGTTTCCCCTGTTACGGGATTGCTCCTATTAAATAAGCTGAATTAAATTTAAGAAGTTGGAGTACTACCGATAATACCTTTTGGAGATACAGTAGCAATACCGTATCGGCAATAAGCTGAATATGTCCAGTTGAAATTATGAACATCTTCACCGTTATTACCCTCGCTTGGAGTCTTTAAGGTTGGAGCAATCCATTCACCTAAATAAGCCTGCCAACCATTAATACCTTGACCAGTAGCTGCAATGAACCACCATCGTCTTTTGGTAGAATCATAAGCACCAGTTGCGTCAGTTGCCAAGTTAGGCAAAATAACGTGTCTCATCTGGTTCTTATATACATTAACAACACCTGCCTGGACTGCGTCAATATCAGCTTCTGATTTTAAAAGCTGGGTTACTGCACGAACAGTTGAAGGGTCATCACCTGAGATAATGGTGTTAAAATTCATTACTCTCTTCTCGTAGAAGTTGGAGTAGATATTAGTAGCTGCAAGTAATTTTGCTGCTTCATAAGCACCTTGGCTAAAGACTGGGTCGCCTGTAACTCGATTACTGTAAGTGTTGGAATTGAAAGCCAAAGAGTGTAAAGCATAACATAATACCTGTCCATCACCAGTAGTAGTAGTGACAGTCTGACCATTTTTATCAGTATAGGAACTTGAAGTAGCGAAAGTTAATCGGTGTGTTAAGTCTAAATCCTGCCTGTTTGCACAGAAGGACGACAAATTGGTGATATATGTACCGATTTCCATATATCTATTGTCATTACGCATTTCCAAAGTAATATCAATTTCCTTTGCAAATGTTCGGGCGGTCATATCAACGCTATAACCGATACCAACCTTAGACTTCTGAGAGTTGGCACCTTCACCCTTATAGTCAGCATAAGTTTCAACATCAATTTCATTGTATCGCTTTGTTGAACCATTGCCTGAGCCGATCTGTTCAGTGATATAGAGCTGTTTAGCGACTGGCTTAACAGTATCTTTATGCACCAAGAATGTCCTGCGGACTAAATCGGTCATCTCTGGCAACGAACTTATACTAACAAGAGTTGTTTGATTACCTGTTGTCATATATTTGTTAGTAAATTTATGTTAGTAACATTGTTGCCGCAAAGCGGACTAATGCCTTTGACGCACTTATGAAGGCTATAACCTGGCATTGTTTGTAGCTATTGTTTCCAACATCTACTTTAATGCCAGTACTTGAATACAAGTCGTAAGAATTCCCAATCATGGAGGTTGTAAGAGTGCCTTGGACATCTGCATAAAACAGAATATCTTGAGTTGGCACCCAGCAAGGCACATTTGTTGCAACTGCATAATCGTCATCTGTAGAAGCGATATTGCGAGCAATTATCCTCAGCCCGTTTACAGTTGAATTTGAAGCCTGAGCGATTGTACCGCTGGCTACATGGACAACTGAACCGATTGCGAAGGCTTGGCTTGCTGTTCTTGGCATCCACTCTGTTTTGGGATTTCCGCATGCTGGATAGAAAGCCATATAAGTTAAGTTAATAACATAGTTGCTGCGAAGCGAACTATTGCTTTTGTTGAACTTACAAAGCCTATAATCTGGCACTGCTTATATCCTGTAGCACCGCAATTTACCTGTATGCCTGTTGTTGAGTATAAATCATAGGAATTACCGACCATTGAAGTAGTCAAGGCAGTTCCTGAATATACATCAGCATACCAAAGCGTATCTTGGGTTGGTACATAGCAAGGAATAGGATTTGTGGTGGCATAATCGCCATCGGTTGAAGCTACTGATCTTGCTGTGATTCTTAACCCGACTACAGTAGTATTTATAGCAGTAGTAATTGTACCACTGCCGACATAAACTACTGAAGCATTGGCATAGGCTGTACTGGCAGTCTTAGGATACCACTCTATAAGCGGTTTGCCTGCTGCGATTGTAAAAGCCATATAAGTTTTACTTAAAAGGTTAATTAAAAAGATAGTCAATATAACTATCTAATGTTGTTCCGAGGTGTCTTTCCCCGTAGATGTTTTTATAAGCTTATCCGCTAAGCTAAGCGTAGATTGGACTTTTATCCCTTAAAGTCTAACAGGCAACTGATTAGGTACGCACATACCCAATCAGATGAGCCTGTCGGCTTTATGTCATATCTTTGTCGGTTAAAGGTTCGAGTTCGTATTCTTCTTTTAACTCTTTTAATTTACTATCTATATCCGACATCTGTAAATCCATCATATCCTTGCCCCAAATTGATTGCATTGCGTATTCATAACTCTTATCTAGGCTGGTCATTACTTTTTCTTCTGTGAACTCAATGGTTTGTTTGATTATCTGCCAAATATAATGCCGATCTGCCCAGTTGATATTGTTCCTTAATATCACTGCCAAGGCTATCTCTGCTATGACATTATACGCTTCTATATCTCCTTCTTTGATATTGCCCATTGGAAGTTCATGCTGTGCTATCTGACCAAGAATTTCACGAGCTACAGGTATACATCTATCATCTCTCAATTTAGTTTCGTTAAGTTTCCTTTTCTCTTCTCCTCTTTTAAATATATCAAATAGTTTGCCCATAGTTATCTCCTTGGGTTAAGATAGCTCCCATTAATTTGGAACTTCTGTCCTTGCAACTCACCATCTACAACTTCTACATCATAGATATTAACCTTGCTTTCAACCTCATAATCCAATTCTTCATTGGTTTTTCTGTCAGTCTGCGGATCAATCTTAACTCCATGATTAGCAATAACTACTTCAGATTTAGTTTCGGTCTTCAATATCTTGACATTACTGACAGGGACTTTGGTCATAAACCATAAATACCCCTTTTCCACAGTCTCACCATTAAGTAAATGCAGAGAGATTTTTAAATCACGACCCCAAATATCATTGTTATCCTTAATCTGATCCCAGCTGATTACAGGCTGACTGTCAACTATTGCTACCATAGCCAGTCTGTCAGTTGCACGCTGCGGTTTCAAGCTTGGAGTAGTTACTCTTTTCTCTAACTCATTAATCCTTTGGAGTATAGCTTTATACTCTTCTGGTTTTAAAATTATATCTTTTGGCATATATTATTCTTTCTTTGGCAAGTCTACTGACAAGCCCATTAACTCAGCTTCACGACGACCCTGTTCCGTATCCGCAAAGCTCTTTTTCTTAGTTCCTTCCTCTTCCATTGGCATACCTCTGGCTGAGATAGCCCTGTAAATAGGATTTGGGTTTTTCTTGCCCTCTGTCGCAAGAATAAATGCCTTCCTTGCCTTAGCCATTATCTCTTCTTTAGTCTCGGCTTTACCTGCAAGCTCATTGTCAAAAAAGTACTCCATCTTTTTCTTTAACTCTTCATCACCCGAACTGAACGCCATATACGCTTCGTCCTTCCACTCTTGCTGTACCCTTTCAGCCCAAGTTTTCTTTTCCTCTTCTAATTCTTTCTGCTTTCTAAGCAGTTCCTCTTCTTTACCTGATAGCTTCTCGCCCTTCTCAGCTTTTTCCCTAAGGAGCTTGATATTCTCGGCATTGGATTTCATCTTACCAATGTCCTCTTCCAGCCCCTTAATCTTCTCAGCCTGCTCATTCATCTCGTCCTCAGTATAAGCCTTGACCTCATTGCCATTCTCGTCAAATAGTGTTTTAACCATTTGTTTCGTATTAATAATTAGCATTTACCTCTAAGTAGCATTAGAGATATTACCAGTCGTGCTACCGACGGATATATTTTTATTTGCCCCTAACATTTATTTATTACCTGTCTTCATAAAAGGCATTGCACCAGCCATACCTCCGACTACTGCACCTTTTTTAGCTCCCTTTTTAATGGCTTTTTTAATTTTCTTTTTCATAATTTATTGATTAAGCGGAGAATAAGGATCAAAAGTATCTTCCTTCTGAGACCTTAATTCATCCAGTTTATTAGTTAGTCTTTTTAATTCGTCTAGAATTTCTTGATTGCCGACTGCTTGTCCTCTGAACCTTATCGTTTCGTCCCAGCTTTTACTATCAGCACCTGCACTTCTGATATTCTTGCCTACTAAGAATTTGACTATCTTATCAAGTGTCGGATCGGCATAGAGTTTAGCGGCTTTCATCAGAAAATCCTCGTCTCCTATTTCCTCATACTCTTCAAGAAAATGTACCTCGTTTTTACGGATTATATTTATTATATTCTTCCACTTCATTGTGCTCCAGTCATTGTATTAAGTGTCGGTCTATTAGGTTTATTAACTGCATTCGTCATACTTTGACCCATTTGCTTAGCCATCTGCTGACCTTCACCACCAGGTTGCTGACCTTGTTGTGGCGGTTGCTGTCCTTGCGGTGGCATACCAGGTTGTTGCGGTGGCGTCTTAACAAACAATTTATCGGGATCTTCTTTACTTTGTACTGCCCATCTATTTTCTACATAATCCTGCTGGAACCTTTCCTTGCCGAACAGCTGATAACCTTCTGCTATTCTTTGTGTCCACATTGTTTTCTGTAATTCTGTGGTTTCTTTTTCTGTGGGAGTAATTGAGATATACCAGTTAATAGGGAATTTCCTTAACTCCTCTCCATTAAGATACACCTTCTTGACTGGCGGTTCACCTGGTCTAGACAAGATGTTATTCTCTGCGTCTATCATTTCAGGTGTCTTGGATTGAGTAGCTTCTGGATTGAATTCTACCACTTTACGGATAGGTCTGCCTAATTCATCTGTGCTATCTATACTAAACTGCTGATAGATATCTTTAAGTTTCTTTTTAGTCGGATCTACCTGCTTATCTATGGCTTGTGTCCAATGGTCTAAGATGTTATGTATTCTTAACTCGCATAAATCTTTTTCAAAAGATATTATACCCCACATCAATAACCCTAATCTCATCATTTCCTGACGCTTAACTTCCATTTGTTGCTGGGCGTTTATCTTGCCCTTAGGCATTTGACCCAGCTGTGGAGTCAAGGCTTTTTCGTCTACTATCTGTTTAATCATCTGGAATACCTGGGCTTCTGCTGGTTGTACACCCTTAAACTCTACTCCAAACGCCTTTAATCTATCAGGATTGATATCGTCTGTGAAAGTACCAGGTAAAAAGATGTTTCTGCTTATCGCTCTGCCTGTATTGTTAGCCATTGGCGGGAACATTGATTGTTGTGCCTTGACTATGAATGTCCTTATAAAATCGTCCAGTACTTCCTGGTCAAACTTGGTTTCAGCTGGAATTGACCTGCAATAAGCAAAATCTACACGGAGCGGGTCTACTGGGAGTTGTGCAATCGGATATTTACCACTAGGGCTGATAACACTTAACGGAAAACCTACTTTTAACATCATTACTCCGTTTAAGATTATATTAAACTCGTTATTAAATTTATCATAATAGTGGATTCTTTCAACACCATCAACCTGTGTCCTTATATCTAAATTGGCATAATCGTATAGTTTGGTTACTTTCTTAGGCACATATTCAAACCTATCCCACTCGCCATAAACTGACTTTGCCTCTTCATAACTAAGCATATCTATCGTGAATATAAACGGCTGGTTTTGTATATAAAGTTCAAAGATATTACCTAAAAATACACGCTTGCCAGGTATTAACCTTGCTTCACATCTTGAAGCTACCTTTACCAGTTCCTCTTCCCACTTAATAGCGTTTACTTTGCCTGTATCCCAATCTTTACTGATAGTCTTTTGCTTTTGGTATTCTTCGTACCACAACTCCTCTACATAAGCGTTGCCCTGCACTATGCCCTCCCTATAAATCATTGGTCGTTTCTGATCATAATTCTCTATCTCCCTTGACTTTTTGACTAAATCTCCAATCGTATTGCCTATGCCATACAACATCATATCGTTCTTATCAAAAGCTATAATGTTAGGCTCAAGGTTATAATTCAACAATGCCGCCAAGATAGATTTATCTTTCTGTCTGACGGTACCAGTAACAACCAGCCTTTCCTCTGGATTCTTACGCCTGCGGATATACGCCAAGTCTGTCTTGAAGTTCCTATCATAATAAGTGATATAATCCATATCGTCTAATTCTGTATAGCTTGCTGACCTTTGGTCATTAGCTTTACCCAACCGTTTTCTTAACTTAACTAAATAAGTCTGCTCGTCTTCTGAGTATTTATCAAATGCAGGTATACCCTGCCTCTCAAGTTGTATGTCTTGCACTGTCTCACTCATATTTTTATGATATCATTGAATAAGGATCAAAGTCTGATTGCTTAGGTAAATAGCTATCTACTACCTGCTTATCTTCCATTGTTGGCGGTTTATCAAAAGTTAACATTAAAGCGTCTGCTATATCAGGACTTTCATAACCGTACTTCTTCATCTCGTCCTTAGGCATTATCTGTAATTTACCACTGCTATCCTGAGCTTTGAACTTTATCTTTAACAACTCTGACCAATCCTGAGAAGCGTCTAGTTTACCGCCCTGATTTAACCATTGCTTTACTCTCCAATAATTCTCTGATCTGCGATTTATAAACCTTGACTTATCGTCTGGCTCTGCACCGAGAGTAACTGAGTTTATCTGATACTTCTGCTCCCATAACCTATCACTTACACCACCGCCTACACCTGTATCATCCGTTGACCAATTAAGCGGATTGATTTCGTATTCTTTACCTAACCTGACCGTTGTACCAGTAGTTGACATTAAGTCTGGATCGTGGTTTCTTCCTATTTGCGTAGCGTAGTTTGAAGTCCTTAACACCCAGACATTGAAATTACCACCGCCTCTGGCTATATCTACACCCATTAATTTTTCGCCAAACCAAGCAGCCTTAGGCAATTCTACTAAAGCGTTTTCTAACTCTTTATCTGTTATTAAGAAACTCCACCCTTTATCGTCTACTGCTTCTGCTTCTGGAAACTTATTCTCATAAAGTATAGAAAAATTAGGTTTCTTCTTGGCTTCTTCCATATCACTTTCATTTAACCTACCCTCTTTAATACCAATAGTATAATCTATATTTATTTTAAAGTATTTCGGGTCTTGATAGCTTTTAAGAAAATGGTTTCTGGCAAAAGGATTACCTATCTTCATATAAAAATTATCCTTCTTGCCAGTTACCATACGGAAAATCTTACTTTCTGAGACATCGTCTATTAACGGAGCGTCATCTATTGTTACATTCTGAGCACCAAAACCCATTAAATTATTACTTGCTCTTTGCTTATTAGTTGAATCGGCACTTAATACAAATATCTCTCCAAAAGTATTATCACTTAACTTATAAACCAACCTTTGCTTAGACTTCTCTCTTCTTAACCTGTCCAGACTTTCAGCTGGATCAACCTCCAAATGCTTTTCTATAAACTCGTTATCAAAACTATGTTCAATGATATACCCTATTATAATCTTTGCCTGTTTGCCTGTTCCTGACACAATAGCCCATTTTTCTGGGAATGTATTAATCCTTGTCAGAATTGCTAATGCCACTACCAGTGATTTACCGTACTGGGTATAGGTCATAAGATGTATTCTGTTGTGTTTCTTGGAATACACCTCATCAAATATCCTGCATTGATTATCAGTCAAGATCAACGGTTGACCTGTTTCGTTTTTATATAAAGTACTGACCAAATTCCTTATTAGCTCAATTCGGGTCATTGTTTTAATCTGCACCCTTTATCGTACCTTTATTAATACTGGCGTAGAATACCTGCTTGCCCTTCTTTTTACCATACTGCTTTGACATTGCTTTTAATATCTTTTTACCCTTCTTTTTAAGTGGCATAAATTTATTTAGGATTAGTTTGTAAATAGTCGTTCCAATCCTCACCTAAGTTTTGTATTATCTGCCTTTCAATTATTGTAGCATGTTGATGTTGCTTGTAATAAGGAGCTCTTTTACTATCACCAGGTTCACCTTTCTGACCGCTTTTAACAAGTTGTATATCAAAGTCTGTTATGTCCTGTTCAGGCATACCTTTATCTATACATTCAGCCATTTCTGATAACTCGTGCATTATAATAGCAAATGCGTGTTTCCAATTACTGAATTCTGAGACCCTGATTATCCACCTGCCTTTATTATCTACATACCAATCACCATGAGTTTCATACCTTTGTTTCTTATGCGGTATTGTTTTAATTAGAATTTCCATAATTGATTTTCCTTAATATGAATTGCTTATCAGCTTCATTCCAGGCTGCTTCGTATTCTCCTTTATTTGTAGTTGAGGCGAATTCTTTTAATTCTCCTAATGAATTCCTCACATAAATTTTACCTGATTTCATATTTGTTTTGTGGTTATGTCTTCTCCTGAAGCTATTTGCTTTAATTGTTTCTCTATCTCTTCCATCTCTCTCTTATCTGTTAAGTCTATCTCCTGCTTAGAAGCAAATTCCTTCTTAACTTTCCTCTCTAAATACCACTTAGCTGTTTCAGGCTGTCCTAAGTTGCTTATTACCGTTTGTCTTGCCTTTAAAATAGGATTATGCCTTAATCTGTCGAACTTTTCTTGCAGATCAGGAAATTGATTGACCCAATTATAATAAGTTTGTCTGCTAATGTTAGCGTAAAAACAGGCTTCCTCTACACTGGCGTCTATACTAAATGCGTGTTCAAGTTTCTTGACAACATCTTCATCGAGTTTACTCTGTTCGCTTAATCCTTTCTCTTCCTTGATACCCATATGTTTTATATCTTAAAATAATTGTGCTTTCTTTTTGTTTTCTTCGCTATCTTTAGCCAATTTCTTTCTTTCTTCTTCCTTGTCTAATAAGGTGTGGTTATTTAGTTTTGAGCTTTCATCATAAAAATACTTATAGTTTCGTCCCATTTTCTTGCCTCTGATCGTATGATTGTCCAAAGCGTATTCTGGAATTTCCCTATCATCTGTTTCGTGATTGTTAAAAAATGATATTAAAGTCCAATCCACTAATCTTGACTTGGGTGCCCTGACCAATAATAGAATGGCGTGAATTAAAAATAGCCTTTCTGGACGGTTTTTTTCATCTTTCTTTTTCTTTTGCTCTGTATAATTGTTATATAAAGCCTCAATGATTATAGGCATATTTATACTTGCCAAACCTACATCTTCTGAGGTTATTATCTTAATCCGTTTCCACAAATACTCATCATAGTTAGAATTAAAAAGTTCAATTCCCCAATATAAAGCCTCTTCTTCCAGCCCTCTTCTGACCGATTTCTGAAAGGCACTTGAAACCTCGAAAAAATCATAACCCTTTTTTGTCTTCATCTCAAATTTTACGTCTGATAAAGATAAAGTATTCATACTTTAATTATAGCATATTTCCCTTAATTCTGTAAAGTACTTTTGTGCATAAATTAATAAGGTAAATTCATTGATCGCTGATATTCGAATGATAAAAACTTCTTATCTTTACCGCCCTGCTTAATACGGATCACCTCACCAAACTTTTTCCTTAACCATAAAGTAGCCTGCTTTTCGCTTTCCAAAGTCCTAAAATCTGACAATCCTCCCCTGTTTTTAAAGGTTTTCTCCTGCATAAGATAAAACCTGGTATCTATAAACGCCTTTCTGTGATAATAAGCATTAAGGCAACTGGCATAATAATCTTCTACGCCTTGCGGTGCTTCTGTAAACCTATACTTACCCCCCTTAATACATCCCATAAAACATCCGTTGATATATCCTTGAAGCAAAAACGGTTTAAACTCGTCATAGAATACTGGCTGGACTATCGTGCCAAACCCGAATAAATACGCTCCCAACGCCTTAGCTGTATTATA
>Ga0209777_10009088_pt1 | contig 10740 bp, 10 predicted proteins | sample FrelakmetHBP12HB_FD_187147 | JGI IMG/M metagenome (GOLD analysis project Ga0209777, IMG submission 187147) | Freshwater lake sediment microbial communities from the University of Notre Dame, USA, for methane emissions studies -HBP12 HB (SPAdes)... | ecosystem: Environmental > Aquatic >... | reverse complement strand
CTTCACTGGTATGGTGTAGCTCCGCAGTGGACTACCACATTGGCTGTGGCATTGTAGGTATACGCAGGGACAATAACCTCATCACCCGGCCCTACACCATACCAGTGAAGCACCAGCTCCAGCCCGGCAGTTGCCGAATTCAGGCAAAGAGTTGATTGATGCCCTCCATATGCAGTAAGCAGCTTCTCGAACCTCTTTGTCTTGGGGCCCGTAGTGATCCAGCCGGAATACAGGGTATCGACGACTTCATCGACGATGCGCTGGTCCATACGGGGAGGGGAGAATGGGATCATTTAGTGAATTTCGAATATTGAATATTGAATATTGAATTTTGAATAATCGAATAACAAATTTCGCTACCTCGTTTCTCGCTATCTCGCAACCTCTTTTTGCTGCCTCGCTATTTCGCTACCCCGCTATTTAAAAATGCCAGTATATTTTTCTCAATTCGCTGCTCCATCGCGGATGTATCGGAGCGAACGAAGGTTTCACCAGTGATACGTTCATAGAGTTCGATGTAGCGTTCGGTTATCTCGTTCACAAATGCGTCGGGCATATCGGGAACGGTTTCATCTTTATTGCCCATAAAATGGTTGGCCATGAGCCATTCCCTAACGAATTCCTTCGAAAGTTGCCTCTGCTGTTGGCCTTTGGCCTGTCTTTCCTCGTATCCTTCGAGGTAGAAATACCTTGAAGAATCGGGTGTGTGGATCTCATCGCAGAGATAGATCTTTCCATCGGGGCCTTTACCGAACTCATATTTCGTATCTACAAGGATCAGTCCGTGTTTTGCGGCAATCTCAGTCCCGCGTTTGAAAATCGCATAGGTGTATTTCTTGATCAGTTCGTATTCTTCCTTTCTAATAATCCCTTTTGCAAGAAGTTCATCCTCTGTGATATCCTCGTCATGTCCGGCAGCGGCTTTCGTAGTGGGTGTGATGATTGGCTGAGGGAAACGCTGGTGTTCTTTCATCCCGTCAGGGACAGGCACACCGCAAATCTGTCTTGCTCCCTTCTGGTAGGTGCGCCAGGAACTTCCGGTAAGATATCCCCTGATGATCATTTCAACCGGGTATATTTTACAGAACTTCCCAATAGTAACATTCGGATCAGGGCTGGATATCTTCCAGTTCGGGCAGATATCGGCTGTGGCATCCAGGAATTTCGAGGCGATCTGGTTAAGGACCTGTCCCTTGTATGGAATTCCTTTCGGCAGCACCACATCGAAGGCAGAGATCCTGTCGCTGGCAACCATCACCAGGAATTTGTCATTTATATTATATACATCGCGGACCTTCCCTTTGTACAGGGATTTCTGTCCCGGGAAACTAAAACTGGTTTTTGTAAGTACGTTCTGCATAATCTTAAATTTATTTGACAAAAGTAAGAGATTTCGTGAAAAATAGTCCGCAGTACTTCTACCGGATTATTAACTTTTTAATCTTGATGCTTTCACCGGTCTGGATTTTCAGCAGGGAATTGCCTGGTGAAAGCTGGTTGATATCAAGTTCGACGGATTTGCGATTCGCATGAATCCATCAGGACTTTTCCCCGTAGGCATTGATGATCCTGCTGACCAGTTTATGACGGATGATATCGGAGTTGTCAAGGTATATGAAATCAATGCCGGAAACCTCGTTCAGCACTGATTGAACATGGACAAGTCCTGACACCTGGTGTTTCGGAAGGTCGATCTGGGTGATGTCGCCGGTCACGATGAATTTAGCGGAAGCTCCCATTCTCGTGAGGAACATTTTAAGCTGGCTGGGAGTGGTATTCTGGGCTTCGTCAAGGATGGCAAAGGCATTATTCAGGGTGCGGCCGCGCATGAAGGCAAGCGGCGCAATTTCAATCGTACGGTCTTCTATATATTGCAGTAGTTTTTGGGCGGGCAGCATATCCCTTAGTGCATCATATAACGGCTGGAGGTAAGGATCGAGTTTTTCCTTCAGGTCCCCGGGCAGAAACCCGAGGTTTTCACCGGCTTCCACTGCAGGCCGGGTTAAAATAATACGATTTACCTGCCTGTTCTTCAATGCACGCACTGCAAGTGCAACGGCTGTGTATGTCTTTCCTGTACCTGCAGGGCCTATGGCAAAGACCAGGTCGTTACGGTCGCAGCTTTCAACCATACGGCGCTGGTTGGCTGTACGGGCTCTAATAAGCATGCCGTTTTTACCGTGGACAAGAACTTCCGGGCTGGTTTCGGGAGCAAGAGCAGAAGAAAGGTTGTCGGCTGACAGTAACTGGCTGATATCATCCCTGGTAAGCCTCCCGAATTTCTCAAAATGAAGCAGGAGCGAAGAGAATTTCTCTTCAAAATCGAGCAGGTCTGATTCCTCTCCCAGGGCCTTAATAAAATTATCCCGGCTTAAGATCTTAAGTTTTGGAAACGAGTTGCGCACAATCTCGAGATTCTGGTCGTTTGGTCCGAAAATATCAAGTGGATGCGCCGATTCGATATGGATGGTTTTCTCGCTCATGAAAAATACGTACCTTTGAATACGCAAAAGTACGAATAATCCGATGGCAATCATTACCCTGACCACCGACTGGGGCACTAAGGACCATTATATTGGGGCTGTAAAAGGTACTATACTGCGGCAGATGCCCGAAGCCACTATTGTGGATATCACGCATGCAATTCCTGCTTTTGACCTGAACCAGGCTGCCTTTATCATCCGGAATTTTTATAAGAACTTTCCGGCCGGCAGCATTCACATACTGGCAGTAAACACTGAGGCTTCAATCCGTCATCCGCATACATTGGTAAAATATGAAGAGCATTGGTTCATAGGAGCTGATAACGGAATTTTCTCACTGATCTTCGATAATAAGCCCGAACTGATTATCGACCTGGATGTGATTCAGGATTCGGATTATTTTACTTTCCCGACCCGTGATGTATTTGCGAAAGTTGCCTGTCATATTGCTTCTGGCAAGCCGGCCGGGGAGCTTGGCCATGTGAAGAAAGAAGTGCTTCAGAAAATCGCTTTCAGGCCTGTCCTCCAGGGAGACCTGATCAAGGGGCAGGTGATCTATGTCGACAATTACGAGAACGCTTTCACGAATATCACTGAACCCCTTTTCAAATCAGCCACAAAGGGAAGGAAATTTGCCATCACTTTCCGTTCGGCTAAATACCGCATCACCCAGATCAGTAAGTCATACCAGGATGTTCCCGAAGGTGAAATGCTCGCCCTGTTCAGCAGCAGCGGCCATCTCGAGATCGCCATGAATAAGGGAAACGCAGCCAGCCTGCTGGGACTCAACGTGGACCAGGCCGTCAATGTTGAGCTTGACTGATCCCCGGAAGTTTTCAGAACATCCTTACATTCCTTTCCCGAATAATTATCAGAATGTCAAAGCTGCAATAACGATGAGCAATACAAAAAATACCGGCAGCCCGATGATCAGGTATGATAAGCTTATCAGGAATAGCTTTGCCAGCGTCTTTTTCCCTGACTGTGCATAATATCTCCTCAGGGCATACCAGGTATATACCAGGAAAACGATGATGATAATAAAAAGGCTGACATGTATAAAGAATTCCGCGATCATACTCAGGATAAGGAAGAGAAAGAAGAAAGCATGAATATGCAGGGAAAATACCAGGTGTTCAAAGTACAGTCGATTGCGACGGATATAGAACAATTTAAGCAATAAGGCAAAGATAGGGATCAACAGAAAAATAAGTTTTGATGCCGTATGTTCAAGTACTGTGCTGAATGACTGACCTTTCGAAACCATGATCTTAAAGGCCTGCCGCATGATCAGCTTCGCCCATCCGGGTTCGTCAGGGTGATGCTTCTCAACATACTGCCTCACTCCGATAGCTTCAATCTCGTTCCGCATCGAATCCCTGTCGCTTATGTTGATGGGTACCCCATAAAGACTGAGATGAACCTCATTCGGATTTTTGTCTTTTAACAGATTAATAGTTGATTTGGCCTTAACAGGACTGGCCTGTTCGGAACTTTGATCACTGTTGAATGGAAGAAGAAGAAAATAGATCACACTGATTACAAGGAAGAGCCTGAAAGGTTCGACGAAGGATTTTCGTTTGCCCTTCATAAACTCAAGAGTAAGCCAACCGGGTTTGAAAATCAGAGGCAATATGGTCCTGAAAAATTTGGAATCAAAATGGAAGTAATCGAGGAAAGATTCACCGATGAGGTGCCTGAACGACATGTCTTCTCTCTCAAGACGCTTTTGCCCGCAATGAGAGCAGAACAGATCCTGACTGTCAAGATAGGTGCTGCAATTCAGGCAGGGGCCTGACTCACGAAGAGATTTTGGCTTTCCCGGTACGGCTGGTTTTCTTCTGATCAGGCTTTTCATCTGTCAAATATAAGAAAAAAGGGAAAAAATTGTAACTTGCAGCCCTCAAAACGGGAATCATGTTCACCCTGTTCAAGAAAGAAATCAACGGTTTTCTGAATTCGCTCATAGGCTATATTGTCATTGTGGTTTTTCTACTGATGACAGGACTCTTCCTCTGGGTCTTCCCGATGCAATTCAATATTCTCGATTTTGGCTACGCAAATCTCGACGGATTATTTATACTCGGTCCATTTGTTTTTTTGTTCCTCATCCCGGCGATCACAATGCGCTCTTTTGCAGATGAAAAGAAAAGCGGCACGCTGGAATTGCTTATGACCCAACCGCTTACAGATCTTCAGATCATACTTGCGAAATTTTTTGCCGGGTTTGTGCTCGTGATCATCTCTTTAATACCGACCCTAGTTTACTTTTTTTCGGTTTATAAACTGGGAATGCCCCAGGGAAATCTTGATACCGGAGGGATATGGGGCTCATACATAGGCCTGATGTTCCTGGGGATGAGTTTTGTGGCTATCGGGATATTCTCGTCATCTCTTACTGATAACCAGGTGGTTGCCTTCGTTTTATCGCTGATCATCTGTTTTTTTCTTTACCTTGGATTTGATTTCATTTACACCTTCATACTTTCAGGGAAGACCGGTCTGATGGTGAAGGACCTCGGGCTGAATGCACATTATTCTTCGATGAGCCGGGGGGTGATAGATACCCGCGACCTGGTCTATTTTCTCAGTGTCACTGCTTTATTCGTTTTCCTGACGAAACTCTCCCTTGAAAGCAGAAAATGGTAAGCATATGGAGAAAGTGATTGAAAAGAAAAGGAATATCAAAAGGAGCAATATCGTTCAGCTGCTCCTTGTAATAGTCATTATTGTCCTGCTCAATATTATCTCAGGCTTTCTTTTCACCCGTGCTGACCTTACTTCTGAGAAGCGTTATTCGCTGGCCCCGGCAACAAAGAAAGTGTTGAAAAACCTTGACGATGTGATGTTCTTCAAGATTTACCTTGCCGGTGATCTTCCTCCTGCATTCCAGCGTCTGTCAAATGAAACAAAGGAGATGCTTGACGAATTCAGGGTATACAGCGATTTTGTGCAATACCAGTTCGTAGATCTCTCAGCCATTGCCGACGAAAAAGACAGAACGTTCGCATATCGCAGCCTCGCGGAAAAAGGCCTTCAGCGTACAACCTTAAGGGTGAATAAAAAAGGACAGTCGTCCCAACTGGTTATTTTCCCCGGCGGTATTGTAACTTACCGTGGCCATGAAACCCCGGTTCAGCTGCTGTCAGGTTCCAACCTGGGAGAAGATCCTAATAAAGTTCTCAACAATTCGATACAGGCGCTCGAATACAACCTTGCCAGCGCCATCCAGATCCTGACGAAGAGCACAAAACCGAGCATAGCTATTCTTGAAGGGCAGGGTGAGTTGTCGAAAATGGAAACCTTTGACCTTGAACAATCGCTCTCCCAGTTTTATAATGTTGAGAGGGTGACCATCAACCATAAAATCAATGCACTGGCGATAAGGATTAAGATTGATTCATTGCACGAAAGGCTGGCCAATAAGTACAAGGCACTCATCATTGCGAAGCCTTCCAGACCTTTTGATGAAAAGGACAAATTCCTGATCGACCAGTTCATTATGCGCGGTGGGAAAACCCTCTGGCTTATTGATCCTGTTTACACTCCATGGGACAGTCTTGAGAAGTACAATTCCACGATGGGGGTTTCAAACGACATCAACCTCGAGGACATGCTTTATACCTATGGTGCACGGCTGAACACTAACCTGGTGATGGACCTGAATGCCCTGCCGATTCCTCTGAAAACCGGGCAGATAGGAAACCAGCCCCAGTTCACATTTTTCAGGTGGTTTTACTTTCCGTTACTTACCCCGACCATCAGTCATCCCATAGTTAACGGTCTTAACGCAATAAAGACCGAGTTTATCAGTACTATTGACACGGTGGAAGCGCGCGGAATAAAGAAGCAGGTTCTGCTTGCTTCCTCTCCTTATGCCTGCACGGTTAACGTGCCCGTACTGGTTGAGCTTGAAATGCTGAAGCAGCAGCCCGATGAGCGGCTATTTACGAGGGGGCCGTTCCCTGTGGCCTTACTGCTTGAAGGTGAATTCATGTCGTCCTACCTTTTCAGGATACCCCCTGAACTCGCCGAAAACAAAGGACTTGAATTCAAAAAAAAGAGCAAGCCCACGAAAATGATCATCGTTGCCGACGGTGATATTGTGAAGAACCAGTTCAATTTAAAACAGGGTTACCCCTTACCGATGGGTTATGATCAATGGACTCAGGAAACCTTCGGGAACCGTGATTTTATCCTCAACGCAATGAATTTCCTTTGCGATGAATCAGGACTTATCACTGTGCGTTCCCGTGAGTTGAAAATGCGACTGCTTGACATGAAGAAAGTTGAGAGTGATGGTCTGTTCTGGAAGCTTCTGAACCTGTTGCTCCCGGTGCTTCTGATCCTTATTTACGCCCTGATCAGTTTTCGTATCCGCCGGATGAAGTTTGCACGTAAAACCAAGTAACGAAGATAGATTTCTTTGAAATGAAGAAGAATAAATACATCCTTTTATTTGTAATTCTGCTGGGGGTTGTCGCCCTGATACTGATTTTTAGTAATTCAACGACCACCTTCAGGCGTTCGATGAGCGATTTCGCCCTGACGGACACATCGACGGTTACAAAGATTTTCATGAGCGATAAGAACAATAACTCGGTGAAACTTTCAAGAAAAGAAACCGGCATATGGATGCTTGACGACAGCTATGTTGCACTTAAATTCAATGTCGATCTGATGCTGAAGACCATGTCGGATATCCAGGTGAAGGCACCGGTCGCATTAGCTGCACATAACACGATTGTAAAACACCTTGCCGTGAATGGTGTAAAAGTGGAAATTTATCAGATGGTTTACCGGGTAGATTTACTGGGGATCAGATTGTTCAGGCATGAGAAACTTACGAAGGTATATTATATCGGAGGAGCCACTCCCGACAACCAGGCCTGTTACGCCCTGATGGAAAATTCCGAAGAACCTTTCGTGATCTATCTTCCGGGTCTGAGAGGATTTGTAACTCCGCGTTTCAGCACTATTGAGCGCTACTGGAGGGACCTCACGGTATTTAAGACAAATATTGAAGAGATCAGGTCAGTTAAACTTGAAGTGCCCGGGAATCCTGAATATTCTTTTGAGGTGCTGCTCGACAAAGGAAGGTTAAAGAATTTTATCTCGCTTATTGATAACAAACCCCTGAAAGACCTGGATACCCTGAAAGTACTGAACTTCCTCTCTGGTTTCCGGAACGTTAATTTTGAGACTTTCCTGAATGACATGGACAAGCATACAAAGGATTCGGTTCTGAACACCAGCCCCTTCATCATCATTACTCTCACTGACACACTGAATAAAACGAAGGTTGTGAAGACATATCATAAAGGTAATCTGTTTGGCCAGAAAGATTTCCAGGGCCGTGTCCTGCCTTATGATCCTGATCGTCTTTATGCCTTTGTGAACGATGGCAAAGACTTCGTTTTAATCCAGTATTTTGCATTCAATAAGATCCTGAGGCCAAAACCCTATTTTGCAAAAGGTTTTAAAATGCCGCAGGAAAAGCCCGAGGGAGCATATTAGGGAATAGGATTTTATGCTCAGCCTGATACCACAACTGACCCTGAAATGCGAATCCTGATCCTCAGCCTGATACCACAACTGACCCTGAAATGCGAATCCTGATCCTCAGCCAGTACTTCGTTCCTGAAACCGGGGCCCCGCAGAACAGGCTCTTTCAATGGGCTAAACATTTTGATAAAAAAGGTGCGACAGTTGAAGTCCTCACTGCGATGCCCAATTATCCTGAAATGAAAATCCATCAGGGATACAGGGGTAAATTCTATATGCAGGAAGAAAACCAGGAGATAAAAATCCACAGGGCCTGGATCTATGCAGGTTCAAGCAAAGCTATACTGCCCAGGCTGATGAATTATTTCAGTTTTGTATTTACATCTTTCCTTGTTGGAATATTCAGGACAGGCAAGTTTGATTATGTACTTTGTGAGTCACCGCCTTTATTTCTGGGGATTACGGCATATTTGCTGACAGTCGCGAAGGGAGCCAGGCTTATCTTCAACGTTTCGGACCTCTGGCCCGAAAGCGCTGAGAAACTTCAACTGGTGACTAACCGGTTCCTGCTGAATACCGCGGCTTTACTGGAACGCTTCCTTTACCGTAAATCCTTTCTGATCACAGGGCAAACCAGAGGAATCGTTCATAATATTTCATCCCGGTTTCCTCAAAAAAACGTTTACTGGTTTAAAAACGGGGCCGATGTTAAGGAACTTGAAGCCATTGAAAATGATCCATACCTGAGAGAGAAGCTTGGGTTTACGCCTGATGACTTTCTCCTGTTATATGCCGGCATAATTGGTCATGCGCAGGGACTCGGTATTTTGTTACAGGCTGCAGCGAACCTCAGAAATTCACCCTCCATTAAATTTCTCATCATGGGCAGCGGTCCTGAGAAAGAAAAATTATTGAAAATGAAAGAGGCTGAAAGGCTTGATACTGTTTTTTTCCTCGAAAGCCGGCCGAGAAAGGAGGTCATCCCTTATATTTATGCTTCTGATGCAGCCGTTATCCCGCTCAGGCGGCTTGATCTTTTCAAAGGAGCAATCCCGTCGAAGATATTCGAGAATCTGGCCCTAAAGAAGCCTATCCTTCTTGGAGTTGAAGGAGAAGCCAAAGAACTCCTCATTGATACGGGGAAGGCTGGGCTCGCCTTTATCCCGGAAGATCCTGCTGATCTTGCAGTTAAGATCTTATATTTGTATTCCCATGAACAGGAAAAAAAGGAATATGGGATCAACGGGTACAACTACCTGCTTAAGGAGTTCAATCCCGGGATCATTGTAAATGAATTCTGGAACCTGATCAATGCGTAAAAGGATACATCAGCAGATTTTCTGGTATTGCTGTCTGGGCATTGCATTTATGTTGCCTGTATGGGGAAAACTCGTACCGACCATTATTGTGATACTCATTCTCAACTGGATTGTTTCGGGTGAATATATAAAGACCATCCCCACTCTGTTTAGCGATAAGAACCGCAGGAACACCTTACTGTTCGCCTGTTTATATGTTCTTTACCTCATCGGACTTATTTATACCAGTGATTTTGCCTATGCATGGTTTGACCTTGAGGTAAAACTGTCGCTGCTTGTTTTTCCTCTTGTTTTTTCGACTGCGGATGTCTCATTCCTGAATTCGAAGCATATCCGGCTGCTGATGAGGGTTTACATTGGCGGATGTGCAGTTGGTTCGCTATTGCTGCTGGGTCATGCATTCACTCTCTGGAGGGAAGGAGTTGACGGGGCTTTTTATTATATGAAGCTGAGCTGGTATTTCCATTCAGCCTACTTATCGATGTATCTGAATTTCGCGATGGGTTTTATTGCTATTGAATTATTAAGAAGATTCAGAGCATTATCGGTTTTCACCAGGACGATTTACTTTCTTCTTTTAGCCTGGTTTTTCGTTTTTATTTTTCTCCTGAGTTCGAAGATGGGCATGATCTGCATGGTTTTATTCGCTGCACTGAGCTCAGCCGAACTTGTATTCAGGCAAAAAAAAATATTCCTGGGTCTTGGCCTGATCATTGTTTTCCTGATGTTCATGCGTGCAGGGCTCCATGTCTTCTCCGGCGCCTCCGCCAGGGTGGTGCATAGCACGGAAAGCCTTACCGGAAGTGCAGCTCCGGAAACCTCTAAAAGCACAACCGACCGTATAGATATATGGAAAGCTTCGGTTGATATTATTAAATCCAATATCTTTCTTGGAGTTGGAACGGGTGATGTTAAAGATGAACTCATCAGGAGTTACAAAGAAAGAAACATCGAACATGCACTGGAGTTGAAACTTAATGCCCACAACCAGTACCTGCAGACTTTTATGACCCTGGGCATCCCCGGTATCGCAACACTTCTTCTGATGCTGCTCCTTCCGATGATTGCGGCATTCCGCAACAGGTATTTTCTCTATTTTGTTTTCCTGCTTCTGTTTTCACTGAATATCCTTGTTGAATCCATGTTTGAAATGCAAGGCGGGGTAGTATGGTATGCTTTTTTTAATATCATGCTTTTTTCAGTGAAACATGAACAGTGACCAGTAAACCAGGAACAGTGAACTTTGAACAGTGAACCGTGAACAGTCACCCGTCCCTAATCCCTAATCACCTTCACTATTCTTTGATATACCAATGCTGAATGAGAATGCAAACTAATGAACAATTGCTTGTTAAAAAATAGTCCGTTATCCGACTTGATGATGGATATTTTGGCTATTCCTTTGCACGTGATGGCCAACTTCTTATTACCGG
>Ga0209777_10009087_pt1 | contig 10741 bp, 6 predicted proteins | sample FrelakmetHBP12HB_FD_187147 | JGI IMG/M metagenome (GOLD analysis project Ga0209777, IMG submission 187147) | Freshwater lake sediment microbial communities from the University of Notre Dame, USA, for methane emissions studies -HBP12 HB (SPAdes)... | ecosystem: Environmental > Aquatic >... | reverse complement strand
TGGCAATTATTAAGTTCGGCAAAACTGCTCTCTTTCGTTGTGTCGAACCATGAGTCCTGAAGTGCCCTGACACCCACGTTGAATCTCTTTAGGTCCTTGAGATATGAGAGGGTGTTGCTAATGCCCTCTCTACTGAACCTATCCAAGGACCAAACGAGAATGGCATCGAACTTATGTTGATGTGCATCCTTTCTCATACGCAGGAAGTCGGGTCTGTTGCTGTCTCCCCCGCTACAGCGGTCGACGTAGGTCTCGACGATTTCATAGCCTATGGACTTTGCCCAGTCAGTTAAAGGGCCGACCTGATTATTCGGGTCCTGGAAGCGGTAATCATCGGCATCTCGGTCGAGAGAGACCCTGACATAGAGGGCCGCCTTCATTTCTTCGCCTCCGGACTAATGAAACCTGTCAAAAATCGGCCTCGATTTTTCGGCGGAATTGCCCAAGCAATCCTTCCAATCAGACAGTCAATGCATATCTTCATTGACCGTCCGGGATGGACTACAGTTCGACCGCAGTCTATGCAGGTGCTTCGTTTCTCTCTTTCCATTCTTTCTTCTTTGGTCATATTATCACCCTTCTATATTCACACCTTGAAGTTCCTGTTGACAGTAACGGCACCAGCCAAATTGCCGACCATTTGTATCGATATCGATGACCTGCACAAGCTCGGCGTCCTGTCCGCAACCCCGACATTGCCCCGTCACTTGGTCGCCCCCAGTTTCTCGGCGGTTGGTACTTTAGGAATGTTATGAGGGTGAGGCCTCTCGATGGCGTCTCCAATCTGTTTCCCGTCAAGATTCAATTGGCCATGCAGCCATGATTCGATTAACGCCATGGCCTTTTCCTGCTCCCGTAAAATGGGTAGGACGATACCCCAAGGTTGCGCTAAGACTTCCTCGATGGTTACTTCGATTTCATTGGTAATTTCAGAAATCTGAACTTTCCGACCTTTCCCCCATGTAAAAGATTGTAGGACTTGTTTGGGTCTTACACCCAAGCAGATTACAATCTTGCGATTTTGACCTTCCGGGTCTATGTGCCGACCAGACCACTGGCGGATTGTTGTATGAACCTTTTCAGAATGAAGAGCTTGACTAAGGGAATGGTAGTCTTCCCGTTCCGAATTCAATTCAAGGGCAAGTGCATCAAGGGCATTGGCAGGCACCTCTGGCGCACCGAGGAATACTATGACTTTTACATGAAGAGGTATGCCTTCTCCTTTGTTAGACCCAGCATAATCCACCAATGCATTGGGCACCTTATCCTTGAACCAAATAGATTTTTCCTTGGATTGTGCAATAAAGAAAACATCACCTGGACCCTCGACGGTAATAAGCATCTTTGAAAATCTTATAATGGCCGGTTCATATTGATACCAATTTTTCTGACCTAGTCGGAAAGTGTCGGCGATAACTAAGAGACGGTCACTGATAGGTAAGGGCTCTCCAAAATGACCGAAATTCACTTCTTTGAGGATAATGTTTGAAGGGAGAAATGGTATCTTAAAGGATGGTGGCGTCGCGCTGTTCAATATTATTTTTCCTTGAAACCCGCTCAAGAATCGTGATATTAAATTCCATTGGACCGTCGGAGGAACAAGTAATTGGGTAACCCGATACTCTCCTTTGTTCCCCTCATGATGAATAGAAATCGTGACATTAGGCGATGAAATAATATAGATTATGGGTTCGATTTGAGTGGGATTAAATTCATTGGGGCAACTTCTCGGTTCTTTTATAAGACGGATTAATTCGTTTACTGCTCCTGAAATAAGTTTGTTTGAGATATCATCATTCAGATAATTATTAGAGAATGCATTTTGCCGTCGGAAGGCCATCGGTTTCTTATAATACTCTTCTCCTGCTTGTTCTATCTCATTATTAATAAACGGTTGATATTGTTGAACGAGCAATCGAAAATCATCGACCATGTTTGGAAGAATGGTTGGTCCTGTTACTGACTGCCCTTCTGGTTTCTGGGAGCCATAGAAACGAACCGAGCGTATCCCATTGATTAGTTCTGGAAGGAGGGTTGTATACTCGTAAAGTGTTACCCATGCCTCATTCTGTAGTCGCTCCCGACGTATTTCCAACCCCCATCCCATATTCCAGAAAGGTCCATGAAATTCATCGCAGAGCAGTGTACGTCGGCTATTGATTTTATTCAAGACCTCCGTCGCCGCCATTCCCCTAATCCCATCGGCGAGAAGGAGACCATCTAACTTTGAATAAGTCAATAATATAGGTGTCGGGATATCTATGTTATTGTGAATAATCCGCCACAGGTCGCATTTACCTGCCCATTTGAGTGGACATTTCCAGCATCCTTTAGTTGGGAGAATTTGTATTTGCTTTAATGCTGGATGTTCCTCAATCTCCTTCTGCCACCGAGGACACTTATGATACCCGAACGCCTCCAGAGCATCCTGTCCCTGAGGCCAATCAGTCACTTGAGAGAGTGTTGGCGTGAAATGTGAAATAATGGTAATACCATGTTGTGTTCCCTCCTGAAAAATATTATAGGTTCCTCCAGCACGAGGGTTTTTCAGGACCTTTATAATATTCCCTTCGCTGTTCATTACCTGCCGAGCTGCAATTGTTCGTGGGTCTATTCCTGGATTGACTTCGACCGCACGAATCGGAGAAACCATGAAAACCAGGGAGCCTCTCTGGCCTTTGTAGAGAATGCAAGTCGGGCAATATTGGAGGACCTTCGTGGGAAAATGCAAACACAGCTTCCCACACGAATAAGGATTCAATGGGCTTATACGAAGTTCGTCGATATGGTCCTGTGTTTCTTGCTGGTTATATCTTGGTTGGGTTCGTCGTATGATTTGATGAATGACCCCATTCGATGCCCCCAGGTCCATTTCCTTCTGGGTGAATGCCCGTGGATACTTCCAATCCCCGTCCCCGAACAAGAGACGTTCACCTCTGAAAATGGCCCTTAGGCACTCCTCGGGTGTTTTATGATAAAGGTCCTGCTCGGTCAGTTCGGGCCTGACTTGATATGGCAGTGTTCGGCGAGGTCCGAAATGGGGGCGTCTCCGAACCTCGTCTCCCCCTATTGATTCAGTACTAGGGGGGTGTGAGGTTCCCCCCGCCCGCCAGACCGCCTCGACTTCTTCGATGAAGTCAGGCGATGGGCCATTGGGGTAAACCCAGAAGCCCACGAACTCCGCCAACCTGCCTCCTTTAATATTGATGGTTCCTGGCATGCGGCGTAGGCGGGCGGCGTCTTTGGTCGCGTCGAACGTCACGCCTAGGGTTTCGGTCTGTTTCTCGGCCCAAGCGATTATCTTACTTGGCCCAAGTTCGTTTCGCATGGTCGTCGGAAGCTCGACGGCCATTTGACTGCCATTACCACTCGGAACGAGGTCGTGGGTTACCTGGTGGTGATGAAAAATATCATGCAAATATAACCCGGCATCCTTTGATTTTTGATATTGCTGTTCTGATGCAGCATTCTCTCTTGCATCATATCCAGCGGTCTGAATATCCAGAAGAACACGGTTTTGAAGAGCATATGGTCCTTGTCTAGCCCTTGCCGCTCTCGTGAAAGCATTGACGGTAAAATAAAAATTATAACCATTATTATTTCTAATAAATCGTTCAATCTCTTCGATTGCCCCTATGACCGGTCCAGAGATTTTCTTTTGATGTATTTCTTTATGATTGTTAATTTCACGAATTGCAGCTATATACAATGCATGACCATCTTGCAAGTCCTGAACTGCAAATGGCGTGAGATAGGCGACCTCATCTCTGTTATTATCGGAAGATTTATTACCGTCTGTATCCAATAGATTTGTCATGGCAATCGAGACCTCCCTCGGTTGTCTGGGCTGCCGGGTCGTTGCGGGCCTGGCGGCCTTTCTCCTCACGCTGGAGGTAGTCAATCAGAAGTTGCTCGATGAGTCGAGACATTGGGATAGGAAAGGCAACTTTCCTTGTCCGCTCGATAACATCTGGGTCGAAATTGTGGGTATAGCGTTTCCGTGTCATCGAGTTATGTATATTGATTGATATTTTGTTTAATAATATTTCCAGATAGTCCGGTAGTCAAACTTCAAATAAATATAAATACTACTGGTAAAACATGGGATTTCTTGGTCTTCAGGTGGATAAGGAGAAAGTCCTTTCGGCTCTTCAGATGGCACATGATTGCATTGGCCCAGAGAGTATTGCAAAGAAGCTTGTTGTAGAATTGAAGACGCTAAGACTATGGTTCCGGATTGCTTCAAAACGTTCTAATGAGATTGAACAAGACCTCTCAATAAGACTACAGATAAATCTCGAAGAAGTAAGAAGATTTTTATGGTATGTCCGATGGGATTTATTGACCGAATGGCAAGAAGAAGAATTGAAAAAAATACCATTAGATAAACGGCCACAAAAAAAATGGGGGGAAATCCCTCGCCATAAGAAACATATTCTTCCCATTTCAAAATACTTTACCGACGATGAGCGAATTATTATTGATTATATCACTAACATCGTCGAGGTAATGAAAGCGGATTGTCTTAATTTATATAAAATTAAAATTCGGAATTTAGAACGGAGACATTCAAGAGATGAGAGTGCATTAGAACCCAGAGTTAGAGAAGAATACGAGAACTACCAAAATGAGCTCGATTGCAAACTAAAAACCATAACTCGGGCATTTTTATATAATTCAATTATCGAGAAATATCCTTGGCCAATTTGGAGATTTAATAAAAATTTTGATAGGTTAGTTGAGGAGGGAATTTTATTTATTGTTCATGGAGCAGTGACAATCAATAAAGACTTGCCAAAAATTCTATATGAAAAGAAAAAATAGGAAATGGGCCACTCAATTCATTTCTCTTCTTTATCTTCGGGTTCATCTTCGTCTTCTTCCTCGTCTTCCTCTTCTTCCTCGTCCTCCTCCTCTTCGTCTTCTTCCTCCTCTTCCCCGTCCTCCTCTTCATCCTCAGCGTCGAGCACTGGGAAGATGAGCTCACGGTTGGCGAGGATTCGCCGGATATAGTCCGAGAGGGTCTCATCACGTTTGTCGGCTTCGTCACGCAATCGCTTCATTTGTCTTGTTGGCATGTTCACAACGAGCTTGTTTACCACAGATATCACCACTAATGGTATTGTATTGCTACCTTTATTAATATTTCGTTAGATATTATGCAAACTTATGCACATTTATGCATATCGATGTGACGCCACCTGAATGAAATTAAGTAACCCCTGGTGCCCTCCTTTAGCGTTCGTCCAACGATTGGTCTGAGGGGTTTTGTAAAAAAAATATAAACTGCAAATGCATACAGATTTCAAATGGATACCTGTTCGACGTAAATCTATCAAATTACTTCGTAGGGAACACGGAGGGTCAAACAGGTAGCAAATTAGGGCCAGTCTAGGGGCTTATTAGGCCCAACAAAGGGCCAAATCAGGTGCTTTTCAGGCCCAGCGTAAGGGACCCAGCAGGGCCAGCCAAACGATAGGTAGCGAAAATGTTATTAGGTGCGCCATCCAATATAAGAATAACATGTTGCAAATCGATTACAAAAAAGTTGTTCGTAAAGTCGGCAGACCACGCGGTCAACATTCGAACATCGTCCGACGGCGGGTCCGGATTGCGCTCAAACTACGGCAGAAAGGTTTTAGTTATCAACAAATCGGGAAATATTTAGGTGTGACCCGGAAAACTGTGAACCGATACATGAATGACCCTCGATATAGGAAATTTCGAGAATCCCAAGAGGTTCATCAGTTAAGGCGCCCTCACTCGCAACTATGAACCACGGTGCGGTAATGCAAAAAGAGGGCGTTTTTCTGCGGTCTGTGGGCCTTTCCATTACAGCGGCTTCTCCTTCATATCTGACAGTGGAGCTCGAACCTGTGCCGTATAAACGCCCTTTCAGGGCCTCCTGCGGCACTCGGGGCTGTCTACACATGCCCACCGCTTGTCTAACTCATCACGGAAATGAGACCGAAAACGGAAAATTCTCTGGTACCGGAGACAGGTAATGAAAATAAACGATATTGAGAAGATGAGGGGATGTCTCGTTCGCACTAAAGAAAACAGGGTTATAGGGAGAGTGAAGGACCTGGTATACTCCCGTAAGGATTTGATTTTAAGATATCCTGTTTTTTATCTTAGGTTGTCCGGGACCAAGTTTGAGGTAAGGGGAACACCCTTAGATGAACTTAAGGACGGTTATCCATGGCTCATTCTGAATGATGAATCTCTTCAATTCATTACCAGGCCAGAGATTAATGACTTTGTATTTACAAAAGAGACACGGCCGTATATAGAAATACTCAAAGAAATGATAATCAACGAGGACTACGAGAGATATCATTATATGACGCACATGACCCCGAAATGGAGGGAATGCCTGAAGGATGGCGTTGAACCAAGGACATTGAATAAATTTCTTGAGCTGACGACCCTGAAAAGATATTCCATGTGGTGTGGGAAGGAAATCATTGAAACAGGTAATGATTGTGAGATGGACGACTATGGGACCATTGTTACAAAAAGGACCTGCGGACATATATCGCTTTATCAATATCTGTTCAAGAACGATATGCTGAGCGAAAGGCTCCTGTTTGTCTTCCACGAAATTTCTAATTGGTTCATATCCTTCGAGGTCATTGAGCCGAAGGACTTTATCGAGATATATTCAAAGACCGGCGAGATATTATGGGAAAGGTGAGGAAATCCTTTCCCGTTTTCAGAATCATATTATTTTTTCCCACTTTTATCACCCTCCCAATCGCACGAAACCACCGTCCGAAATTCCGGACTTCCTTGAATCGGTTTCAATCGTTCCCAGCAAGGCTGACAAATCTGTCGATAAGAAGGCTCCTTTAGGTCTTGAAGGTGTCGGGTTTCGACTTCCTTCCCGCAGTAATAACATTCCTTGCCAGGGCTCTTTTCAATCGTGGCAATTGCCTCTTTAATTTTCTCGGCCAATTGATTGTTCTCATGTTCGTATTTATGATAGGCTTCATAGAGCGGTGCAAGCGCCATCTTGTTCGAAATCTTTTTGAGTGATTCGAGAGCCATCTCTTGCCCAGAACGCACATACTTGTCATTGTAACCATTAAAAACTATTTCCATCAATGGTTCGATTCCAACAACTCCAAACGCACCGAGACTGCGTACTACAATACCTTTGCATTCATGACCCCGGTACGAATACATTCCTTTGCTATCTCTATTGAGAATTTTTAACATAGGTTTCACGGTTCGCTCATCTTTGATATTCTCAAATGCATAAGCAATGCTCATTATAGTACACCAAGAGTCCTCTTCTTTGTTCAAGTCCGTTTTTAATATGCAATTGAGAATGTCTATTAAAGGACCTACAACTCGTTTACTTCCATATTCTCTCAGCTTACGGATAGTTTGATGAACACGCTCAACATTCATTTCGTCGCAAGACAGTTCGTTTTCCAGGGTCTGAATATAGAAATCTTCGGCCAGGCTACGTTGTCGTCCTATTAGAGATTGGGCTGCCGCTTCGGATACATCACCAAACTCTCCTCTCTTCATATTTTCTGCAAGAATGTGGGCGAAAAAATTTTCAACATTCAGACTAACAGCAATTAGTATTTGCGCTTTCACTTCCGGGGACTTCTCTTTTTCGAATGCTACAATTAGAGGCCATATCAAACTTTGTTCGTTCTCGAACCGCTTAATTTCGTCGCGCATCGATACCCTCTGTTTCAGAATTATATAATTAGGATTTCTTTCCTTTTACATCAACTTCGCTTTCTCCAGCCTTTCGTTCAGTTTCGACATTGAACTGGGCCAGCTTCCTTTTCTTGTCGTTATCTCTTATGACCTCGCCCTTGTATTTCTGGAGATATTTCCCGACTTTGTGAGGATTCCCGTAATACCAATCACCATCGACCAAAACGATATCAATGCCCTCAGGTGTTTTTGCATATTCGGCATTTGCAATATTCGAGGCCAGCTCATCCATGGAGGGCCCCAGCAATTCCGAGGGGAGGCCCCGGGGCAGTGAAGATAAGGTCTCAAGTATCAGGTTCTTGGCGTATCGAGTCGATGGTTCGGGCCCGAGCTCGGTGGGTGGTTCGGGCTCTGGAGGTGTTACAACCTCCTCGGGTTCCGGGGACTTTATGATAACTTTGGGTGCGGACGCAGGTTCCGGGATTTCTCTGGGGATAGGTTTGGACACCGCTTTATGGACCGGTCGTTCCTTGATAGGTGGGGATAGAACCGCCTGAGGAACAATCGGCTCTATTTTCTCGATGGGTTCGCCTGAGATTAATTTCTTTATCCATTTCTTGGACTGTTTGAGCTCACCGACATCCCCTGACCATGATTCGAGAACATTACCAAATTCCGCCTCTATGTTGTGGACCGCTATCTTCATGTTCTCGTGCATTTCCTTAGTACCTTCTCCGGAAATTACTGCGGCTATGAACAGATGTCTTCCATGCTCTATGAGTATCTTGGAATCCCCGTAGGTAATCTCGCTTACAGCCTTCTCCTCGTCGCCGCCGAAGGATGTCTTCATGAATTCCTGTACCGCCGTGAACATTCCGCCAAGGACCTCGTCGTCCATGTCCGGCTTCAAGTGCCTTGTGTGATGGCTTATCAAGCGGCCATCCTTGTAAATCATGAAAATGTCGTCTATAACGGTCGTCGACTCCTTCTTGACTGGTATGATGGCAGGGGTAGTTGGGGTAGTCAGGGCTTCGGCAGATACCATCTCCGATGACGCCGAAACCTTCTCTTTCTTGAGCTTTGGTGCTGATGGAGATTCTGGTTCAACGGTTTTCTTCCTCCTTGCTACCGCAATCACGATTCCCACGACAGCTATTATGAGGATGATGAGCAATATTATCAGCCATGGATTGTCGAGCATTGTCCGTGGCGGAGCTGCCTTCTTCTCGACCGTGATGGAGAAGCTCTGCTCGTCATATCCCCCTCGTCCATCGGTGACATTGACGAACACGGTATGTTTCCCAATATCGGCCTTTGTCGGGAGCCAATTTATCAATCCAGTGGATAAGTTGATAGTCATGCCTTGCGGACCCTGTTTCAATGTGAATGAGAGACTATCCGCTATATCCGTATCGTCTGCATGAACTATATAGGTAAACTCCTTGCCTACCTTGGTCTTCTGGTCCTGAATTGCTGTTATAATCGGTCGGTTATTGACGATGCGCTTTGTCACGGTAATATCGAACTTCTGTGAAACAAACAGCATCCCGTCTGAGACTTTTATTATCACGGGGTTTACACCTATCTGGTCACCAGTGGGTGTCCAGGTTATCAGACCAGTTCCTGGGTTGATGCTCATGTTCACTGGATATTGTATGAAAGAGAAGGTCAGAGAATCGCCGGTGTCCTCATCCGTTGCTTTAACAATATATTTGTAATTTTCACCGACGATTGCGGATGTGATAGGAATACTGGTTATGACAGGTGCGTGTTTTACCATCGCCGTATTTGAGACCTTGAACCACCAGGTCCCGTTCAAACAGGTCCCGGTATTAGTTCCATCGCTCGGTATGACCAGCCAATAATAGGTTGACCCTTTGGATAACTGGGCGCCTGGGATGAAACTCGTGGACGATATAGCATTTCCGACCTTTACGGTGGGGTCCTTGGAGCTCACTTTCGCATTATCTGTGCCAAGGTAAATATCGAATGTGAATATATTACTGTCAGGGTCGCTCACCGACCATGAGAGCACAGGTGTGGTGAGATTAACCTCGGCCCCCAGCTTTGGCGATATCAAGGTCACCTGTGGTGGATAGGACGTGGGCACTTTCACGGTCACATTGAACGCCTGGGTATCATTATCGGTGCCATCATCTACACGGACTACGACCGGATGTTGGCCCTTCTGTGCCACGGTCGGGGTCCACTCAATCAATCCGGTCTTTGCACCAATGGTCATTCCCAGTGGGTTTGTATCGAGGCTAAAGGTCAGGTTGTCCCCTACATCCAAGTCTGAGGCATTGACTTGATAGATATATTTCAGGAGGGCTATGGCATCTGTCACAGGCGTGCTTGTAATCACTGGCGGATGGTTTGGTGGTGGGAGGACCACCAAGAACTTGCGGATGGCTGGGGCGCTGCCGTTGACCCTACCGTCATTGGGAATAACGGTCCAGAAGTAGGTCTTATTATCTTCCAAGCCCGATACATTGTAACTTGTATCATTCTGATGTGCGATTACCGTGCCCCCGTTGACTTTATCGAAACGGACATAATATGAGAGCGTATCATTGTCATTATCCTTCCCGCTCCATTGAAGATTGACCGTCGTGGTATTGACCACGGCATTATTCAGAGGGGTCAACAAGGTTGCATTGGGTTTGGAATTTCCTCTTGGGTGTTGAATCTTGAACCAATCGGAAGATTGGTTCACCGAGAGAGGGATTGAGATATTGTTGTCCATTGCGATGATACGGATTCTGTAGGTCCCGTTCAAAGTATTTGTTGTGTTCCATTGCCATGAGTGTCCGGTCAGGCCCTCGGCTAATGTTTGCGCAGATGAGTTCGATTCAAGTCGGATGGTGAAGTTCAGACTATCTTTATCGGGGTCAGAGGCGTTCCAGGTAATATTATGCCCACCGGTCCAGTCCTCACCACCCAAAGGAGATAACAGAGTAAGATTCTGTGCCAAATTATAATGAATTCGGACCTCCTTGAGGAGGGGGGTAACATAGGGGTCCGTAGTATCAAAATATACTCGATATTGGAACCATTTGCT
>Ga0209777_10009086_pt1 | contig 10741 bp, 9 predicted proteins | sample FrelakmetHBP12HB_FD_187147 | JGI IMG/M metagenome (GOLD analysis project Ga0209777, IMG submission 187147) | Freshwater lake sediment microbial communities from the University of Notre Dame, USA, for methane emissions studies -HBP12 HB (SPAdes)... | ecosystem: Environmental > Aquatic >... | reverse complement strand
GCCCCGGCGAGTTACCTCCCACCATACCCAGCTTCAAGAAACAGCAGGGCCGCTGGGCCAACGGATCCTTGCGGACTGCCAGGAAAATACTCCCCAGCCTCCTTCTTGACCACAGATTTGGGTTCATGCAGCGTTTGCAGGCTTTTATTCATCTGACCGGATTTATGATCCAACCTTTGATGGTTTTTTCTTTTGTATTGACCTGCCTGACCACGTTATCCGGGATAAATAACCCTTCCACTACCCAATCGAGCACTTTGATCCCGGCCAGCGGAAAACTGTTAATGGCGGGTGTCATCCCGATCGTTACCCTGCAAAACCTGATCTGGGCAATTCTTTTCCCTTTTATCGTCCTCTGCACGCTTGCACCATGGATATCCTCGCTCACAACCCTGAAGGCTCAAAATCTTTCTCCAGTGAGACACCTGCCGACCCTTTTTGGTCTTCTTTTACTCGGTTTTGGTTTAAGCCTGAGCAACACGCGTGAAGCTGGCAAAGCCTTGTTTACCAACCGCATCTGGGAATTCAACAGGACCCCAAAATATGCAGATCTTCAAAACAAGCAGGAATGGCGGTTGAAAAAGTATCAGATATCATTGGACCTCCTTTGGATATCGGAGCTGGTTTTTGTAATGTCGGGGATATGGGCGATCAGGATTGCTGTTCAACAAATGAACTTCCCTGTTTTACTTATCCTGGTTCCTTTTACTATAAGCTACGGCTTCGTCCTCTTGTTTTCGATCCTGCAGAGTCAAAAGGGGAAGGCCTGATAATATGTTACATCCATTTCCATCGCCTCAAGGTATTCATCCCAATAAACGATCCTCTCCTCCGGATCGACTTCTCCTTGCCTCGAGCATAATTCTCCAGGTTGTCCTTGCGTTGTTCTTTGGGCATGCATATGACATGCATATCTTCATGGCTACAGGTTACCTGGTCGGGACGGGGCAGAATCCATACATCGCTCAAAGCCTTGGCGCTGTTTTTCATAACATTACATTTCAAGGGATCACCTCGTTTGGATATCCCCCTCCCTGGGCGTTGGTATTGGGGCTTATTTATCTTTGTACATATAAGATCATTCCCAATTTTCTCTTTTACAATCTGGCCATCAAGCTGCCGGTCATCGCTGCCAATATTTGCCTTGCTTATTTGGTGGCACACGTTTTGGATCAATCAGGCGCTCAAGAAAAAACATCTCGAAGAGCCTGGATATTTATCCTTTTTAATCCCTTCCTGCTTTGCTTCTCGTCCGCCTGGGGGCAATTCGACTCTGTCGTTGCCTTACTCTCTCTTTTGTCTCTTTTTCTTCTCAGTGAAGGGAAATTGACCAGCCCGGCAGTTCTGCTTGCGCTGGCGGTCTCCTGCAAACCCATAGCCCTGCCGCTTATCCCGGTGGTATTTGTTTTCCTGGCGGGAAGGTCCTTTAAGCGTACCCTGAAGTACTTTGCAATATTCAGCGCCAGCATGGTTTTGTTCTGCGTGGCTCCATTCTTCCTATTTGGATGGGACCCGGCAGTGATCTTTCAGCATTGGAATGCTCATTTTACCGTGGGGGGTGGCCTGTCTTTCATGACATTCCTGGAAACATTAAAGCATTCCTACCTATTGACCGGCAGATGGTGGATCATGGGATGGGTATGGGTGCCTGCCCTGGGCGTCGCCGCCTGGGCGCTGAAGCCTGGCATCACCGGGTTCAATGATCTACTCAAAAAAAGCGTTGCCTTGATCCTGGTATTCTACCTTTGCCGGGCATGGTTGTCGGAGCCGAATGTCATCCTGGTCCTGCCCCTGGTTTTGATCCTGACTTATATGAATAAACTTCAGCCGCTCTCTCTGGTCGCGATTTGGGTCTTGCCGTTGATTTTTAGCATCTTCAATACATCCATCTTTCAACTTTTTTTCCCTAGCATGCCTGCGATCATGGATGGTTTATTGAAATTAGCAGTTCAATTAAATCCTGCCAGGTTTGCCATCCGCACTGCTGTTGTAATCGCTTGGTTGGCAGCCGGTTGGTGGATCGTTTACCTTTGTTTCAAGAAGCCCAGGCTTCCAAAAGAAGAAAAGGCTCCGGGTTGAATGTCCGCGATGAAATCCGAGCACGAGGCTGCAGCATGGAAATGAACATTCCGCTCGCTCCAGGAGTTGAACTGAAGATAGCTGACCGGTTGGAGGAGCAGAGCGGTTATGCCACCTCTTCTTTGCCAAAAGGCTTTCTCCTGGTTTCCGAAGGTCTGGAATTGGCTGAAGAAGCTGTGGGCTTTGGCTTTCCGGTGGTAAAGCTCGGGCTTCAGGCTCTATTTCCCGGCCGTATTGAACTGGCTGTTGAGCAGCATGGTCCGATCTGGACGGTGCAGGCTGTGTATACGTTGAATTTGGTGGAGAAACTCCATAGGCCGGGAATTGGGAGTTTAAAGATCGGGCTGGTTTATAACCTAAAAAATAGCTTGGCAGCCCTCATCCGCCACATTCCCTCGTTACGAGGATTGCTGACCGCTATGTCCAGCGGGCTACGAAGGGCATTTGGCTGGGAAACCATTTACGAAAACGCAGGATACCATACAACTATAAAGATGATCCATACCATCCAAGAGGAAACAGGAAAAATCAAGGTGGAAGTCGATACGACTGGTCTGCCTGGCGGTATAACCGAAGTGGTTGTGATGAATGAGCAAGGGGCCCACTACTTCGACCGGTACCTGGATTCATCCGGGGTGTCCCTCCAAGGGAAAGAGATTGGCTGTTGGGATGTTGTAACGGCTGAAGATGCCTGCTTCATAAGCACAACCCGTCAAGTTGCTTTCAAGCTTGCTCAAGTGAAAGGTGCCAGACTTTTTCGAGGAAGAGAACTAGTAAGCTCCCGACTGGCCTGGGCTGGTTTTGGTTATTCCTTTCCGCCATCCATCAAGAGTTTTGTATATGAGCTGGGAGTTAAAAGGCACGCATGACCTCGGTATTGCTCATCTACCCATTTTTCAAACCTCGCCGGGATCGGTCGGTTTTCCGGTTTCCTCCCCTCGGAATTAGCTACATCGCTGCCAGTTTGCAAGAGGCAGGTCACGATGTGCACTTGATCGACTGTACTTTCCTGGTTAGAAAGGAAGCCCTTAAGAAAGCGCTGGCGATAAAAGCAGAGGTCGTTGGCGTCTACTGCATGGTGACCATGTTGGAGGATAGTATCTGGTTCGCGAAATATTTGCGTAATCACTGCCAATTTTTAATCGCTGGAGGCCCTCTACCCACCTGCGACCCGGAACTTTTTCTGGACTATTTTGATGCAGTTGTGCGCGGTGAAGGCGAGCAAACCATGCTTGAACTTCTGCATGCCTATGAAGAGGGTTCCGAACTGGTTCACGTTGCCGGTATAGTATACCGGGCTGGGGCTGGCCTGCCAGCTAAAGGAGAGGTCGTTTTCACCCCTGACCGGGCGTTTGCAAAGGAACTGGACCGGATCCCTTTCCCCGTCCGCGAGTTGCTCCCTAACGAAAGCTACATCCGATATGGAAAGAAAAAGCATGGCTACTCGATCACTACGGTAATGAGCACTCGCGGCTGTCCATTCCGCTGTGAGTTCTGCAGCAACGTGGTTTTCGGGGGTTCCTACCGGGAGCGCTCGCCGCAGAATGTGATCGATGAGGTCGAAGCCGCGCTTGCGTTGGGATACGACCGGATTTCATTCGCTGACGATGTATTCACGATGAAGAAAGAACATGTGGTCGGGATTTGCCAGGAGATCAGGCAGCGAGGGTTGCATTTTCAATGGGAATGCCTTGGGAGAGTGGATGCTCTGGATACACCCACAGCCTTGGAAATGAGAGAGGCGGGTTGCACGAGAATTTTCTTCGGGGTCGAATCCGGAGATGACCAAATGCTTCAACTAATGAACAAGAAGATCACTACAGAAGAGGCGCGCAATGCCGTGGAGACCGCACATCGGGCGGGGCTTCAGGTGGGAGCCTTCTTCATCATTTGTTACCCCGGGGATACTGACGAAACTGTCCTTAGAACATTGCACTTTGCGACCTCGTTGCCCCTCGACTACCTCGGCCTCAGTATGCCTTACCCGCTTCCTGGAACTTGTCTCTACAAAAGGACCAAAGACCTTATCAATCGTAACTGGCATCCGGATGACAGCCTGTTTGGAAGCCATGTGCTTATCTATGATGCGGATTTTTCCGAGGCCAAGGTGTGGTTTGGTATCCTGAAAGGCCACGCGCAGTTAGAAATAAAGAGAAGAACCGGGAAGCTGGCGCCATTTTTCTTAAATCTCTTTGAGAAACCCACCGATTTGATGTTCAGGCTGTTGAGATAAAGCAGGGAGTCGTCAAAAATGGCAGAAAGGGAATTATTTCTTCTTATCTGCAAATGCCTGCATGGTCTTGTTTATCCTGCGTTGTAACCAACGCGGATCGAACTCTGATTTGTAGACGAAAGTGACTTCATTCTCTGTATTCCAGTCCATATTCTTATCCACTTCGTTTACGCGCTCAAATAACTTCGAACCCGGCAGAGGAAATGGAACATTGAAAGAAATGCTATCCAAGGGGAGAGCTAGGGCGAATTTGAAAGTATCCTCGATCGAAGAAACGGTCTCCCCCGGGTAGCCGACGATGAAAAAAGCGGCGACTTCGATGCTGGCTTTATGGAACAGGTGAACAGCGTTTATTCCTTCTTCGAGAGTAGCCTTCTTTTCCATCAGTTTGAGGGTGTCCTGGTTGCCCGTTTCCAGACCCAAATAGACTCTCTTACAACCGGATTCCTTCATCAAGACTGTTATTTCCTCATCAATGCCAGTAACGCGAGAAAGGCAACTCCATTCAATCTTCAGACCGGCCATGCGCCGGCAAAAATTCTTTAGATAGTTAAAATCCAGGGTAAAACTATCATCAGCAATCCACAGGCTGTCATAACCCAGGCGGCGGATGTGCTCGATCTCATCGAAGACTGCGTCCAGGTTCCTGCGGCGGAACAGACTGCCGAAGATCGGCCTGGAGTAAAAATCACAACTGAATGGACATCCCAGGGTCGTAATAATGGATGTGGTCTTCGAGCCATCCTTTTCAGACCATACTTTCTGGTAAGCCGCGTGATCGAAGTCGCCCCGGTCTGGAAGCGGGAAGGACGCAAGCTCCTTTTCTCGATAATGAATAAGCGGATTTTCCACCTGCAATTCGCCCTGCCGTATAAAAAGCCCTTCATATTTTTCAAGGGGTAAATCGCTTAATTGCTGCCGAGGAATTTTATAGTGAAATAGATCCTGGCAGAAACGGGGAAAACTCAGGTCGGCTTCGCCTCGAAATACGACATCAAAGGATTCGCTGTATCGGTCAGGATAGAGAGTAGGCAAAGGTCCGCCTGCCACCAGCAGACAGTCCGGGAGACTGGTTCTCACCATCTCAGCAATCCGGAAAGTGTTACGACTTAAGGTCACCATCGAGTAAATCCCCACGATTTCCGGCCGGTAAGATTTTAGGTTTTTCTTGATCTCGCTGAAGTTCTTAAATGTGCAATCGAATATTTTCGTTTCGATCCCATGCTTGTGGAGCTGACTGGCCAGACTGGCAGCGCCAAGCGGCGGAAATAAAAGCTCAGTTGGAGACCTGGTGCGAAAGTAAGGATAAACCAAAGCAACTCGTGGCATACTGTTCTATTTCTTCTAAAATTAAACCCTTTAGATACCGATGACGAACGCTGCGATATAGACAATCACGCCGATAAACGTAGCCAACATATAGAGCGCATAGGATGTCCGCATGAACAGCTTGTAGTTCTTAAATCTTAAAGCCTTCGGCACAAGTTTGTTGCCCCGCAGTACTACAAACACTCCCAGCAGGAGGCCAATTACCCCGACGATTGCATGGACCGTCGTGACGCCATAATCGCCCTCCAGAAGCTTGCCTGGAATCCCCGGGAGGATGTGGATAACGAATGAATTAATCATCACACCAAGAACGACAATCGCGTTCAGGCAGGCTGTCACAGTTTGAATCCATCGATGGGCTTTGTAATGTTTGCGCCTCGCCATTTGCCACCCAATGGTGAACAATACTGCTGTAAGCAAAATCAGGATAAGGGTAAGGTCGGAAATGAAAAGCGCACGAGTCCCCAGGAACCCGGGGCGGTTGAGAATATTTATCTTCGCTCTCACTGATAATCGGATGACTTGGTCACAAGCAGGAAACAGCCTAAACCATTTTATCAACGAAGATAGAAGTTGTCTTGATTCCCCCATTATATTCTAATTTCTCGATAAGCAGGATAACGTAGGGGGAGGATGACATTGTACCCTGTGATGTTACTGGTTTGCAACTTAATGAAACAAGACCGGAGCGAAGTTCGAAGGTGGAAAATTTGACTGCCTCCTGACATGGTGATAATATTCGAACAGCCGTGCGTTGATGCGGTTCCCGTAAGAGTAACTCGGGAATTTCCGGATGCCATTAATTCCTCGGCTAATTCCGCCGGGCATACGAAGATTACCCAGGAAGTTTCGTTTTTTCCCAGATGAATGGAGGAATATCATGTCAAACACAGAGTTGGAGGTCGGATCTTCTGTTTCTGATTTCACCCTCCCATCAAATACTGGCAGCGAGATCAAATTTACAGATTTTCGTGGCAAGAAGATCGTCTTATTCTTCGTACGGGAGTACAACTGAATGCAGTGCCGCTCGCATGTTGCCCAGTTAGGGCGCATGAACGATGATTTTGTAAAAGCGGGGGTGCAGATTCTGGCTATTCTTGGCGACACACTGGAGCGTGCCCGTAAGTATGCGGAAACGCTTAAAGCTCCGTTCCCCATCCTTGCTGATCCTGAGCGCGCGGTCTATCAGCGCTTTGAACTCCAAAAGAACTTCATTGGGATTCAACGCACCGCCTCCGTCATAGTGGATCAAAATGGGGTGATTCAGTACCTCAAGCGCTCCGTGAACCCGATGACGTGGTTGCAGGAAAGCAAGGAATTGTTGCAGGCTGTTCAGTTCTAGCTACCCCGTAAGCAGGGCAGCCCGCAAGGTATCAATTAATCTGCCTGGTCGTTTGGCGAGCAAGTCTCCGAATGGCGACTTGCCTTATCATTCTCCCTATAGATTCAAGCATGGAAATACAGTGTATTCGATTAAGATGGTTAAAGATATTGCGTCGCTAAAGGCTATCAGTCAAAACCTGATGCACTCGAATCTAAGTATTACTGATGGGGTTTATGGAATTCTTTCTGATACAGATATTCAAAAACAAATAGCATCTTTGGGAAGTACAACCATCTCGGGGAAAGCAAAGAAGAACTAGAAACTCTCATTAAACAGCTATTACATAAAGCTCTGACAGCATAATAAATATTAGCCTTAAAGGAAAAAGTCCAGCGAATTAGCTGGGTTTTCTTAAAGATTAATCTCGTATTAGAACTTGCAACAAAGGTGGGCCCGGCAGGAGTCGGACCTGCGACCAAGCGATTATGAGTCGCCTGCGCTAACCACTGCGCCACGGGCCCGGAAAAACATCGCCACGAAGGGCACGAAGTCACAAAGAACCCTTTGTGATCCCTTCGGCGTTGCTCAGGGCAAGCTTTTGCATCCTTCGTGGTGATAAAGAGCGGGCGATGGGACTCGAACCCACGATATCTTGCTTGGAAGGCAAGCGTTCTACCACTGAACTACGCCCGCAGTGGACTGTTATTCTACCGTGAGGGACGCAGATGGTCAACCCGTCATTTCACCATCTTTGCCACGTATGCGCGCAGTTCCTCAACGGCCTGCTGGTACAACCGCTCCGCCTCGTCTTTGGCTGAGATCGTTGGCTGGCTATCGCCTCCAGCCAGTGTATCGAGAATTTCCAACTGAATTTCCAGCGTGAATCCGTCCACCGCCGGAGCTTGGCGGATACGCCCGACCCAGGCTTTTGGCGGACCAAAGGAGGCGGTGCTGCCCAGAATGTGTTCTTTGTCGAGATTGGCCTTCGGGTGGGAAAAGACCACGCCGCCCTGGATCAGGTTCAGGGTCCAGGCCCGCTCCGGCAGATGCTCTTCGAGCGTTTTTACTATCTCTTGTTTCTGCTGAAGCCATTGGTCATCGGGACCTGGTTCGTGCGTCTTCTCTTCGTATCGCTTCCGCCAGAGTTTAGCGTGCATGGTCTGGATCTGCTTCCAGATACCATCCTGTTTGATAATCGTCCCGCTCCAGGACTCGACTATTAAGATCCAGATCCCCGAAGGGCCGAGTAGCAGCAGATCGGAATCCGAGAGGAGCCGGGCAGAATAAAGGTCCGGAAGGGAATGTGCAAGCAGGGCCAGGAAATCACCGTTCCCTTTTTCGCTTGCCTTTCCAACCGCAAGTTCCTGCGGGGAGAGGCTGTCCCACCAGCGTCCTTCCAAGTCCACCACCTGCCCCTCAACCCGCAGCGCAACCGGCTTGCCGTCCACCATTTCGAGGATGTACTGGCGGCCGGCCACGGCCAGCGTGATCAGGATGATCAACACCAGCACCGCCCAATAGATGATGATGCAGGCCACGTCGCGATAATAATAGGCCGTCAGACAGAGTGCGATGATGGAGAGCGGAGCGACCGCCACAAGCGCGAAAAAGACCCGGCGCTTCTTTTGCCATTCGGTTAAATGTTTGCGGAACTGCTGTTCGTGACCCACCCGTACCGCCCGGCCAAACTCAGCCGTCAGTTTCGTGTTGAACGATTGGATGGCCTGGTACCCAACCGCCAGGCCGGTCCATTTGCGGTCAATGCTGTGCATGGCGGGAGTATAGCCGAAGTCCGCCGGGCGGACAAGCGAATGCCTTATTCAGGTTTACTGCTTCTTGCATAAATACTTGAACTTTCCTGTATCAAAGAGTCCAAAAATAACGGGATTTCGGTTCGTTTTTTTATGCAGTACCCTGTATAATCATTTTGAGCGGAGATCCCCATGAAAATTGCCCGTTTTGTTCTGGCTTGTTTCGCCCTGACATTGTTTCTGCTTCAGCCGGTCCGCGCGGCGGCGAATGGACCGGTGGCCTTGGTGCTGACCATTAACGGGGCCATCACCCCTGCCACGCAGGAATACCTGCACCGCGGCCTTCAGGTTGCCGAACAGAACGGCGTGGAAGTCGTCATCCTGCAGCTCAATACGCCCGGCGGCGGCCTTGATCCGATGCAAAAAATGGCCGAAGACATACGTGCCAGCACCGTACCGGTGGTCGTCTACGTCAGCCCGAGCGGGGCCTGGGCAGCCAGCGCCGGGACCGTCATTACACTGGCAGGGCACGCGGCAGCCATGGCTCCGGAGACCGCCATCGGCGCAGCCAGCCCGGTTGGATCACAGGGTGAGGACCTTTCCACCACCGAGCAGACCAAGGTTAAGGAGGCGATGAAGGCACTGGTACGCTCGTATACCGAACGGCGCGGAGCCGAGGCCACAGCCCTGGCCGAGTCCACCATTGAGAGCGCCATCGCCATCTCCGACACCGAAGCCCTGAATGCACACCTAGTGGATTTCATCGCCAGCGATACAAACGATTTGCTCAAACAATTGGATGGATTCACCGTCGAGATGGCAGATGGAGCACACACCCTGCACACATCCGGGGCGACGACCGAAGATCTGACGATGAGCATGATCGAGCAATTGCTGCAACTGCTGGTGGACCCGAACTTCGTTTTCATCCTGCTCAGCATCGGCGTGCAGGCCATCCTGATCGAACTCTCCAGCCCGGGCGGCTGGATTGCCGGGTTCGTTGGCATGGTCTGCCTGGCGCTGGCAGCCTACGGGCTGGGTGTCCTGCCGGTCAATTGGTTTGGGCTGGCCTTCATGATCATCGCATTTGTGTTATTCATCGTAGACATCAAAGCCGCCACCCACGGCGGGCTGACGGCAGCGGGCATCGGCTCGTTCATCGTCGGGGCGCTGGTGCTGTTCAACTCGCCGGGCACACCCCAGTTCGAACGCGTCTCGCTCCCACTGGTCATCATGGTGGCTCTCATCATCGGCATCAGTTTTGCCATAATTGTCGGCATTGCTCTGCGGGCACGCAAGAAACCGGTCATCACCGGCCAGGAGGGGATGCGCGGCAAGACCGGTATCGCCCGGACCGATATCAACCCGGCCGGACAAGTCCAGTGCGGGGCAGAGTTGTGGACGGCGGAACTGGCTGAGGGCCAGGGCAGAATCCGTGAGGGTGAGAAAGTGGAAGTGGTCAAAGTGGAAGGCGTGAAGTTATTGGTGAGAAAAATGTGAATTATCCAGGAGCACAGCGCGGCTGTGCCCTTGTATATGATATAATTTATATGAATTAATTGATAAATATTACTGGTATAAAGAGGATCTGATGCCTGTTTCCCCCACCCGTGACCGGGTCAACCCTATGACCGTTACCACCACCCCGCTCCGCCGCCCAGAGTGGGTCAAAGTGCGCGCCCCTTCCGGCGAGACATATGGGCAGTTGCAAGCCCTGATGCGCTCCAAGGCGCTGCATACCGTCTGCGAGGAAGCCATGTGTCCCAACATGGGCGAATGTTGGAGCTCTGGAACCGCCACCTTCCTGATGCTGGGCGACGTGTGCACGCGCACCTGCGGTTTCTGCGATATCAAACACGGCCGACCGGAAGCCCTCGACTGGCTGGAGCCGGAACGAGTGGCACAGGCGGTCAAGTCCATGAAGCTGAAACATGCCGTCATCACCTCCGTCAACCGCGATGACCGGCGGGACGGCGGCGCGCCCATCTTTGCCATGGTCATCCGGCGTATCCGCGAGCTCCTGCC
>Ga0209777_10009085_pt1 | contig 10742 bp, 7 predicted proteins | sample FrelakmetHBP12HB_FD_187147 | JGI IMG/M metagenome (GOLD analysis project Ga0209777, IMG submission 187147) | Freshwater lake sediment microbial communities from the University of Notre Dame, USA, for methane emissions studies -HBP12 HB (SPAdes)... | ecosystem: Environmental > Aquatic >... | reverse complement strand
GACATGGATGATGGGAGATAGCTTAGCAATACAGGATTGTGGTGGCCGCAGCAAACAGCATCAATGCCGCCCTTGACCGCAGCCCGGCTTTGCGGGTTGTAACGCGCAGGGTGCTTGAAGTAATCGCACCGATGGTAGGGAATAATTAAAACCGAGACTGAGGTATCAGAAAGGCACAACTGCTGCATATAGTGGTTGTGCCTTTTTGTTAAAATTCAACATTACGTGTCAAAGTCTTGATGGCAGCATGAGCTTAATTTATTGCATCTTTCCTCTGGTAACATGGACATTGTCTGATAAAGTCAAAATCGTGTTGTAAAAACTGCCAGTTCAAGTCCAAATTTTTACACAAAAATGCGGCCTAACCAGCGCGCAGCTCCTGCCATACTTCAAGATAGTGCCGCAGGTGCTCATTCTCCGGGCTTTCTGCTTTTTCCCTGAGCATAGCTTCAAGCTGCCCTTCTTCTTTGAGGAAATTCTCCGTGGTCAGGTGACCAGCCATCAGCGCAGCCCTCAGCCACACAAGATAGGTTGTGAGGGCGTCGCATTCATTGTACTGAACGATGCGGCCAATGTCGCCCTTCATCCACAGGTCGACAACATCCTGGCCATCGGTTCCGATCTTGCCGGGAATCCGGCACACTGTCGCCAGCTCATGCAGGCTGGGCGTAGCCTTGCCCCAGCCGCCGAACTCCTCCTTGAGGTCAATATTATAATCGCTGCCGCGGGCAAAATAATCAACTCCCTCCCATGGCTTGGCAGGCCGCTTGCAGAAATCAGGCAGGCACAGGCTGTTGGCAAGGGAGCGCTGCATCAAAATAATAATATCGGAGGACTGCGAATTATACCCCACGAGCTGAGGCTTTGCTTTGCCGAGTGCCGTTAGAAAACGGGAAATAATATCGGCCTCGGTGGCATCCATAGCATCGGGCATGGGCAAAGAGTGCAGCTTAAGCGAAACCGATCCGTCTTTGCCCTGCCTGCGGATCACCGATGCAATTGAAACAACCTGACACAGCACGGTCTTCAAATACGGCTGCGGGTCCTCTTCCGTGGCACCCCCTTTCTTCCACATGTGTTTGAGAACCTCATCGTCGCTGAGCGAGGCGGGCAGCCCATACACCCTGCGCCCTGATTCGGGATCAGGAACCCATTCCACATCAAAGGCCCATACTTCCGGCGGCACTATTTTCAGCATGGCTCTCACCCTTTATGGGTTTATATAAAACGGATCGCCTTTCCCTCATTAATAGATGGGGAAGACTGCGCACAGTGGTTCTAAATCGTTAAATAGCGGCTACAGCCGCATGTACACCATCAGGGGCCAAAAAGCAACCTTGTAAGATCAGCCGGTGAGGCGAGAATATAATTCGGTTTTAGAGAAAGGTCTTGTGCGTCATGAAACCCCCACTGGGCAAAGGCGCTGTCGATGCCGCAGCGCCGGGCAAATTCAAGGTCGATGGGGCTGTCGCCCACCATGAGGCAATCTTCTGGCGAAAAATTTTTTCCCTGCCCGCGGTAGTGGGCGCGGATGCGGATGAAGGCATCGGGGTCGGGTTTGGGTATGCCCTGGTCAAGGGAGGCGATAAAGTCGAAATAGTCGCGGATGCCGGCATTCCCGAGTGTGCGCAGGCTGCCTTCATAGGCCTTGTTGGTGGCAATAGAAAGCGGCGCTTTGCCGCGCAGCTGCTCCAGAAGCTCGGGCACGCCGGGGAAGGCAAGCTCCATGTGAGTATACTTGTGATAGTGCCTGCGGTAGGCGGCGCGGGCAGCCTCTATATCCTGAATGCCCAGCTCACGCAGGATGTCGCTCATGGGAAGGCCGATGTGAATAGGCCTTTGCGCAAGATCATCCTTTGTGAGCCCCATCTCAAGGGCCATATCGCCCATGGCAGCCATGATGGAGCCTTTGCTGTCCACCAGGGTGCCGTCGAGATCGAAAATAATGAGTTTGTAGTTCATGGCCGGTAAAAAAAAGGCCTGCGCCTGTTGGCAAACGCATGCCCGTAGTGTTATAGCTAAAATCCCCAATCAAAAATCAGAACTTATAGCTCACGCCCAGTCCGTACAGATCGGTTTGGCCGTCATACAGTCTGCCCTTCAAAACGCCGTCAGCAGGGCGTGCTGAATGAATGCTGCGGTTTCTGCTGATCAGATAGCCGTACGACAGGTCGACGGTCCAGGCTTTCCAGTGCAGGCCCGCGCCAATGCAGTAGAACTGCCGGTCGTTAGAGGGCACCAGATAGTCGGTTGTGCTGCGGGGAATGGGGCCGTTGTCATAAACATAGCCGCAGCGCAGATCAAGCCAGCTGGTTGCATTGTATTCAATGCCTATCTGCCAGCGCCACACATCGTTCCAGTTTTTCGCCTTGGTCACTCTGTCCATGCCCGCCACGGGATTATGAAACTGAATGCTCATCTTATCGAAGTTGCTCCAGCCCGTGCGGATGGCGCTCAACTCGATGCTGAGATTTGTGAGCACCTGAAAATTCACGCCAAGCATGAGCTCATCTGGCAGCGTCACGGTGGAATCGATATGGCCGTTCAGAAAATAGCGCTGCAGATATGAAGGAGCTTGGTATTCAGCGCGGCCGTCCAGGTTGATATGCACCTTGCTTCGATAGGACAGTCCGAGCTTCAGCCAGTCCAGCGCCTTGTAGTGCACGCCCAGATTATAGCCGACTCCGTAACCCTGGCCTTTCAGCGCCGTATCGACTTCAAAAATGGGAGCTCGCGATTCAAGCTTCAGGTCCATCCGCACGAGGCTCATGCCCGCAGACAGCGAGAGCTTGTCGGTGAGCTTGTAGGCCACGTTGGGGTTGAGCTCCACGGCCCGGACAAAGGCATTGTAGCTGTTATTCCGGCCGGGCCAGTTTTCATCAAGCTCGGTCCCCAGGCCGAACCGTGGAAAAAACCCAAGGCCCACCCAGAAGCGGTCATTCATCTGATGCGTCACATAGGCATAGGGCACTACAAAGTAATTCCATTTAAGACTGTCGTGCTCAGTGCGGCCATTACTTTCGGTTTCGATGCTCGTCATGGGGGTTATGACCGTAGCGCCCAGCGCAAACTGCGTGCCCGCAAGCTGCGTCATGCCCGCGGGATTGAAAAAAATCGCAGATGCCGGATCATCGGCCTTTGCAATGACGGAGCCGCCCAATCCGTTGGCGCGCACGCTACCTTCATAAAGGCCGAAGCCTCCGGCAAAAGCCCTACTGCCCGTCATAAGCAGGCATGCGCAGACAAGTACAGTGGTACAGACAAGTCCTTTTTTTCTCATCCTCCATCCTCCTGTGTTATGCATGCTGGTGGGTATGTATTTAAATGCGGGAATGGCCGGAAACATACCCCATTTCAGGGAATAGGGCAATAAATAAACTGCAACGGCTCGCCTGCCGGATCAGGGCCGGGGCCGTTCACACCTTTTTCTTAAAAAGCAGGCCTGCAGCTTTGCGCCGCAGCGGCGCAAGCTCCTGTATGCCTGTAAGGCTTATGGCAGCGCCATAAAATAACCCGCCTGCTGCAATGGCGGCAAAAAGGGCCATTAGTGCGCCGAGTATGCCGGTGCCGAAACTTTGGGCGCAGAGGCGGTTAACCCCGTAGGCTACAAGGCCCATGCACAGCGACACGGGGACTATCCTCGCCAGGCTCCACATAATGCGCCGGATGTCATAGCCCTGCACCTGACGGTACAGCATAAAACTGAGGTAAAAAAAATTGGCCGTCATGCACAATGACGTGGAAAGAGCGATGGCGCGGTGCTGGAAGGGCCCCAGGAATGCCAGAACGAAACAGATGTTGAGCGCCACGGTAATGAACGAGGCCACGACGGGATAGCGGGGTTTGTTCAGCGCATAGAAGACCGGCACCACGATCTTCTGGGCGGCATAGGCAAAAAGGCCTACCGCATAGAGCGCAAGGGCTCCCGCAGTTTGTGCCGTATCGGCGGCGGTGAACCGGCCGTGCTGATAAATGACGCGAATGATGGGCTCGGCAAGCACAATGAGCCCAACCATGGCAGGCAGGGAAAACACAAATGACAGTATGGTTGAGGAGACATATGCTTGCCGCAGGCCTTGCATGTCGCCCTGAGCGGCATAGCGCGATACCGTCGGCATGGTGGCGATGGACAGCGAGACGCCAACAAGCCCTATCGGAAACATCATGATGCGGAATGAGTAATTGAGCCACGAAACGCTGCCCTCTGCGCAGCTTGCGGCAAAGAAGGTATTGATGAAAATATTCATCTCAACCGCGGCAAGCCCCACAATGGCCGGCAGCATCAGCTTCCCGATGCGCACAAGCCCGGGATCGGTAAAATCAAGTATCGGCCGGTAGTGGAACCCCTCTTTCTTCAGCGATGGCATCTGCACCCAGAGCTGCAGGAAACCGCCCACCAGCACTCCGAACGCCATGCCGACGATAGGGTGCAGCCCCACCCATGGCATGCAGAAGCTCAGAAGCACGCCTGTCACAATGGAGCCGAGGTTAAAGAAGCTTGAGGCCATGGCGGGCATGAAAAACCGGCCCAGGGTATTGAGTATGCCCATGGCGATGGCCGACAGGCTCACCAGCAGCAGGAACGGAAACATGATCGTGGTCATGAGCGTGGCAAGCTCTATTTTGCCGGATACTTTGGCAAAATCAGGGCTCATGAGGCGCACGATAAAACCCGAGCTGAGCATGCCTGCAAGCGACAGCACGCCGACAACCACGACCGCTGCGGTAATGACCGTATTGGCCAGGCGCCAGGTCTCCTCTGCGCCTTTCCGGGTCCGGTAATCGGTGAATACCGCCACAAAGGCTGAGCTGAGAGCGCCCTCGGCAAACAGGTCGCGAAGAAGATTGGGAATGCGAAACGCCACCACATAGGCATCATAGGCGAACCCCGCGCCGAAAAAAGCGGCGAAAACCTGCTCGCGCACAAGCCCCAGTATGCGGCTAAAAAAAACCGCAACGCTCACCTTGCCTGCCGAGCGCACTATGGATTTTGTCTGCGGGGATTCCGTGGTCATGAAAAAGTCCTGGCTGAAAATTCTGTCGATAATGCCACAGCAGCGCTTTTTATGACAAGCAAATAATTGACAAGCTCGGGCACGGGATAATTGTATACTGCGCAGATGTCTGGTACGAATGCCGGCGGCAGGTAATCTTCTTTTTGAAATTGAGACGGATATGGAAAACCGTAAAGACAAAACTGCTATAGAGAGAGAAAATATTTCTTAACATGAAAGGCTGCCGGCAGTTCTACTGCCGGCAGCCCGCACTGAAAAGCAATTAAATTGCTGCTGATTTTAAACAACTCTTAGAACCGTGCATCCATCAGTATGTACATATTAGTGATTCTTTCCTTGACTGCGGTTGGCTGTCCATACATCCACAGGCCAGAGTATCTGCGGTGAAGCAGTGTATAGCCAAACCGGAACAAAAAATTATCATTTATGGGCTGGATGTAATAAAAATCATAGGCATCAGCCCCCCTGGCGTCCAGCTTCTGGAGGGGGTCCTCTGCGCCTACGTTCAGGCCGAACCAGTACTTGGAATTGCGGTTGTATTCAAACCCGAACTTCGGCTCATTGAGCAGCGCCCAGGGGAATGTATAGCGAAAGCCCACATGGAAGGCATGCGCGGAGCGGTCAGACGAGCCATCCTCGTTAAGCAAGCCCGTGCGCAAAAGGGGAATCCCTGCAACGCCGAGCACTCCCCGTTTCCCGCTTGCAAAAGACTGCTGCAGGCTGTAGCCCGCAAACCAGTCAAACCGCGAATCCAGAAATCTTTTTGACTCTATGAAAAACGTAAACTTCACCAGGCTTCCCATATCTTTCGGGTTCTTGATCGGCGTGAGAAGAGGGATATCCGGCAATTCGGGTGACGGCACCTCGGGAAAGTACATAGTGTTAAAAATCAGCATGGTGTCCCGAAGCCTGCCGGGCAAATTGGTCTCCAGCTGCCCCAAAAAGAAATCGAGGCTGCTGTCGTGAAATTGTTGTTCCTTATAAATAGCCCATTCATTATCAGGCGCGAGCCTGCACCACACGAACCTGAACGCCGAATCCGGAAGCCCGGTTATCTGCGTCAGATCGGTTGACAGAGCGACGCCGTCACCCTCGGCGTCAAATGCAAGCCCGGGATAGGTTGACTTCCGGGGCGTATCTTCTCGCAGGTCCGTGGGGAAGCTGTCCGTCGTGGGAAGTCTTCCGAATGTTAATGCCATGGGCAGCTTTTCCCAAATCTTGAAATAATAATCAGCATAGACCCGCTCAACCCTCAAAGCGTTGTCCCTTGGCATTCTGGAGGAGTTCAGCATGTTGTTGTACGGATACTCGTCGGTATGCTGGTCGTTCCAAAGCTTGTACATGGTGAGGCGGGCATGCAGCTTCAGGTTATTGACAAGCTCGGTTACCAGGTTTAGCCTGAACCTGAGGCTCGGTATACAGGTCACATGCTGGTCAGTGGGGTGATCTCCATTTTTGCCAAGCCCAAGATTGATACCGTACAAATTGTTGAATTGTGTTGAATAGTTGAACCAGTCAAACCGGGTTCTCAGCTCAGCCCCTATTTTCACCTTGTCGGTGAGGGTTTTCTTTTCCACTTCCTGCATGATGCCCGAAAGCTCTTTTACGTCATCCTTGAGATGGGCGATCTCCTCCGTGTCGCCGCTGGGCCTAACGCCTGCGGCCTGGAGCTGACTTTCAAGGTTCTGCACCCGCGTGGACAGCTCCATGACGCTCTGCGGTGTCTGCTTTCCGCCTGCCGCAGGCGCGGCCTGGGGCTGCTGCTCGATAGCCCTAATGCGGTTTTGCAGCTCTTTATTGGTCAGCAGGACTTCTTCGTTCTTCTTCTCCAGGTCGGCGTTTTTCTTCGTCAGGTCATCGAGTCGCTGGAGAATTTTATTTAGGTCTTCACGGGTTACCTGTCCTTCCTGGGCCTGCGCCATCGAAAGCGGCCCAGCCAGGGCCATACATGAACAGAATGCAAAAAACACCATGACCTGCAGTGGCTTCGTATATATATGGTTCATCGGCATGTCTCCTTATGCATGTTTATTTCAGGCCGATAGCTTCCGGCTGATCCGAATCGGCAGCATGGACTTTCAGATAATCCTTGATTGCAGCGCTCTCATCCGGTTTGGCAAGAGCGCTGATGTCCTTAATTCGGGCATGTTTGCCAGCTTCAAAAAAGCGCTCCCACTGGGTAGAGGCATACTTGGTTGGCGCAAACACGCTGGCCTCGCCGCCGCTCCTGTGGCATGAACCGCACTTGCTCATAAAAAGCGCCTTGCCGTCTGCGGCATATGCAGGAGGCATGCTGATCACAATGCCGATTGCAACGATATATAAAAATGCATACGCGTTTCTCATAGGCACTCCCTCCGCCTGTTACACTATTTTTCGAGGCAACTCCCGCTGCTTTTTCTGCGGGGGAAACTCGGGCGCCGCATATCCTTGCTCCGTGCCCGGCATGCCCGTGTCGGAGCCTCCCCTGACAAGCTTGTTGAGCTTTCTGATGAAATTCTTCATTCCGACAGCCTGCGCCTTCATTTCAACCGATGCGGAAGCAGACTCCTCGGCGCTTGCCGAATTTTCCTGCACCACCCTGTCCATTTCAGAAACAGCACGGTTGATCTGCGCAATCCCCTGAGACTGCTCGTTTGACGAGGCCAATATGTCCCTGAAAAGGGCCTCACTTTTTTGTACGCTGACGGAAACCTTTGCAAAAGCGCTGTTTGTCGTCATGACCAGATCAGAGCCCTCATTGATTTTTTGTACCGTAGCTGCAATAAGAGAACTCGTAGTGCGAGCAGCTTCGGCTGACCTTTTTGCAAGAGATCGCACTTCTTCCGCCACAACGGCAAACCCCCTGCCGGCCTCGCCTGCTCGCGCAGCCTCAACGGCAGCGTTCAGGGCAAGCAGATTTGTCTGAAAAGCTATTTCGTCAATGCTTTTGATGATTTTCGATGTTTCCCTGCTCGACCCTGAAATCTCCTGCATCGCCGCTGTAAGGTTCGCCATGGTTACATTTGCCTCCTGCACAGAACCGGTTGCCTCGTGCATCAGCTTATCGCACATGCTTGCATGTGCAGCATTACTTTGCGTCATCGATGCAATCTGTTCTAAGGAGGCTGATGTTTCTTCAATTGAGGCAGCCTGCTCCGCCGATGCCTGAGCAAGCTGCTGGCTTGCCCCGGAGACTTGTGCGGAAGCGGTGGTGACCGTGTTTGCCGATTGGGTAAGGCCGTGCATAATCCCTATGATGGGTTTGATGATAAAATGGGCAATGATGAAGCCAAGGGCCAGAGCACCAAGAATTGCAAGAACGCCCACAAGCTGGCTTATCATATTGGTTTTAAATATCTGGCTGGCAATAGCCTTGCGTGCGCTGTCCATTTCACTCCATCCGGAATCCGTCGCCTGCTGTGACAGGGCGACTATTTTCGGGGCCAGCGGCAGAATGGTTTTGCGGATTTCATCGTCCATTTTGGCCGCCACGGCTGCAAGCCCTTCAACCTCATCCCGGTAATCCTCGATATCGGTCTTTATAGCGGCAAATTCGGGGATTGAATCTGTGTCTTTCAGAACGATGGCCAGCATATCGGACAGCTTCTTGCCATACGTCTGATCATAGTCGAGCAGAAATCTGCTCACAGCATCCCGCACATCGGTGAATTTTTTCATGGTATCAAGCGCGGCGGTAAAGCGAAGCTCAGCTTCCGGATCGATTTTTGACTTGCCCGCAGCCCCGTCACCGGCAGCCCCTGTTGTGACCAGCTTTCCCTTGATGCTCACAACCGCCGTTTGCATCTGTTCATAAATTTTCTGCCCGGCGGAAAAAATCTTTTGCCGGGTTTCATTGCGCGCCTGAATCCTGATGGACAGCTTGCTGAACTTATCAATATAATCACAGGCTGCAGCCTCTATCTGCTTAAGCGTTTCCAGCCGGTCAGTGCCCTGCATCTCCTTTTTGGAAAGCTCCAGCAGCTTGTGCATTTGCCCGATATGCTGCTCGGCCTCATTTTTATCTTCGAGTTTTTCGCCATAGACATATTTCTCAACTGAGGTCCTCATGGAGAGAATTTCCGTAGCAATGCTGTTGGCTATACGCACATCGCCAGCTACGGCCTGAGTCAAATGCTCCACCTGTATGCGCATCCGCCTGAGCTGAGAGCCTGCCAGGAATACGATCACCAGCAGAAGGACGACAACCGGAATATATCCACTGACTATTTTTTTCCGTAAATTCATTTCGATTTTAAACACCAGCCATACCTTTTTTAAATCTCGATTTGACGATAATAAAAAAACCACCCAATTTTTTTCTTCATATACAGGTATCTAAAAAAAAATTCAAATAAAATAATATCAAGATACCGAACTATTGCAAAATCGAAGTACGATTATTGCCATTTGATTATATTTTTTATGGTTATCCACAAAGCTGAACCGACATTAGTTTCTGGATCCCCGCTTTCGCGAGGATGACAGTTTGAAACGTTACAGACGAAAAAGTCGTGTCATTCCCTCGTAGGCGGGAATCCAGTTTGTGTATACATTCTATTCCTGTTGGCAGGTTCAGCTTTGGAGATAACCAGATATATTTTTTACTCTCCTAACCGTCTCTGCCGCCCGGATTGACACTCGAGGGCAAATCGAGTATGGTTTGCACTGACAGCAATTTAAAAAATGCCGAAAAAATGAACCCGTCAGCACAACAGCGCGTCTTCATCATACTGCTTCTTGCGGCATGCGCCATGCTTGCACCTGGCCCAAATGCCTCGGCACGGGAAGCCAAAGTTCTCATCTGCCCCTTTGAGGTGAACTCAAAGGAAAATGTGAGCCATATACAGTCGGGCATTGCAGCCCTGCTGCCCGCGCGCGTTGCGGTTCCCAAAAAAATAATAGTCATCGACACTGATGCGCAACGATCTGTTCAGCCACAGCCGGGGAAAAACATACCCTTGTCTGACAAGCTTGCGCAGGCAAAAAAACTCGGTGCCGACTATCTCGTCACCGGCTGCATAACCAAGCTGGGATCAGCCATCAGCATCGATATAAAGATTGCGGACGTGACCCGCAGCAGGGAGCCGGCACCCGTTTTCATCCAGTGCGCCGGCCTTGACAGCCTCATCCCCGAAATTTCAAAGCTTGGACAGACAATCAAACAGACCATAGAAGAAAACCCGGCATTTGCCTCGTATGAGCCGCCATCGCCTGCCCCGTCACGCACAGCGCCTGTGCCGGCAGCACTGGCAGCAGAAAAAATAGACCGAACAAAAAACCGCGCCCCTGCTGCCGAGCAGATTGAGGATGTCGAACCTCCTGCTAATCGCAACCGTTTGGGCAAAACTCTTGAAGAGCGCTATATCGGCGACCCTGCACCCATGGGAACCCGCAACCAGCCAGGCGCCCTGTTTGCCTCTGCGCCCGTCATGGCCGAATATATCAGGGCCGTGCCTCTGAGCTGCCTTGCAGCAGGTGATGTGAACGGCGACGGCATAAGGGAACTGCTGGTAGCAGGTGGAGATGAAATCCATATCCTGCGCTTTAATGGAAAAACGCTGGCGCCGCTTGAGGTAATCAAGGCCGCAACAGGCGCGCGTATTGTGCATATTGATACGGCCAACCTCAATGGCAAAGCCCCTGATGAAATCTATGTGACCAGCTTTGATGGCCGCTCGGCAAACTCCTATGTGCTTGAGTTCAAAAACAATGAATACGTCAGCATTCAGAACGGGCAGCCATGGT
>Ga0209777_10009084_pt1 | contig 10744 bp, 10 predicted proteins | sample FrelakmetHBP12HB_FD_187147 | JGI IMG/M metagenome (GOLD analysis project Ga0209777, IMG submission 187147) | Freshwater lake sediment microbial communities from the University of Notre Dame, USA, for methane emissions studies -HBP12 HB (SPAdes)... | ecosystem: Environmental > Aquatic >... | reverse complement strand
CCACGATGACACCTTTCTTGATGCCTGCCGAGGGCTCTATGCCTACGCCCATGATGCGGATGGCTGCATCTTCCACCCGTCCCACCAGGGTGCAGACTTTGGTTGTACCAACATCAATTCCGACAACAATTTCATCCATAGGTCACTTGGTTACTTATAGAATGGTGCGTTCAGGTATTCCACGCTAATCAGCGATGGCTGAACGCCCTGAAGGGTGAGCGTATTCACAATGGCTTGATAGACCGTCAATTTCATCGGAATATCTTGTGTATTCTGGCCGAAATAAACAGTCCAGCCGCGCGGGTCCTGCCAACCCATTCCATATTGGGGGTCATAGGCCATCGCCATTCCTGTGGGAACAATGGGTGCCAAGGTCGTCATAGCCTGGACCATTTCTGGGGCGATGAATTTCTGCTCGTAAAGAGGCAGAGCGGGGTCCAGCGTAACTTGGGAGGGGGTTCCGGTGGCAGTAACCTGCACCAATCCTGGAACTTCGCCACGGGGTGTAAAGGCCATCCCATTGGCATCAATCCACTTTACAATGCCATCTTGGCTCCAAGCCAGTTCAGGGACCCGCTCAACTACATTTACTGTAATACGGTTAGGAAAGGCTACATGGACGTTGACGGAGGCAAGATCGCTGAAATCGCTTCGCAGGTTGCTCGCGATCATCGCCGGGACAGCTTTGAAAATTGGTTGACCGATTATGCCAAGCATGGCATTGACATCTGCCGTGCTCAGACGCTGGTTGCCATGAACTTCCGCTGTTTTTATTGTAAAAGTGGAGGCAGTCGACATGGTATAGAGCATAAATAACATCAGCAAAGCCAACACGCCTGAGGCCCAACGGGTACCCAATTGCGGTATAGTCAAAGTCGGTGCATGCACGGCGGTTTGACCGAGCGAAAAAGCGATGTCATAACCACGTGGCGTTGAATTCTTCATCGAATGGTTCGGAGTTCGAGAAACCGTTCGACGCGGTTCACCGGGCAGATATACAGAGGATGGGTGGTAGGCTTGCCGCGCGGTTCGGGTTGTCTGCTGCGAGGCTGCGGTTGTACGGGTCGGTGTAGTCCGCTGCGGGGTTTGAGCCGCGCGGGTCTTGGAAGTGCTACGCTGGCGGACAAAATTGGAACGGGAGGTTTTATGCAATGTTGTCATTCAGTTCTCCGGAAACGTCGCTCGGTGCAGTCACGGTCTACTTTGCGTTCGAGGGCCAATTCGACCAGACGGTCAACGAGTTTGGGGTAAGATAATCCAGTGGTTTCCCAGAGTTTGGGGTACATGCTGATACTGGTGAAGCCAGGGATAGTGTTAAGTTCGTTCAGGTAAATGCTACCGGTGGCCTTTTCAACAAAGAAATCGATGCGGGCCATACCAGCACAGTCGATAGCGGTGTAGGCATGGATCGCCATCTGACGGATTTGGCTGGAAACTTCAACGGGGAGGGGAGCCGGGATAAGCAGGCTGGAGGTACCATCAACATATTTGGATTCGTAGGAGTAGAACTCGCGGCTTGGCAAAACCTCACCGGGGATAGAAGCCTGGGGCGTGTCGTTACCCAGAACTGAGACTTCAATCTCATGAGCGTCCACACCACGTTCGATCAGTACACGGCGGTCGTAAGCAGCAGCTTCCAACAGTCCCTCGCCAAGGTCGGAGCGGTTATTACATTTAGAGATACCGACCGAGGAACCCAGATTGGCGGGTTTGACGAACAATGGGTAGACTGACAGTTCTTCTGCACGGTGGATGACATCATCAATATTTTTCTTGATCTCACTACGCAAAACAATGATTGATTCAACGGTGGGTATATGGTTGGCGCGCATCACATCCTTGAATATGCCTTTATCCATACCCACCGAAGAACCGGTCACGCCTGCACCGACATATGCCAAGTCAGCCAATTCAAACAGGCCCTGCATTGTACCGTCCTCCCCGTAGGTACCATGTAGTACAGGAAAAATCACATCGAGAGTGGTGAGCAATTCCAAAGCCAAGGCGCCCTGTGTGAGATTTAAAACATACAGACCAGGCCTGGAGGGGTCAGGCAGAATGGCGCATTGTGTTAGGTCCTTCATATCGCCTTTTTCCATCAAGTCACACGCGTTCTCACCAGTCAACCAGATACCTTCGTGCGTGATGCCGACCTGGAAAACCTCATACCTGGCTGGATCGAGCACCGACAGCACTGAACGGGCTGACATGAGCGAGACTTCATGTTCACCCGAGCGACCACCAAAAAGGACTGCGATGCGGAGTTTCTTATCCATTATTTCCACTCACCGATCATCTCAATTTCCGGCTCCAATTGAATGCCGAATTTATCCAAGACCGTCTTTTGTGCCAGTTCCATCAGCGCCTTCATGTCTTCAGCGCGGGTCTGTCCATGGTTAATGAAGAAATTTGCATGCTGTGTACTGATTTCGGCATTGCCAATGTGAGCACCCTTAAGGCCTGCATTCTCAATCAAGCGACCAGCCTTCTCACCGGTTGGATTCTTGAAAATTGAACCCATGCTGGCTCCTGGCGGTTGGGTATTGTGACGCCGTTCGGAATACAATTCCATCCTGACTTGGACTGCCGGATGATCAGTGTGGCTCAGCGCCAATAGCACTGAAAGGATGAATACAGGCGGGTGTTCGCGTTTAAGAACACTTGTTCGGTAACCATATTCCATTTTTTCCACTGGCCAGACCTGGCGTCCGGACTGACGATGAATCAGTTCCAATGAGATGAGATTTCCGGCAATATCACCGTCAAAAGCCCCGGCGTTGCCGTAGACTGCTCCGCCCAGGGAGCCGGGAATACCAGCAGCCCATTCGAATCCTGCCAGTCCCAGGCGTTCCGCCCGCTGGGCGATATCGTTGGGGGTAACACCCGATTCGGCATGGACCGTGGGAGGTTCGTCATGCGAGTTGAATTTCACCAGACGTGCCCGATTGATGATCACCACACCACGAATTCCCTTATCACTTACCAGCACGTTCGAACCACCACCCAGCAGAATGAAAGGTATATCCATCTCCCAGAGTTTCCCGGCCGCCTGAGCAATTTCGTCTGCTGAACGGACAAAGACCAGCACATCTGCCGGACCGCCGATGCGCGCTGCAGTATAGCCGGATAGGGGAACATTCTCCTGTAACCGGTCGCCAAACAGCGTACGCAGGGCGGTGAGAGTGGATGAATCCATTTCTTCCTACTTTTTCTTCCCGTCTTCTTTCAGATGCTCAATCAATCGCTTGACCGTGCCTTCCATCTCACGGTCCAGTTTTCGCTGTTTCTGAGTGGTTTGATACCACCTGTCGGAATTGGGGGCAGGTATATCGCTCAACACCATACGCAGGGGCGGGAGACCCATCACATCAACCTCGTACATATATTTTTTATCTGCCATGATCAACCTCCTTTAAATGGGCCAGCACCTGAGTGCTAACCTGATCAGCGTCCCCGGCGGAGAGAACCAGCAGAACATCACCAGGGTGAAGATTTGAAACCAGATAATTGCTGACGTCCGATAAACCGGCAATAAAATGTGCCTGATGGGGCATGGCTTCCACGACCCGCCTCGAGGAATAATTTTGCTTTGGTTCCCGTGCCGGGTAGATTTCGGTTACAACCACTTCGTCGGCATCGCTAAAAGCGGCAGCAAACTCAGCAAACAGGGTCTGGGTGCGCGAATAGGTGTGGGGTTGCCAGACGGCTAACAGGCGGCGGGAGGGATAGCGAACCCGGGCAGCAGCAAGTGTTGCACGGATTTCGGTTGGGTGATGCGCATAGTCATCAATTATCGTAATCCCGTTCACTTCACCGCGAACCTCGAAACGGCGCCCAGTTCCAGTGAATTGCCCCAGCACTCTGGCTGCCTCTGCAAGGGGCAGGTTGAGCAATTGTGCTACTGTCAACGCAGCCAGCGTATTGCGAACATTATGTTTGCCCGGAATCTGGAGTTCAACCATGACCGGGTTACCAAGCACGGAACCGCTGAAAGTGAAACCGCCTTTCTTGTTGGGACCCAGATCACTGACGTAGACATCCAAGCACATCCCATCATCCATGGTTTGGGGTAAACCGTAGGTGATGACAGCCTTGTTGAGTTTTTCGGCTTTACTGATCAGGTCACGAACACCTGCATCTTCGGCACATGCCACCAGCGTCCCATTTGCAGGGAGATGGTACATAAATTCCACAAAGGCAGCTTGGAAATCGGCCGGGGTGGAATAGCAATCCGGGTGGTCGTACTCGATGTTCGTGACAATCTCGATGGTTGGTTTGAGACCGAGGAACATGCGATCATACTCGTCAGCTTCAATGACGAAGGTGCTGCCTTTTCCAGCCCGTGCATTGACGCCCAGATTTGCCGGCATGCCACCAACGATAAAGGATGGTTCCTGACCAAGTGCAGAAAGCATCCAGGCAATCATGGCGGTCGTGGTGGTCTTTCCATGCGTTCCGGCTATGGCAATGCCGATCTTGCCGTCCATCAGGCTGCCGAGGAAATCAGCCCGTTTGAGCACCGGGATGCGGGCAGCGCGGGCGGCAGTGACCTCAGGATTATCATCAGGAATGGCGGATGAGCGTACCACCAGGTCTGCGCTGAGCACATTCTCCGGCCGGTGACCAATATTAATGGTCACACCTAAGGATTTCAAGTCCCGCGTAAACGGCGATTCAGCGCGGTCAGATCCGCTCACCGTGTATCCCATTTCGAACAGGATGCGAGCGATGGCCGAGAGTCCAGTTCCGCCAATACCGATCAGATGGATGTGAGTCATAGTTTAAATGAACACCACAATCACAAAAATAAATGCGATGACCACGGCGAAGTAAATTCCGGGAATACCGAGGAGTCTGGGAGGCATATAGTGGAGCATGGCATCAACCATCTTGGCTACCTCACCGGCGGGGGCAGTTACAACCTGTGGAAATGGATAGTCAGCATCTGCCATGTAAAACCAGATGGTTCCGGCGATCAGATATCCATTCAAAGCACCAAGGACTATTCCCAGGATGGCATCCTGGAATTTTTCTCGGGTCATCTTCGCGGCGAACCGCGAGACGTTGGGTGTCTGGTATCCGAAGAAAACAAGCACAGCCAGGATAATTGTGCGCAGCCAGAAATAAAGAGCCGGATTTTCTTTTGCCAATACGTCCCGTATGAAGGGAACGTAATTTGAAAGCAGGGTGGTGAAGGTGAGTGCCAGAATTACGCTGAACGAGACCAGCATTTCCTTGGCCCAGCCACGAATCCCGCCGATGATACTGAAAAGGATCACATACATCCAAAAAACGATAATCAGGCTAACCACTGTTTTATCTCCTCTCCCCGGCCAGAGTGATCAACAAGTGACCGATCTCTGCGGCAGCCTGGGGGTGGGATTGACTCTGCATGACGGCACCCAAGGAAGTCAGTTTTTGTGGATTTCCAAGTAAATCGTTCACAACTGACATAAGTTGGTCGGACAGCCTGGAATCTTCGAGCATGATTGCCGCTCCACGCTGGACAAGGTAATCGGCATTGACTTTCTGGTAGCGCCACGCGTATGGGTAGGGGACCAACACCGCAGGCAAGCCGAAAAGTGGAAATTCACCCAAGATAGAAGCCCCGGCACGGGACAGCACCAGATTGGCAGCGACCAGCGCCGCACCCATCTGCTCATGCAGGTATGGGAAGGCGTGGTAGCGGGTCGTTTGGGTTTGGGTCAACTGCCTTATTTTTGTTTCCACTGTTGGCCAATCCAGTTCGCCGGTGATGTGGATCACCTGAGCCTTTTCAAGCAGGGCGGGGAGGTTCGCCAGTACGGCATTATTAATGGATCTGGCACCCTTGCTTCCCCCAAAGACAAGCAGGACGGGGGATTGGTCGTTCAGGTTGAGAGTCCGTCGAGCCTCGAGACGGGTCCATTTTGCTAGATCAACCCGGGTCGGGTAACCAGTTACAACCAGGCGCTCCGGGTTATGGAAATATTGGATCGATGCCTCCGCAGTGATGGCAATGCGGTCTGCAAAATGAGCCAGGGTCTTGAGCGCCAATGCCGGTTCGATATCGGGAACATAGAGCGCGGTTGGGATTTGCATCCCGGCTAAAGCCAGCGGGATGGCTACATAACCTCCAGTGAAAAAAAGTACATCTGGTTTAAATTCTCGCAGGATGCGCCGGGCCGCGAAGAAGCCCCGCACCAGCCGGAATATATTACCGGGCAGTGCTTTCAGGCCCACGCCATGGACTCCAGCAGCGGGGATGGTTTTAAACGGCACGTTTGCCCGCTCGACCAGCCGGGCTTCCATGCCGCCTTCCCCGCCCACCCAGAGAATCTCGGCATTATCTTGAAGGGCTTGCAGGACGGCGAGTGCGGGATACACTCCGCCTCCGGTCCCGCCGGCGCAGATCAACAGACGCACTGTACTTCTTCCTTTCTTCGCCATCCGGGACTGTCTGCCCGGATTGGCGGGAGATATTAAGCAGAATGCCAATGGCCGCAAGCATAGAGAGCAGGTTTGAGCCACCTGCGCTGATAAAGGGTAGGGCGTTACCCGCAAAGGGTAGCAGACCCACCATCACGGCCATGTTGATTCCAGCTTCAATGATTATCCAAAAAGTCAACCCGGCGGCCATCACGGATCCCAGCGAATCGGATGCCCGGCCAGCAATCGTCAGACCGCGCCAGGCTAAAATTGCATACAGGCTGATCAATCCCAGAGCACCGAATAGCCCCAATTCTTCGACGATCACGGCAAAGATGCTATCAGTGGCAGCAAATGGGAGGCCAATGAGTTTCGTGGTTGCCTGACCAATCCCAACGCCAAACCAGCCACCCTTATAAATGGATTCCAATGACCATAGAACATGGTCGCTGGATTTCAACGGGTCCTTTAATCCGGCAATGTATGAGCTGATACGAACCTTCCCAGTGCTGCTGAATTGGACTACCAATAACCCGGCAGCCAGGGCAACAATACTGAACAGGACAATCTGCCGCAGGTCACCGCCGGCCAGGAAAAAGAGCAAGCCGCCCAGTATGAATATGGTCACCGCGGCGCTCAGGTCAGGTTCGAGGAAGATTAAACCGCCGATACCACCAAGAATGACAGCTAATGGGATCAAGCCCAGTTGGATATCATGCATGTAATCGTGTTTACTGTAGAGCCAGATTGACAGGTAGATGACTGTGATCACTTTAGCAAATTCCGAGGGCTGGACCGAACCACCAAAAAATGTGCGCACTGCGTTATTACGGACCTCGTTGTTAATCAGAACTGCGATGAGCAGGACCACCGTCACGCCCATCAACGGTACAGCGAATTTTTGCCAGAGGTGATAATCAAAACGGGAGAAGATGAATGCCACCAATGTCCCGGTTGCCATCCACAACAACTGTTTGTTGAAAATATAATTAGCCGAGCCATAAGTACGCAGCGAAAAGTCGGTACCGGCAGAATAAAGCATCAGCAGGCCAAAGATGCCCAAGGCAATGACAACAGCCACCAGGATTAAGTCACCACTGGATGAATGTGTGCGATGTGCAACCTTCGCAGCAGGTCGAGCAGTCTGGTTTACGAAAGTTCCGATACCCATTTTCGAAAAGCCTCTCCACGTTCTTCGAAGTCACGGAATTGGTCAAAACTGGTACCGCCTGGTGAAAGCAGGACTACATTGCCCGGTACTGCCAGGCGGGATGCGATCTGAACGGCTTCTTCCAGACCTTTGCAGCTGAGGAGCGTATAAGGACGCTGGCCTTCCTTTGGTTGACCAAAAGCTGCGCTGATTGTCTTCGCTGCCTCGCCGAATAGCACCACGTGATCCACCCGTTCACGAGCCAGATCTGCCAGACTGTCCCAAGGCAGGTTTTTATCGCGCCCGCCAAGCAGCAGGACGATCGGCTCGCTAAAAGAGCGAATGGCAGCCATTGTCCGTTCGGGGGCGGTGGCAATGGAGTCGTTGAACCATTTGACGCCGTTCCATTCACGGACGAGTTCCAAGCGGTGGGCAACACCTTGGAATTTTTCAGCGGCTGTAAGCATGGCATCCAACGGCAGGCCGGCAGCGTATCCGATGGCGAAAGCAGCAAGGACATTGATAACATTGTGATTACCACGCAATTGGATCTGGTCACGGCGCAAAAGGGGAATATCCACACCGTGTTCGTGCAAGTTCAAAAGGCCGTCAGCTAGGAAACTGCCATCCTGCTTTCCCGGGAGCAGACCAAGACCGAAGGAAATTAATCGTCCAACCACCTTGTGGCGCAGATTCCAGGAACCCGGGTCTTCACGGCAGAGAACAGCAGTGTCCTGTTTCTCCTGGTAGGCCAGGATGCGTTGCTTGGAAGCACTATAGGCTTCCATCGTGTGGTGCCGGTCCAGGTGGTTGGGAGTGATGTTCAGGACAGCAGCGATATTCGGTGAAATTGTCATTTGCTCCAGTTGGAAACTGGAAATTTCCAGAACAGCCACATCATCCGGTGCCATTGCATCTACATAGTTGAGGAGAGGGTCGCCAATATTGCCACCTACATGAGCTTTATTACCGCAAGCGGCTTTGGCCATCTGCCCCACCAATGAGGTGGTGGTTGTCTTGCCGGCAGATCCAGTAATCCCAATTGTTTTACACGGGACGTTTTCCATGAACACCTGTGTGTCATTGGTGAGGGGTATGCTGCGCTTCAAGGCCTCGACTACGATTGGGTTATCCAATGGCACGCCGCCAGAAAGGCACACAATATCTGTTGAATCAAGCGTATTGACCGGGTGGCTGCCCAACACCCAGGTCACGGATATATCAGCCAGGGCGGACCGGGCGGCGGCCATTTGCTCAGGAGTCCGTTGGTCGTTCACGATCACACTTGCGCCGTGACACGACAGCCAGCGTGCCGCTGCCTGTCCCTGGCGGGCACCTCCGAGAATGGTCACACGTTTACCGTTCCAGTCTGTTTTCACGTTTTTACACCATTACCAGTCCAACACCCAGCATGGCGGCCAGAAGACCGATTAACCAAAAGCGCTGGACTATCTGCATCTCTGACCAGCCAAGCAATTCGAAATGCAAATGAAGTGGAGCCATCTTGAAAAAACGCCGCCCATGTGTGAGTCTGAAGTATGCAATCTGGATCACGTCGCTCAAGGCCTCGCTAACCGGGATGATGGCGATGACGGGCAGGATGGCCCATTGACCAGTCATCAGGGCAATGACAGCGATCGTGGCACCCAAGGAAAGTGAACCTGTGTCACCCATGAAAAGTTGGGCGGGGTGAACATTGAACCATAAGAAGCCAAAGAGTGCTCCAACCATGGTAAAACAGAACCGGGCGAGGAATACCTGACCCTGCATCAGGGCGATACCACCATAAGCGGCAAAAATGGTGGCTGAAATCAACCCAGCCAGTCCATCCAATCCATCAGTAAAGTTGACTGCGTTTGACATTGCTACGATGACAAATCCCGCAATGGGGATATAAAACCAGCCCAGTTCGATCTCGAAATGGATTCCTGGGATGAAAAGATCAGGTACACCCAGCATGTATCTCAGGACCCCAGCCAGTACAAGTGCCAGCACAATCTGAGCGATGAGTTTGGTGCGGATGCGCATCCCCTCACCCTTACGGTTGCCCCGGATACCCTGCCAATCGTCTAGAGCACCTAGGAAGGCAAACCCCAACATGGCAGTCAGCGGCACCAATACGGATTTTCCCAGCACCCTCATTCCAATCAGACTGGCGCCATTTAGCATCACGGTGATCAGGACGACTGGTAGGATGATCATCAGGCCACCCATGGTTGGTGTGCCCATTTTGGTGGAATGCTTACCCGGCTCTTCAACACGGATCTGTTTACCCATCTTGAAATGGCGCAGGATGCGTAATAACGGATCGCCCCAAATGATGGTCATCATAAATGCCAATCCAGCAAGACTGAGCGTCATGGCAGAATCGTTCATTCAGGGACCTCCAAAGCAGTGGAGACCCGGTCCATACGTACACCATGCGAACCTTTGACCAGAACCACGTCGTCCTTGGTGAGAGATTTGCGCAGGTGGATAATGGCTTCATCAGAATTCTCGAACTCGGTAATCTTTTTCGATCCCAGCCCTGCCTGCCGTGCAGCAGTTGCAATCATGTGACCACGCGTTCCAACCGTTACCAGTACATCGGCGACTTCAGCGACGCGAACTCCCACCATCTCATGTCCTTGTTTTTCGTAGGGGCCAAGTTCAAGCATATCACCCAGCACGGCCACTTTCCGGCCGCCCAGTTGGGCCAGCAGGTTAATGGCTGCCAGCATGGACTCGGGTGAGGCATTATAAGTATCATCAAGGAGCAATGCGCCGCCCTCTGTACGTACTGCAGATAACCGCAGTTGTGTATGACCCTGGCGCAGTCCGTCCAGGATTTGCTGCCAGGTCAACCCATCAACCAAGCCTACTGCAGCGGCACGTAAAGCTGTGTGGACCGAGTGAAGCCCAATCATCGGGATACGCACATGTAGAATCTCGTGCTGATAATGGAAGCGGAAGTGAATACCTTCTAGGCCGAGACCTTCCACTTCATCAGCCCACAGGTCAGCCGCCGGATCGAGTCCATAAAAGAAAACCCGGGCAGATGTCAATCTGGCCATTTTTTTCACCAACGGGTCATCCAGATTCAGGATAGCAACCCCATTTGCGGGGAGGGATTGCACCAGCTCGGATTTCCCTCGGAAAATGGCTTCCTGCGACCCGGCACGCTCGGCGTGGACAGTGCCGATATTA
>Ga0209777_10009082_pt1 | contig 10746 bp, 7 predicted proteins | sample FrelakmetHBP12HB_FD_187147 | JGI IMG/M metagenome (GOLD analysis project Ga0209777, IMG submission 187147) | Freshwater lake sediment microbial communities from the University of Notre Dame, USA, for methane emissions studies -HBP12 HB (SPAdes)... | ecosystem: Environmental > Aquatic >... | reverse complement strand
TGGTCTATCGCGGCGGTCTTGAAAACCGCTTCGGCTTAACGGCCGACGGGGGTTCGAATCCCTCCCTCTCCGCCAAACTATGATGAAATTGTAACTGACAGCGTATGATAGCATTGCTTATTTGGGCTGTAATCATCGGGACTGCTTTCGCCTACTGCTGGTGGAAGGGGTACTTGCGGCAATTGACTGACTACGTCCAGCAGACGAGGGAAGAATTGCGCAAATGCACCTGGCCGACGTGGAATGAGCTGAAGGGCTCGACGGTGGTAATAACCGTTTCCATAGTCTTGCTTGGTGGCTTTATCGTCCTGGTTGATCAGGTTTTCTTCCGGTTCTTTATGTTCTTTAAACTCTAGCATCATGCGAAGCCAGTGGTTTGTCATCCACACCCTCTCAGGCCAGGAACAGAAGGTCAAAGAGAGCATTGAGAAACGCATCAAGGCCGAGGAGATGGGCGATTTCATTAAAGAAGTCCTGGTCCCGATGGAGAAGGTAGTGGAAGTGCGGAACCAGAAGAAGACGGTTTCGACCCGCAAACTATGGCCAGGCTATGTTTTTGTGGACATGGTGTTGTTGGACGAAAACAACCGCATCGTTGAGAAGCCGTGGTATTTCATACAGGAAACTCAGGGCGTGATCGGTTTCGTAGGCGGCGAGCCGCCCATGCCTACGCCGACGGAGGAGGTCGAGGCGATCAAGAGCCAGATTTCAGCCTCGGAGGAGCACGAGAAACCGAAGGTGAGCTTCGAAGTCGGGGAAACGGTCAAGATCAACAATGGTCCTTTCCTCAACTTCAGCGGCGTCATTGAGGAAGTCGAGCCGGAGCGCGGCAAACTGAAAGTGACCGTCAACATATTCGGACGCAACACGCCGGTTGAATTGGAATACTGGCAGGTGGAAAAGGGCTGAGCATTTTGAACTCGGGAAAAGGCTCCTAACCCCTTGTCTTCCTGAGTTCCCAAATTAGAACAGACGTTTTTTATGGCAAAGAAGATCACTGGAATAATTAAGCTGCAAATCCCCGCGGGGCAGGCCAATCCGGCGCCGCCGGTGGGCCCGGCCTTGGGGCAGCACGGTGTCAACATCATGGCGTTCTGCAAAGAGTACAACGCCAAGACGAAAGACCAGCCCGGCATGATCATTCCTGTGGTCATCACGGTGTTTCAGGACAAGTCATTTACATTCGTCACCAAGTCGCCGCCCGCGTCAGTCCTGCTCAAGAAAGCGGCGGGCATCACCGCCGGCTCCAAGGAGCCGAACAAAGAGAAGGTCGGCAAGGTGACTCGCAAGCAGGTCCTGGAGATCGTAAAGATCAAACTGAAGGATTTGAACGCGACATCCGAAGAAGCCGCGTTTCGCGTCGTGGCCGGCACGGCCCGCAGCATGGGCATTGAGGTCGTCGGCTGAAGAATTACTGAAGAATCTGAGAGATTAACCGCGGGAGAGCGAAGGCTCGTCTGAACCGCAACTAAACTAAATGCCGAGCAAACGATACAAGAAAGCACTCGAACTGGTGGATGGCAAGAAAGCCTACCCGCTGAAGGCCGCCGTCGAAATTTTAGCCAAGTTCCCCAAAGCGAAGTTCAACGAGACGGTTGATCTTGCTTTCAGCCTGGGCGTTGATCCTAAGCAATCCGACCAGATGGTCCGCGGCACGGTTCCGCTGCCGCACGGCAGCGGCAAGACCGTTCGCGTGCTGGTTTTCGCCAAGAGTGGTCCCGCCGCCGAGGCGGCCAAGACCGCCGGCGCCGAGTACGTGGGCTACGACGACATGATTAAGAAATGCCAAGAGGGCTGGTCTGATTTTGACGTAGCTATCGCTACGCCTGAAGCCATGGGAGAAGTCCGCAAGCTCGGCAAGGTGCTCGGTCCGCGCGGGCTCATGCCCAACCCCAAGACCGGCACGGTGACGGATGACACCGCGCGCGCTGTGAAGGAAGTCAAAGCCGGACGCGTCGAGTTCAAGATCGACAAGGCGGGCAATATCCACGTTCCCGTCGGCAAAGTGTTGTTTAGTGCGGCTCAAATCGAAGAAAACGCCCGCGCGGTAATCGATGCGGTTGCCAAAGCGCGGCCGCACAGCGTCAAAGGGGCATATGTTCAGAGCTGCACGCTTTCGGCGACGATGAGTCCCCCGGTGCGTGTGGACCTGAAGGAATTCGCGGCCTAAGAGTTCCATTGCTTTAACCCTTTACCGAATTTACCAACATGCGTCCCGAAAAGCAAAACCTGACGAAAGAGTATCTGGCCCGGCTCAACGCCTCGCCGTTCTTCATCGTAGTTAATTACAAGGGCCTGAAGGTTAGCCAACTGACCGAGTTGCGCAAGCGCCTCCACAAAGCTGGCGCGGAGATCCACGTGGTCAAGAACTCGGTGTTCCGCGTCGCTGCCAAAGAAGCCGGTGTTGGCGACCTGAACGGCACGCTGGGCGGGCAACTGGCCGTCGTCACCGGGCAGCGCGACATCTCTACGGCAGCGAAAGTTGTGAAGACTTTTGGCACGGAGTTGGACCGCCTGAAAGTGCATTTTGGCTATTTGAACAACCAGCGGCTCGAACAGCCGGAGATCATGATACTGGCGGACCTTCCTTCGATGGAAGTGTTGCGCGCCAAACTCCTCGGTTTGTTCAGCGCGCCGGCCTCCACGCTGGTCAGGCTGTTGAACACGCCGGCCAGCCAGATGGCGCGTGTGCTGCAAGCCCGCGCCGAGAAACAGCCGGAAGCAGCGACGCCGGTGGCGAGTTAGGCTCAAACGAATTTCATCCCTGTTCTAAGCCAACGGGGATGGGAACAAACAAACAACAACGTAAATCGTCGGTTCGCCGGCAGTGAACTTAATCCGTCCATGACCGTGGGCGACGACGAGACGAAATGAAAGGTAACCATGTCTCTAGACAAAGCAAGAATCGTAGAAGACCTTAGTAACGCGACGGTGATCGAAATCGCCGAGCTGGTGAAGGAACTTGAATCCAAGTGGGGTGTTTCAGCCGCCGCGCCGGTTGCGGCCGCCACCGCTCCGGGAGCCGGCGCTGCCGCGCCCGCCGCCGAGGCCAAGACGCAGTTTGACATCATCCTGGTCTCTCTGCCGGCGGACAAGAAGATCGCCGTGATCAAAGCAGTGCGCGAGGTCAAGGCCGGCCTCGGCCTGGCGGAAGCCAAGGCTCTGGTCGAAGGCGCGCCGAAGCCGGTCCTCGAAGGAGCCAACAAGGCCGAGGCTGACGCCGCGAAGAAGAAACTTGAAGATGCGGGCGCCAAGGTCGAAGTAAAATAAGAGGCCTTTTCTTCGGGGCGGTGGCCTATACCCGCCGCCCCTGATTTGCCTTAAGCAGAACAACGAAAGTTCTAGATTAGCAAACAAAACATCAGCAACGCCACCCGGGGTGGTTTGAGTTTCGGCAAGTTCGCGCTTGAACGCCGCGTCCTTGCCTTCTGTCGTTTACCAGTAACCAACGGTCTGGCCCTGGTGCCAGCCATTTATTAAAGGCCCAAATGCCAACGCGCTTAACTGAACGGATTAACTTCGGCAAGATTAAAGAGATCATCGCTCCGCCCAACCTGATCGAGTTGCAAACCAATTCGTACAGGGATTTCCTCCAGGCGGAGGCTTCCCCCTCTAAGCGGAAAAACCTGGGGCTGCAAGCCGTTTTCACCGAGGTCTTTCCGATTGAAAGTTACGACGGCAAATGCGTTCTCGATTTCCACTCGTACGAAATCGGCGAGCCGAAAGTGGATTGGCTGGAGTGCTTGCGGGAGGGGCTCACCTACGGTGCGCCGCTCTACGTCACCTTTTTGCTCAAGGAGGAGAAGGCGACCAAAGAGGAAAAAGTGTTCATGGGCGAATTGCCGCTGATGACCCCGCAGGGCACGTTCGTCATCAACGGCGCCGAGCGCGTCATCGTCAGCCAATTGCACCGGTCGCCGGGACTGGCCTTCGAAGCGACCCAGCATCCCAATGGCAAGATGCTGCATTCCTTCCGCATCATTCCCGATCGTGGTTCGTGGTATGAGGCGCAATTCGACACTAGCGATCTCCTTTACGTGTATCTGGACCGAAAGAAGCGCCGCCGGAAGTTCCTGACCACGACCTTGTTCCGCGCACTCGCATTTCTGGAGAGCGAAGGCAAGGGCAAAGACAGCCTGGATAAGAACCGGGGCACCGACGAAGAAATCCTTAAACTGTTCTACGAGGTCGAGGAATTCAGCGTCAAGGAGGCGGAAAAGCGCGAGGACCTCCCGAACAAGGTGCTGATCGAGGACGCAGTGGACTCGGAAAAGGGTCTTGTGGTGGCGCGCGCCTTCGAGCCCCTCTCCAAAGCGGTGGTTAAGCAGATCGCCGAACTGGGCGTTAGCAAGATCAAAGTGGTTGATACGACACTGGACGATGGCATCGTCATCAAGTGCATGAAAAAGGATCCCGCCAAGGACGAGGAAGAGGCGCTCAAGGACATTTATCGCCGGCTGCGTCCGGGCGATCCGCCCACCGCTGCTAACGCCCGCTCCTTGATCAAACGGCTGTTTTTCGATCCGAAGCGGTATGATCTGGGCCGAGTTGGCCGTTACAAGATCAATCAGAAGCTGGGCATCAAAGGTGGCGACTCTCGCATCCTGACCAAAGCCGACCTGGTGGCCGCCACGAAGTACCTGCTGCGCCTCAAAAAGGGGGAAGGTTCCCTGGACGACATCGACCACCTGGGCAGCCGCCGAGTCCGGACGGTGGGGGAATTACTCGCCAACCAGTGCCGAGTCGGCCTCGCCCGCACTGAACGCCTCGTCAAAGAGCGCATGACGCTGTTTGACCAAGGCGTCGAATCGATGTCTCCGCAGAAACTGATCAATCCTAAAGCCCTATCGGCGGTCATCCGGGATTTCTTTGGCCGCAGCCAACTTTCGCAGTTCATGGACCAGATCAACCCGCTGGCTGAGCTGACGCACAAGCGGCGTCTTTCGGCCCTGGGACCAGGTGGCCTCTCGCGCGATCGCGCCGGATTCGAGGTCCGCGACGTGCATCCCTCACACTATGGGCGTATCTGTCCGGTGGAGACACCCGAAGGTCCGAATATCGGGTTGATTGCATCGCTGGCGACCTTTGCCCGCATCAACGATTTCGGTTTCCTGGAAACACCATATCGCAAAGTCGAAAACGGGCGCGTTACCGAGCGTCTCGATTACCTCACGGCCGACCGCGAGGAATCATTTGTCATCGCCCAGGCTAACTCCCCGTTTGACGACAAGGGCAGATTCACCACGGACCGCGTCGTGTGTCGGGGCAAAGGCGACTTCATCGATGTCGAGCCAGCTCGTGTCGATTACATGGATGTTTCGCCCAAACAACTCGTCTCCGTTGCAGCCAGCCTGATTCCGTTCCTGGAGCACGACGACGCGAACCGCGCCCTGATGGGCTCCAACATGCAGCGCCAGGCGGTGCCTTTGCTGGTCACCGAAGCGCCGCTGGTTGCCACCGGTCTGGAGGAGCGCGTTGCTCGCGACTCCCGGGCGGTCATCGTCGCCGAGGGGGCCGGCAAAGTGGCCTCGCTCACTGGCAATCAGATCATCATTACCGAGGACGGGAAACTGCCCGAGGGCAAGAAGAAGCTTAAGCACGATCCCGAGAAGGGCATTTACGTTTACCAGGTTCGGAAGTTCATGCGTTCCAACGCCGCCACCTGTATCAACCAAAAAATCGTCGTCAAGAAGGGCGAGTCGGTCAAGAAAGGCCAGGTCATTGCCGACGGCCCCTGCACTCAGGGCGGCGAATTGGCGCTAGGCCGCAACGTGCTGGTCGCCTTCATGCCGTGGAACGGCTACAACTTCGAAGACGCCATCCTCGTTAGCGAACGCGTTGTTAAGGACGACGTCTTTACCTCCATCCACATTGATGAGTTCGAGGTTGGCGCCCGCGACACCAAGCTCGGCCCCGAAGAGATCACGCGTGACATTCCGAACCTGGGCGATGAGGCGCTCCGAAACCTTGGACCCGACGGTGTCATTCGCGTTGGCGCAGAGGTGAAGCCGGGCGACATTCTGGTCGGCAAGATTACGCCCAAGAGCGAAACAGAACTTGCGCCTGAAGAGCGTCTGCTGCGGGCAATCTTCGGCGAGAAAGCTGCCGATGTGAAGGACACTTCTCTCAAGGTCCCGTCCGGCACTTACGGCATCGTGATGGACGTGAAGGTGTCGGCCAAGAAGGAGTCGGACAACGATGCTAAGACCTCTGCCAGCGAAGAGAAGCGGCACGCCAAAGAGGTCGAAGAGGAATACAAGAGGAAGACCGAGGAGTTGCGCGAGCAGCTTACCGAAGCGCTCAGCAATATCCTGCTGGGCGAAAAGATTCCTCTCGACGTGGTGAACAGCGAGACTGGCGAGATCATTATTCCCGCCAATCGTAAGATCACCAAGACGCTCTTGCGCAAGCTGGCGCAGGTTTACGACCGTATCGAAATCGACCCTTCACCGATCCGTAATAAGATCAACGAAATCATCGGCAGCTTCAAAAAGAAGTTCGACGACCTGCAAATGCAGTACGACGAAGAACTTGAGCGCGCCGAGTCCGGCGAAGGCGTCGATAGCGGTGTCATCAAGTCGGTCAAGGTCTATATCGCTTCGAAGCGCAAGCTGTCAGTCGGTGACAAAATGGCCGGCCGCCACGGCAACAAGGGTGTCGTCGCCAAAATTGTGGCGGAGGAGGACATGCCCTTCCTGGCGGACGGAACGCCCGTGGACATCGTGTTGAACCCGTTGGGCGTGCCCTCGCGCATGAACGTCGGCCAGGTATTGGAAACGCACTTGGGCTGGGCGGCAAGACTGCTCGGCCTGAAGTTCGCTACGCCGGTATTCGACGGCATCAAGGAAAAGGACATTCGTGGTTACCTGAAGGAAGGCAAATTGCCGGAGCACGGCAAGACCCAGCTTATCGACGGTCGCACTGGCGAGCCGTTTGATCAGGAAATCGTTGTTGGTTTCATTTACATGATGAAGCTCGGCCATCTGGTGGCGGACAAGATTCATGCCCGGGCGGTTGGGCCGTATTCCCTGGTTACCCAGCAACCACTAGGCGGCAAGGCGCAGTACGGCGGCCAGCGCTTTGGCGAAATGGAGGTCTGGGCCATGGAAGCCTACGGAGCGGCCTACACGCTGCAGGAACTGTTGACAGTCAAATCCGACGACGTCCAGGGTCGCACGCGGATATACGAGAGCATCGTCAAGGGCGACAACAGTCTGGAGGCCGGCATTCCGGAATCGTTCAACGTGCTCGTAAAGGAAATGCAGTCGCTCGGGCTTGATGTGAAGGTGGGTTATTCCAATCCGGTGGACCAACCTGCTGAACCCATCCATGCCTTAACGGCCGTTTAACTGAGATAATAGTTTTAGTGCGAGACAACTCGCTTCAACGATCCATTGTATGATTAGCTCTAAAGAAAGCGCCCGAGAGTTGCTCGGTTTGGAAAAGGTCAACCAGGTGGAGTACGTCGCGATTGGTGTCGCGTCGCCTGACACCATCCGGTCCTGGTCCAAAGGGGAAGTCAAGAACCCCGAAACCATCAACTACCGCACGTTCAAACCAGAAAAGGGCGGCCTGTTTTGCGAACGCATTTTCGGCCCGGTCAAGGATTGGGAATGCTCGTGCGGCAAATTCAAGCGCATCAAGCATCGCGGGGTTATCTGCGACCGCTGCGGGGTGGAAGTGACGCTGGCTCGCGTTCGCCGCGAACGCATGGGGCACATCGAACTAGCTGTGCCGGTCTGTCATATCTGGTTCTTCAAGTGCATGCCCTCCCGCATTGGCTTGGTGCTCGACATGACCGCTCGCAATCTTGAGCGGGTGATTTACTACGAAGACTACATGGTTATCGATCCCGGCTCAACGCCGCTCAAACAGAATCAGCTCTTGAGCGAGCACGAGTATCGCGAAGCCAGGGAAACCTACGGCCCCGACGCGTTCCTCGCCAAGATGGGCGCCGAAGCGGTGCGCGAAGGCCTGGCGAAGGTGGACCTCGGCAAGCAGATCGACTACTTGCAGACGGCGATGACCGAAACCAAGAGCAAGCAAATCCGCAAGAAGATCGCCAAGCGCATCAAGCTGCTCCAGGGGCTGCAGTCCTCCAAGAGCCGTCCGGAATGGATGATTCTTACGGTGCTGCCGGTCATCCCACCTGATCTGCGCCCGCTGGTCCCGCTGGAAGGCGGTCGCTTTGCCACTTCCGATCTCAACGACCTTTATCGCCGCGTTATCAACCGCAACAACCGGTTGAAGAACCTGCTCCAGCTTAAGACGCCGGAAGTTATCATCCGCAACGAAAAGCGCATGCTGCAGGAGGCGGTTGACGCGCTCTTCGACAATGGCCGCCACGGCCGCGCGGTGACCGGGGCCGGCAATCGCGCCTTGAAATCCCTCAGCGACATGCTCAAGGGCAAGAGCGGACGCTTCCGTCAGAACCTCTTGGGCAAACGCGTGGATTACTCCGGCCGTTCGGTCATCGTCATTGGTCCTGAGCTCAAACTCCACCAGTGTGGTTTGCCCAAGAAAATGGCGCTCGTCTTGTTCGAGCCCTTCATCATCCGCCGTCTCAAAGAACTGGGCTATGTCCACACCGTGCGGTCGGCCAAGAAGCTGATCGAGCGCCAGACCACCGAGGTGTGGGATATTCTTGAAGAAGTGACCCGCGGCCATCCTGTGCTGCTCAACCGCGCCCCCACCTTGCACCGCTTGTCGGTGCAGGCATTCGAACCGCAGCTCATCGAGGGTGAAGCCATTCGCATCCACCCGCTGGTCTGCACCGCTTACAACGCCGACTTTGACGGCGACCAAATGGCCGTTCACGTGCCGCTTTCCGTCGAAGCGCAATTGGAAGCGCGCTTGCTGATGATGGCGCCCAACAACATTTTCAGCCCGTCCAGTGGTCGGCCGATTATTACGCCGACGCAGGACATCACGCTGGGCTGCTTCTATCTGACGGCCGAGCCGCGGACGCCGGCACCGGCAGATCCAAAGCAACTGAAACTCTTCGGCTCGAAGACCGAAGTCGTGTTCGCTTTCAACGATGGGGCGGTAAAAACCCATGAGCGCATCCGCCTGGCGAATCCCGATTTCGGCAAGAAGACCGAGTTGGGGGATATCAACAAGAAGGTCATTGAGACCACGGTAGGCCGCGTCTTCTTCAGCGAAATCTGGCCGGAGGAACTGGGCTTCCCCAACAAGTCGGTCAAGAAGACCGAGCTCGGCGACCTCATTTGGAAGTGTTACAAGATTTGTGGTCACGAAAAGACGGTGGTCATGCTCGATAAGCTTAAGGAGCTGGGCTTCCGCGAGGCCACGCGCGCGGGCGTATCCATTGGCATCGACGACATGATCATTCCCAAGGAAAAGGATCAGGAAATCGACGCTGCCCAGAAGCAAATCAAGGAAGTCGAGAAGCAGTATCGCAAAGGTGTTATCACGCCAGGCGAACGCTACAACAAGATCATCGACATCTGGACACACTGCACTGACCAGATTGCCAACGTCATGTTGAAGACGCTCGACCATAACCAGGGCAAGAAGGAGTACAACCCGGTTTCGCTCATGGTCGATTCCGGCGCGCGCGGCAATCGGCAACAGGTTCGCCAGCTTGCCGGCGTGCGCGGCCTCATGGCCAAGCCGTCCGGCGACATCATCGAGAAGCCGATTCTCTCCAACTTCCGCGAGGGACTCACGGTGCTCGAGTACTTCATCTCGACCCACGGCGCCCGCAAGGGTCTGGCCGACACCGCGCTTAAGACTGCCGACTCGGGTTACATGACCCGCAAGCTGGTGGATGTGGCGCAGGACGTGATTATTCGCGAGGACGATTGCGGCACGACCAACGGCATCTGGGTCCAGGCCATTTACGAAGGCGAAGATAAGGTGGTCAAGCTGAGCGACCGCCTGGTGGGCCGCTTTTCGTGCGACGACGTCCCGAATCCTCTTAAGCCGAAGGAGTTGCTCGCCAAGGCGAACGAGGAGATAGACGAGGTCAAAGCCCGGCTCATCGACAGCGCGGACATCGAGAAGGTCAAAATCCGTTCGGTGCTGACCTGCGAAAGCAAGCACGGCGTGTGCGTCTTCTGCTATGGCCGCAACCTGGCCACAGGCGCCCGGGTGAAACTTGGCGAAGCCACGGGCATCATCGCCGCGCAATCCATTGGCGAGCCGGGCACGCAGCTCACCATGCGCACGTTCCACATCGGTGGCACCGCTTCCGCGGTGTTCAAGGTGCCGCAGATCAAGGCCAAGCACGACGGCACTATGCGCTACAATGAGCTGCGCCTGGTCGCCCTTGAAGACGGCAAGAACCACATCGTCCTCAACAAGAACGGAACTGTTTCCATCCTCGCCGACGACGGGCGTGAGCTGGAGCAACACACAGTCGTCATTGGCGCGGTGATTTCCGTCGCGGATGGCGCCAAGGTCAAGAAGGGCGACATCTTCGTCCAGTGGGACCCATACAACGTGCCGATCCTGTCCGAGAAGGCCGGCAAGGTGAAGTTCCACGACATCATCGAAGGCGTCACCATGAAGCAGGAGACGGACGAAACCACCGGCCAGGAGGCCATGGTCGTCGTCGAACACAAGGAAGATCTACATCCGCAAATCATCATCTGTGACGACAGAGGCGAGCCCGCGGCCAACTACCCGATTCCTTCCGGCGCACACATCGTCGTGGCCGAAGGTGACAAGATTGTCGCCGGCACCCTGATGGCGAAGACACCGCGCAAGACCTCGAAGACCAAG
>Ga0209777_10009081_pt1 | contig 10746 bp, 9 predicted proteins | sample FrelakmetHBP12HB_FD_187147 | JGI IMG/M metagenome (GOLD analysis project Ga0209777, IMG submission 187147) | Freshwater lake sediment microbial communities from the University of Notre Dame, USA, for methane emissions studies -HBP12 HB (SPAdes)... | ecosystem: Environmental > Aquatic >... | reverse complement strand
TAAACGGATAGGAATGGTTTTTCAAAGACCTAATCCATTCCCGAAAAGCGTTTATGATAACATCGCATTTGGTCCCCGTTTGTATGGAGTGACTAAGCCGTCAGAACTGGATGAAGTGGTTGAGCACAGCTTAAGACAGGCAGCTTTGTGGGATGAAGTAAAAGATAAATTGAAACAGGGAGCATTCTCCTTCTCTGGAGGTCAGCAACAACGCTTATGTATCGCACGAGCTATTGCCATTGAACCCGAAGTAATTCTGATGGATGAACCCTGCTCTGCACTTGACCCAATCGCGACCTTGAAAATTGAAGAGTTAATGCGCGAATTATCCAAACAGTACACCATTATTATTGTGACCCATAACATGCAGCAGGCCGCCCGAGCTTCTGATTACACTGCATTTTTCACAATGGATGAAGACCGTGCCGGTGTTATGGTGGAATATGGATCTACCGGTCAAATTTTCACCCGGCCAAAAGATCGTCGGACTGAGGATTACATAACTGGCAGGTTTGGATAAGCTATAATACTTTCAGAGGTGAAAATGCCCCGCGATTCACTAGATCAAAAAATTCGGCAAATCCAAGATGAGATTCTGGTTCTCGGCAGCATGGTTGAAGAAGCCATATTCAAATGCGTTACTGCACTTAAAAACCGCGATGAAAAAATCTCTCATGATGTTATTGCTAGTGATGAAAGGATTAATGAAAAAAGGTTTGCCATTGAGAATGCAATCATGATCCTAATGGCAACCCAGCAGCCGTTTGCACATGACCTGCGCCGCATGGCTGCCATGTTGATTGTAGATAATGAACTGGAGAGAATGGGGGATTATGCCAAAGGCATCGCTAAAACCAACTTGCACCTAGGTATCTCTGATACGCCCATCCCGATGAAAGAAATTGAAAAAATGGCTGAAATCGGGACGGGGATGCTGCATCGAGCACTTACTGCTTTTGTAGAAGAAGATGTAAAAGCCGCAGCAAGAATCCCTAAAGAAGATGATGCCGTCGATGATTTATTCAATACTGCTTATAAAATAATCGTGAACAGTATGATCTCCAATCCTACTGCAATCGATCAGGCTAGTTTAATTTTATGGGTGGTGCACAATTTGGAAAGGTTTGCAGACCGTGTTTCAAATATTTGCGAGCGTACCGTCTTCATTGCTACCGGTGAATTGTTGGAATTTGATACAGGTGATGATGAGGATAATGACAGTATTGATGAGGTCTTTTGACAAACAATTCTTATTTCGTGGATAAGAGCTGGCCCGCAAGCCAGCTTTTTTAACATTTGCTATAATTAATTAACCAATAATTCATAAGGGAAAATAAAGATTTATGTTAAAACCCAATACCAGTAAAGGAAAATTGATTGTCGTGGAAGGTATCGATGGCAGCGGCAAATCCACGCAAATCGATTTGTTATACAAATGGCTGCAAAGCCAGGGGAAATCGGTGTATTTCAGCGAATGGAACTCCTCCCCATTAGTACGCAGCACCACCCGGCTGGGCAAGCACCAGCGTATGTTCACTCCTACCACATTCAGCCTGATCCAAGCGACTGATTTTGCAGACCGCTGGGAGAACTTCTTTCTACCTTTGCTTAAAGCCGGTGTGGTTGTCCTGGCAGACCGATATGCATTCACCGGTTTTGCCAGGGACGTCGCCCGCGGTGTGGATCCCGCCTGGGTACGCAACCTGTATTCCTTTGCTTTCCAGCCTGATCTCACCTTTTATTTCCAGGTTCCTTTGGATACTGCCGTGGATAGAATTCTTTCCTCTCGCGCAAAAATAAAATATTATGAGGCTGGCATGGACCTTGGTCTTTCCGATAAAAAATCGGCCAGTTTCCGATTGTTTCAACAGCGCATTTTAAACCAATATGAATGCATGCTGGATGAATTTAACTTCCAAATCATTGATGCCAGCCAAAGCGTGCATAAACAGCAAAAACAAATCCGCCAAACTGTGCAGAAAATTTTAATTGGATGGGAAGGCTTACCCCACCCCTCCTTATCAGCTAGACATTCAGTTGAAGCGAAGAGGATTTAACATGGAGATTCTAAAATGAGTGAAGCAAAATTTTATGGGGCAGGATTCCCATATAAGGATGTGGGGGAATTACCAGGTAAATTAATTGTAATTGAGGGTATGGATGGGGTCGGCCGCTCCACCCAAATAAACCTTTTACGTAAATGGCTGGAAAAAAACGGTTTTGCAGTGTCAGATACCGGTTTGCGTCGCTCTCCCCTCACCCAACCCGGCTTGGATGAAGCCAAAAAAGGACACACGCTTACTCCTACCACACTCAGCCTTTTTTACGCCACCGATTTCGCCGACCGATTGGAGAACCAGATTATTCCAGCGCTTAAAGCTGGTTTCTTTGTGCTCTCTGACCGTTATTTTTATTCCATCATTGCCCGAGATGTGGTTCGCGGGGCTGACCCTGCCTGGGCGCGTGCCATTTACCAGTTTGCGTTAGTCCCGGAATTGGTCATTTATTTAAGGGCGGATGTCCCCTCGCTAGTCACACGCATTGTACATGGACGCGGATTTAATTACTGGGAATCCGGGATGGATATTATCAAGAGCGATAATCTGTATGATAGTTTTGTGGAATATCAATCAAGGATGATTGAGCAATTTGATTGTTTGGCTAAGGAATTCAACTTCATTACTATTGATGCCAGCCGCTCAGTCTATGAAATCTTCACCGACTTGCGTCACCAAATCAAGCATCTGCTCAAGTAATAGTTGAGGATTCAATTAATGAAACCTTCGCTCGATGATTATATTAGGAGATAAGCAATGAAAAGCGGTGATCAATCTCAAATAGTTGGTTTTGCGGCGGAAGTGATCACCCAGCACGTCTCCAGCCTGCAGAAAGCCATCCAGGGTTTTCATAAGCGCAATAATATTGAAGATATTCATGATTTGCGGGTTGCGTCCAGGCGTTCACAGATTGCACTTGAAATCTTTCGCCAATTTTTACCCACAAAAAAAATTAAAGGGTGGGAGCACTCTATCCGCGAATTAGCCAAATCTTTTGGTGATGCACGCGATCTGGATGTCCAACTTGATTTCATCAGGTCTTTTTATCAGAAGAATGACGATCCAATATTCAAACCCGGTGGCCGCCGTCTTATTCTCCGGTTAAATCAGCGCCGCGAGAAATTACAACAACAGCTTCACCAAATCCTGGCTGAATTGGATAAAGAGCACACTTTACAGAAAATACTGGATGTTTTTCAAACCCCTTCAACAGAAACCAAAGCGGCTTTTACCTCTGAACCATCTCTATATCAGCTTTCCTTTAATATCATTAATAAACGATTGGATGAATTTTTATTTTATGAAATATACCTCCCATATCCAGATCACGTTAAAGAATTGCATTTGATGAGGATCGCTGCTAAAAGACTGCGCTACACCCTGGAGATATTTTCCTCTCTTTACGCAGATCATCTTGAAAAACCATTGGATGTTTCCAGATGTGTCCAAACCAACCTGGGTGAGATCCGGGATTGTGATGTGTGGTTAAATTGCCTGCCCAATTTTCTCAAAAAAGAGAAAAGCAGGGTAATGAAATATTTTGGTAATCCCCGTCCTTATCGACGCTTGGCTCCAGGGATACAAATGCTGCAAGAAAATCGGCGGATGGAGCGGGAATTGCTTTACAATGCTTTTCTGCAAAATTGGAAAAAATGGCATCAGGCAGAAATCTGGTCAAACCTGCGCCAGACCATTTTCGATCCTGTGCTTGGTAAAACTCGATTGAGCATTAAATCCACACAAGTCCAACCAATTCAAGAAAAGAAAAATACAAACACCCTTCCGATAAAAATCAATAAATTACCGGATAACCCCAATGGAACCCAGTGATTTTTATCAATCTCTGAATGCCAAACAAACCAGCCAATTAAAATCTGCTTTCAATCTGGCTGAAAATTGCAATTATCCCCAAAAACATACATTACAAGTGACTCACCTCAGCCAACGCCTTTTCGTTGAACTGTTGTCCTTGCATGAGCTCGGAGAACTGGAGAAATTCTGGCTCCTCTCGGCCGCCATTCTGCATGATATTGGAATTTGGTCTGAAGGCAGGCGGGCTCACCATAAAACCGCCTTAAAAATAATCCTTAATGCAAAGGTGCTCCTGTTTAATGAAAAAGAGCGGTTGATTATCGGCTCAATCGTTCGCTACCATCGCAAGACACTCCCCAGCAATCATCACGACCATTTTTCCGCTCTTTCTAAAGAAGAGAAATTCAAAGTATCTATTCTTTCTGCAATCCTTCGCATTACGGATGGTCTGGATGTCACCCATTTATCAAGAATCAGCGACCTGAAATGCAGAATCAGTAAAAATAAAATTACAATCGTTTGTCATGCTAGTAAACCGAAACCTGTATTGGAAAAAAAGGCAGCGCTGGAAAAGAGCGATCTGATGCAGAGATGCTTTCAAAGAGTAGTGAGTATCAAATTTCGCAACTAAACGATCAACCGTTCACAAATTGGATTTTCTGATAATCATTAATCAGGTATATCTTTTTCTTCTGATACAACCCCCTCAAATAAGTCTTTTTCAATATGTCCTTGCACTGGCGGCGGGTAAACGCGCATAAACGTATCTTGATTCCCAAAGAATTTATCTAAAATTTGCATAAAAAGGTTAGTGGAGCGTCCGCCACCCTGGCTGGCATGGCATGCAGCTGCCTGGTCGCGGAGGTTAGCTACTTTACGGTAATCAATGCGCGCATGGGTGGGAAATTCCCTATTACTGATTTGGGTCAAGTCAATATCCTTGTTCTTGCCAAATTGACGCGGATTCATTCCTAAAAGAGGCATAAGTTTGATGAAATATTTAAACACCCCAACCGCCATAGTATGAAAATACAGTTTTTGGGGACGGTAAGTATCTGCTTTTTTTGTGCCATGTTTCTGCAACATAAAAAAAGCTTTTTCTGTCGCCCGGTTGACGGCCACATGGTCGGGATGAAGGTAACCCCCTGCGGGATCAAAAGTGATAATGACTTGGGGTCGATATTTCTTCATCATAAATACAATTTTTGCCGCTACTTTTTCAAGAGATGCACGATAAAGTGATTTTGGGTTTTGATTATCGGTTGAACCCTGCATACCTGAATCACGGTAACCCAGGTAATCCACAGAAGTTAAACCAAGCTTTTTAGCAGCGCAAGATAATTCATGCATGCGCAAATCGGCTATTGATTTATACCCTTTCAATAATTCCGGTTCCACTTCACCCACTTCTCCGCGTGTTGCACAAACCAGGCGCACTTTCACTCCCTGGCTGGCATACCACGCCAGCGTCCCTCCCATGCCAAAAGACTCATCATCCGGATGTGCTAAAACTACCATCAAACTAGGCGATTCATTCGGTCCTGATTTTATTTTCCGCAAATTGGGCAATTTGGGTCCTTTCTTGCAATGATTTCGGTGAACTTCATATCCAGCTCGTCCACCAGGAGCAGACGCCCAATCAGCGGTTTGCCTATCCCTAGAAGCATTTTTATTACTTCAACGGTTTGAATCGTGGCGACAGTTCCTGGTAATGCGCCAACCACTCCCGGACCTTTATTGGCAGCAATCACTTCCGGGGGTGGTAACTCATGAAAAACACATTGAAAGCAGGGACCAAGTTTTGCATCGAAAACACTGACCTGACCGCTAAATTGAAAAATGGCGCCATATACGTATGGCTTCTGATTTTCCACACAAACCTTATTGATTTGATAACGTGTCTCAAAATTGTCCGTACCATCTACGATGATTGAGTATTGACCAATGATTTCAGCTGCATTTTGTTGTGAAAAACGATGAGGATAGAGATCTACTTTTACTTCCGGGTTTAGGTCAGCCAGACGTTTTTGGGCAGATTCTACTTTGGGCATACCAATCCGCGTCGAATCATGGATAATCTGGCGGTTGAGGTTGGATAATTCCACCCGGTCATCATCCACAAGCCCCAGCCTGCCTATGCCTGCTGCTGCCAGATATAAAGCAGATGCGGATCCCAAACCACCCACACCTACAATTAGTGCTGAAGCAGTTTTTATTTTACGCTGCCCATCTTCACCGATTGATGGAATTTTTATATTCCGCGCATAACGGATTAATTCTTCCCTAGTTAGTTCGACGTTCATCTCACCTCAATCACAATTGAATTACATTATATTATGAGATGGAAAACTTTAACGATTCAATGAAAATAGCTGCATGCTCTGCCAAGTGAATTAAGATAGAATAAAATCATGCGCTTGATTATGACCCATGAACAGGCTGACTTTGACGCCATAGCGTCCATGCTGGGCGCATTTCTAATTGGAAAAGATGAAATTGCGCTACTTCCGCGGCAAATCAATCGCAATGTTCAATCCCTGTTAAACCTTTATCAATCAGTTCTACCATTCACTCAGCCAGACGAACTGATTCGTGGGTCAATAGATGCCATCACCCTGGTGGATACTCAGTCATTGGTGACCCTCAAAGGTTTAAATCAAGGGACAAAAATCATGGTTATCGATCATCACCCTAAGAAAAAGGACTTGCCAACTAACTGGAAATTTATTGAAACCAAAACAGGCGCAACGGTTACTTTTTTTGTTCAGCAGCTTCAGTCACAGAATTTTCAGTTTACAAAGATTACAGCCAGTTTATTATTACTTGGCATCTATGAGGACACCGGGGCGCTTACCTATTCATCCACAACACCTGAGGATATGCATACAGCTGCTTTTCTCCTGGAACAAGGAGCCAGCCTGGACCTCGTCGCTGATTTTCTCAATCCTCCCCTTTCCTCTTCGCAACGTTCTTTAATGGATGAATTAGTAAAAAATTCCATATCACTCCAACTGGAGGGGCAAACCGTCATTGTATCTTCAGCAGATGGCATAAAAATGCCTAATGAAATCTCAAGCATTGCGCACAAAATGTTTAACCTGCTTACCCCTGATGCACTTTTTCTGTTTGTTAATACAAACGAAGGTATAAGATTGGTTGCCCGCTCAGTCAGTGACCGCATCAATGTTGCTAGGATTTCAACTCAATTTGGGGGCGGTGGGCACGAACGGGCTGCGTCAGCATTGATTCAACCCACTACAGACAAACCCACTATGGATTATATGCAGGAACTGGTCATTCAATTCACTCAAGATTTGCCTGCTCTAGTTAAACCCGGTGGAAAAGTGGGGCAGATTATGTCCAGGCAACCTTTACTGATCACGCCCGTTACAACCGCCAAAGAAGCTCTGCAATTAATGCTGCAATTCGGTTACGAGGGTTATCCGGTAATTCAACACAACCAAGTTATCGGATTGCTCACCCGCCGTGCAGTAGATCGCGCATTAACCCACAAGCTCAACTTACCTGCTATTAGCTTAATGGAAGCAGGCAGTATTACCATTTCGCCCAATGATTCACTGGAGAAATTGCAGTATTTGATGTCCAGTTCCGGTTGGGGACAGGTGCCGGTAATCGATCCGGTCTCAAAAGAAGTAATCGGTATTGTCACACGTACTGATTTATTAAAGTCCCTGGCTGGTAATAATGGATACGAAGAGAAGAAAAACCTTGCTTCTATCCTGGAAGAAAACCTGTCAATTTCAAAACTGGCATTAATCAAACTAATCGCCAACAATGCTGCCGAAAATAATCTGCCAATTTATCTCGTGGGTGGTCTGGTGCGCGATATTCTGCTCAAACAGATCAGCATGGATTTAGATTTTGTAATTGAAGGGGATGCAATATCGTTCACGCACAAACTGGCTGCGCAGTTCGGCGGAAGAGTTGCCAGTCACCGCCAGTTTGGTACTGCTAAATGGATCATAAGCTCGGAGAATACTCTGCTTATTTCTCATTATCAAGAATCCTTGCTGAAACCAGCGGAGCTTCCATCAGGCGTGGATTTGATTAGCGCACGCACTGAATTTTATAGTTACCCTACTGCGCTCCCAACCGTGAAACAAGGCAGTATCAAATTGGATTTGCAGAGGCGGGACTTTACCATCAATACAATGGCCATCCGTTTGGATGGCAATCATTACGGTGAATTGTATGACTTTTGGGGTGGGCTAAATGACCTTCATCAGGATCTCATCCGTGTGCTTCATTCACTTTCTTTTGTAGATGATCCAACCCGGATGCTGCGGGCAGTCCGATTTGAACAGCGCCTGAATTTCAAGCTTGAAGAGCGGACTTTACAATTGCTTAGCAATTCTCTCTCCCTTTTGCAACAAGTTTCAGGTGACCGAATCCGCCATGAACTGGACCTGATTTTAAGCGGCAAAAAGAGTGCTGAGATTTTTCACCGCCTGCAGGAATTAGATCTATTAAGATGCATTCATCCGGATTTTATCTGGCAAGATGCATATTCATCACCTTTAGAAAAAGCCCTTACCGAACCCATCCATAAAAAATGGGGCTTGTCTGATATGGTAGGCAATATCCCTGCCCAGCGTTTTATCGCTTATTTGATCATCCTATCTTCAATTCCCCCATTACAGGTCAACATTATTGCAAAAAGGTTGCGTCTCTCGTCAGTTTTAAAATCTGCACTGTTACAAAGTAACTCACTTATGATTGAATTTCCCCGCCTGCTTGAATCCAAACCCAGTAAAATCGTGCGACATCTGGAGAAAAAACCGGCAGCTGTTTTGTACGCTATATACTTGTTAGCTCCACAAAAATCCTGGCAAGAAATAATCGATCAATTTCAATCAAAATGGAAAAAAGTAAAACCAATGACCAGCGGGGAAACCCTTAAGCAATTGCATCTTTCACCTGGACCCGTTTACCAAAAAATATTATCTAACCTACAGGCTGCCTGGCTGGATGGCGAAATCAATAATAAGAATGAAGAAGATACTCTTTTAAAGAAACTTCTAAAAGATATCTCACCATAACAGTCTATTTTTTATCAAATTGCATCCAGGTACTCGGTTGGTCCAAACGGCCAATGCCATCTTTTCGCCATTTGAGGTGAAATTGTTGACAAAGATCTATAAAATCCTTCTCACTAAATCCAAAATTGTTCAACCCATGCTGAAGGTAAGCATAGAATAAAAATGATCCGTTAGTTTTCAATAATCGGTTTAGGTTTTGCCGGAATCTATCCTTTTGGCTTTTAGATAATCCGTGAAAACAACCTATATCCAAAATCAGGTCAAATTTTTGCTTCAAATAATCAATATTCACCACATCACTGCAAAATACCCGGGGTTCAAACCCTGCATTCTTTAATCTCCGCCTGGCTTTGTTCACTGCCAGCCAAATGTAATCAACCCCATAGACCTTCCAGCCTGCCTTGGCTAAAGCAAGCAGATTAGTTCCCGTTCCACATCCCAGGTCCAATGCCTCACCTGCAGTATTCTGATTGATAAATTCGAGTAATTCTGGCGGTGGGGTGCCGGTATCCCAGGTTGGCTTGCCTAGATACCGCAAATTAAAAGAAATCCAGCGAAAAAAGTCAGCCATTTAAAACAAGTTTACTATAGGATTAAACAAATCTTCTTCTTGAGGGGAATTTCTAAGTTTTCTTTGACAAGAACCATCATCCCTCGTAAAATTGAAAGATTGAATGAAAATCTCATAAAGAAGGGTTCATATTAATGAAAGAATACAGCACAAACAATATCCGCAACATCGCCCTAGTCTCGCACAGCAGTGCAGGCAAGACCATTCTCATTGAAGCACTTCTGCATTTCACCAGCGCAACCACCCGTGCAGGGAAAATTGAAGAAGGCAATACTATTTCAGATTTTGATGATGAAGAAATTCGGCGTAAGATATCTCTATATTCTGTCGTGGTTCCCATTGAATATAAAGATTGTAAAATTAATTTATTGGATACCCCCGGGTATACCGATTTTGTTGGTGAGGTTATTTCTGCATTAAGCGTTGTAGAAGGTGCAATTGTCATGGTAGATGCTGTATCCGGTTTGGAAGTGGGTACAGAAATCGCCTGGAATTACTGTGATAAATTCAAATTACCACGTTTTCTAGTCATTAATAAAATGGACCGCGAAAACGCCAGCTTCCAAAAAGCTTTGGCCAGTGTGCAGCAATTTTCTGAAAAACGTTTGATCCCGGTGCAATTGCCCTGGGGAGAAAAGCAAAGTTTTCAGGGTGTGATCGATCTCTTGACCATGAAAGCTTATAAGGGTAATGGAAAGACGGCTGAAGAAATTCCAGCTGACCTGTTACCTGCAGCTAAAGAAGCTCATACTGCTTTGGTTGAAGCGGCTGCAGAAGGGGATGATACTTTACTGGAGAAATATCTTGATAAAGGTGAATTATCCGCTGAGGAAATTATCAAAGGCTTGATCGCTGTTGTCTATAACCAGTCGTTTATTCCGGTTTTTATTTCTGCTGGAGGATCAGAAATTGGTGTGGCACCTTTACTGGATGCAATGATTCACTTGCTCCCTTCTCCTGCCGAGCATCCAGCAATAACCGCCAAAAGTAAGGAGGGAGAAGAATCTATCACCGCCTCTGATTCAGGTCCATTGGCAATCTATGTCTGGAAAACTACAGCTGATCCTTTTGTGGGTAAACAAACATTCTTTAAAATATGCTCAGGAATGATTAAAGGCGACACCCGTCTGTGGAATTCGGTCAAGGAAACTGAGGAACGTGTGGGTGCAATTTTTATTCCGCGCGGCAAGGAAACGATTGTAATCTCCACCTTGCACAGTGGCGATATGGGGGTGGTTCCAAAATT